>Ga0153961_1000407_pt1 | contig 11333 bp, 5 predicted proteins | sample TSFL045MetaG_FD_104748 | JGI IMG/M metagenome (GOLD analysis project Ga0153961, IMG submission 104748) | Attine ant fungus gardens microbial communities from Florida, USA - TSFL045 MetaG | ecosystem: Host-associated > Fungi > Mycelium > Unclassified | place: USA: Florida, Withalacochee...
AGTTTAGAACAACCTCAAGGTGATTAATATTAGTGGAGATATGAAGACCTCAATGTTTGTACATGGACTTCATTAATTACCCATAGATAGTCATCTGTCCTTTTCTTAGAATCAAGAACAGCCTCCATATGGTTAATTTATCACTATTTTAAGTACAAAGGCATTACCATATATAGAACGATAGGTAGTAGCATGTGATGATCTGTCCTAGTACACAGATTATTACAATCCTATATATAAGGACTCTCTGTCTGAGGATTAAACCTCAGACTTAACAATATCTTTTGTCACTGTCTAAACTTTGCATTTTTGAACCTTTCAAGATTCTAAAGCACCAATCACAAATAAGTAAGTAACCATTTGTGATAATATCAAGTAATAGATATAGGCTTCAAGTTGAATGTATATCAACTGTAAGGTCTAGAGTCTTAACACAAAGTCTTGTTGATATCTCTCCTCTAATATAACTTTACTGAAAACCTTAACTAAACCCTCTAATAAGGAGTATGAAAATATCAAGTGTTTAACATAGGTGTCATAACTTGGCAAAATGGCTAAGTTATTATTTATATTTCTTTTCTTTTTCTTTTGGACTTACTACATAGGAAGGAGTGTGGGAAAGTATTGTGTCACAAGTGTCATAGTCACATGATAGGAAGTCACAGGATGATGTCACATGATAGGTGTGGGAAAACAGTACATAGACCATATAGTAGTTGTATAAGTAGTATAGAAAATCTAATGGGAACTCCATTGAGTTCTCCTTGTCAACTCAGACTTGAAGAGTGATTAAGTTGTCTTAGGCTAAGTTACTATACTAGAACTCAATTCTACATCCAGAGCACTGTCCACCTTGGACCTTGCTTATTCTTATTCTTATATCTCATTGACTCTTGACTAGTAATCACTGCAATCACTAGTCACTTCCATATATAGCCAGGTCCTTGACTTAAGGGAACTTTGCAGTTAGTTAGAGACTGCAGGTAGAGGCACAGTATCAAGCTCAGGTATTACATCTAAGACCTAATTTTACAATTGAGTAGTATTGAGTAGTATACTGTTCTTAGTATAAACCTTATACTAGAGTCTATTATGACTTGTATATGCAAAGGAGTAATAGTTACTCTTTAAGAGGCCATCTAGATTAGGGATTCTATTTATTGGGTAATAGTTTAACCCTATTATTAGGACAGTAGTTAGTAGGGCAGTAGAACTCTAGCTAGATAAAGATCTTGTACCCTAGTAGACATAGTATAACTAGTGAGATCAATCATTTATTTCATATCCCTGAGATGTAACATAATATCTTTACAACAATACAATGACTTGATGAGCACTATGCTCAAACAAAAATACTCTCTTGCCAAACTGAGAGAAGAACTTGAAGGAAGAAGAAGAAGAAGAAGAATATGTAGGAATTACAAGAGGTTTGGGCATCTAGTCCAAAACTGCAAGAATAAAAAAAGGAGAAGGAGAGGGGAAAACCAATTCCCCAAAATAAGTTTGAAGTATTATTGAGTAGAGTAATGAAGTGTGGAGTTGAAATAAGAAGGTAGAAAATAGTTGAGGAGGAAGTACAAGTAGTAAGATATTTCAAGTATTAAAAAGAGAGGTATCAATGCTAAGAGCACCCTAGAAGAAAAAAAGAAAGTGAAAGATGAGTCAAGGAGATAGCAACACATGTGACCATGCCATAAAAGGCACAACAAGAAGAGAGAAAGCCAGTGTACTTTCTATAGAGGAAAGTGCAGGAATATTGTAGCATATAGGACATGCCTCTAAGAAGCATAGTATTAGAAGAGAAAGGATGGAAAACAAAGTAGGAGGTGGTAACATTTGTGGAGTATAGAGAGTGCCAGTACAAAGGCACTAAAACAGAGAAGAACCAAGAACAAAGATTTATCTCTGGAAAACAATTAGAGAATATAAGGTGTACTAGGTGTCTAGAAGTATGAAAGTGGAGAAACAAGGAAGGGGAAAAGGAAAGAGAAAGTAAAGTCAAATATACAAAGTATGAGAGAAGAGTGTCATAACTGGGCAAAACAGCTAAGTTATTTTCTATTTTTCCTTTTGTTTTCTTGTGTTTTATTTAGTTAGATCATTACTAAGGTAAAGTGTAGGAAAGTATCATGTAACAGTCGCAGAGTCACAAATGGTCACAGGTCACAACATGTGACAAGGTAGTCACATGACAGGAGTAGCATGAGAACCATGGGAGAACAGAGCATAGCTACTGAAGTAAAATGTATAAGTAGTATAGAAAATCCAATGGGAACTCTATCGAGTTCTCCTTGTCAACTCTGACTTGGAGTAGACTTAAGTCATTGCAGCTAGAGTCTTACAAAAGGATACAATAGTAGAAGAAAAGATATTAGAAAAAGAAAAAGAGAAAATCTTGTGTCCAAAGTACAAGATAGGAGCAAAAAAGCCATACTAGAATTGGGAAGTGGTGGTGCAGCCCAGAGAGGTAAAGGCACAGCAAGGTGGTGTATAGGCAGAAGTTCTAGAAAGCACAGCAAAAGAGAGGAGTAAGCAAAGGAAGGTTAGGAAAACCTTCAAAATGTTAAGAGAAGTATAATTAAATATTGGAGTAGAAAAGTTAGATATATATCAAAGTGTAACAGTGAAAGCACTCTTGGATAGTGGTACAATGAGAATGTTTATAGATAGGAAGATAACAACTAGTGTTACAAACTTTATTTGGCTATATCTCCATCAATTCTTCAATGATTTTCATGGTCTCAATAGCCATGGAATGTTATAAACATCGAGTGGGACTACTATTATTATGAGCCATGGTCTAATAATAAGTGGCTAGTAGATGAGATGTTGGCAATGTTAGACGAGGACATTATTATACAATAATGCAATTAATGTTTGAGAACTTTAAAAGACAATAGACTCACAGAATGAACAGGACTCTTTGGAGAAATCTTGGACTATCTTTTCTCCTTTCTATTTTTGGACTTGTGCCAAATGGGACAACATCAGACTAACCTATTATTAGACACTGACTCTACTTGTCACTCTTATTGCTTCTATCACTAGACTATCACTTAACTAATTACCCATAGTTACAAGTAGTGTTACCACATTGTAACATAGTCACAATACCTAGTTAGGATAAATACAGACCAGAAAGAGAAGGGAACGGCAAGTTCTCTCTTTTTGTATTCCCTTTGTAAAATCTTACTCTGAGGAATCAGTACTCTTACTTGTCTTAGGATGATCTCAAGGGTGCTACTCAAAGTCTCGTTGACATCTATCCTCTGATATAACTTTACTGAAAACCTTAACTGGATCCTTTGACAAGGAGCATGAAGATATCAAGTGTTAGATATAGGCTTTAAGTTGAAACACATATTTAACTATGAGGTCTAGAGTCTTAACATAGAAAGTCCTTAAAAAGATCTTTTGATCAATGCCAGTCATGTCTTGAGGCAATCAATATTGGCCAAGATATTAAGTAGATCAACAGGTAACTACCATATTTGTCAAGTCCTGGTTCCTGAGGGAATAATGGGTGCAACCTCAACTGCTCAAGTTGTGTCTCTCTTTGTGCTCACCCACTTGGTAATCAATGTATTCAGAGAACTGAGAGACAATGTCTAGACAAGAGGAGCTGACTTAGTAGATAACGAAGCTAAGGGGTAATTAACTAGTCTAGCTACTTAATATAGGGACCAGTTTGACAGTGAGTCAACATAAGTAAGCAATTGGCTAACTGTAATTGCCTAAGTCTGAGGCCAGTTGCTGAGGTAAGTATTTGGGTGGGGTCTGTGGTGTTGCATAATATCACAGAGCATAACAATATTACTGTTTATTAAATCACTAATATCTTGGAAACCACCATAATTGATGCTTTGGTTCTAGGCTCACTAAAAGCCCTCTTTATAACACTCAAAATGAGCCTAGAATAACCTCAAGGCAATTAATATTAGTGGAGATATGAAGTCCTCAATGTTTGTACATAAATATTAATTAATTACCCATAGATAGTTATCTGCCTTTAATTAGAACAAAGAATAGCCTTCATATGGTTAAGTTATTACATTTTAGAGTACAAAGGCAGTACCACATGTAGAACAATAGGTAGTAGCATGTGATAGCCTGTTCTAGTACATAGACCATCACTTTTTTGTATATAAGGACTTCCTGTCTAAGGATTAGACCTCAGACTTAACAACTTCTTTTGTCACAGTCTAAAATTTGCATTTTTGAACTTTTCAAAGTATCAAAGCCCAATCACAAATAAGTAAGTAACTATTTGTGATAGTCTAATATCTAGGAAGGAAAGGAGAACTTGGAAAATACAAAAGAAGCAATCAAAGAGTTTGAGAAGGAATATATGGAAGAAATAAATTAACAAGAAAGAGAAAAAGAGATATTTAGAAAAGAAGAATTACTAGGAAGATTTACAGCAAAGAAATTATTTGGGTGGGTGGATAAAAGGTATAATGAGGAATATTAGGAAAGACTAGAAAGAAATTGGAGATAGAAGGGAAGAACAACAAGGAGAAGAAAAACAATAGAGACTATTCAAAAGAAGGAAAAAGAAGTCAAGTAAGAAAAATCAGGAGTTAGAGAATGGATAGAAGAAGACAATGATGGGATAGACAACATAGTTAACCTATATTATGAATTGTAAAGAATTTCTTGGGACAAGAAAACTTAAAAGAGAGTAGTATTATGACTTAGCAAAACAGCTAAGTTAATATTTATATTTTTTTTCTCATCAATGGATACATGAGAGGAAAATGACTCATAAGGAAGCACAGAACATTATAGTTAGGTTAGGGTTATTATTTGTGCATATATAGTGTACAAAATCTAATAGAAACTCTATTGAGTTCTCCTTGTCAACTTGGATAAGGAGTAGTTAAGTGTTCACTACTAAGCCTTATAGTAGAGTTAAAAAGGATACCAACAAGAAAGATTTGGGATCATGCCATAGATTTCAAGGAGACATTTAAACCATGAAAAGAAAGAATTTATCTTTTGTCCAAAAATAAAAGGGAGGAAGTTATAGCAACTTAGCCTGAGATGACTTAATCACTCTCTAAGTCTAAGTTAACAAGGAGAACTCAATAGAGTTCTGTACACTATTTATACAACTACTACATGGTCTGTGTACTACTTTCCCAAACTTGTCATATAACCCATCATGTGATGTGACTTTGTGATATCCTGACATGTGACATTTGTCATGTAACACTTTTCTGTACTTTTCCTTGTGTAGTAAGTTCAAAAGAAAAGAAATATAAATAATAACTTAGCCATTTTGCTAAGTCATAACAGAAGTCCAGAATTTTGTAAAAGATTAACTAAGAAAAGAATATATTAGACTGTCAAAATTCCCTCAAACATTACTAGTGTTTTTATAAGCAAAAAGGATAGAAGTAAGAGAATAGTAATAGACTACTGTAACCTAAACAACTAGATAGTAAAAAATAACTACCCATTGTCAACAACTGACTTAAGATCCTAGTCTAGAATTTAGATCAAAAGGCTCTTTAGAGTTAGAAGCAAATTCAACAGAGTCCTTGCTTCATTTAGCTATACTATATATATATATAATATTTCTATTTGTACTCATTTATTTTATAAGTGTCCAATGTCTATCAGTTCAATTCTAGTTTGTGTTATATTTTAGTCATGGTTGAGGTGACTTATAATATCTGCTACTACTGATCATAAATTTAATTAACAATATGAGTAGTAAAAAAGTATTTACCAAGATAAATCTGAGATAGGGATTTAATAATATAAGGATTAAGAAAGAAGATAAGTAACAGAGAGCATTTACAATACATTCAGAATAACAAAGTCATTAGCTACCTTTTAAGCAATAATAAACAAAATCCTAAGAGACTTAATAAACAAGGGAAAAGTTGTGGCATTTGTAGACAATTGTAGCAACTTAGCCTAGAATAACTTAATTACTCTTTAAGTCTAAATTGACAAGGAAAACTCAATAGAGTTCTCATTTATTTTTTATACACTACTTATACAACTACTACATGGTCTGTGTACTATTTTCCCACACTCATTATGTGATCCTATCATGTGATATGACCTATGATATCCTAGTATGTGTGATATATAATATATAACCTTTATTATATGACACTTTCCTGTACTTCTTTCTTATATAGTAAGTCCAAAAGAAAAATAAAATGAAATGAGATATAATAACTTAGCTATTTTGCCAAGTCATGGAACTATCTATTATGAATATTGAGTGGGACTATAATTATTATTAGCCATAGTCTAATAATAAATAGATAATCAATAAGATATTGACATTGTTAGATAAAGACATTACAATGCAGTAATGCATTGAATGTCTTAGACTCAGAACATTGGACTTATGGTATGGACAGAACTCTTCAGAGAAATCTTGGACTGTTTTTCTTCTATCTTTGAACTGAACTGAATAGGACAATATCGAACTAATCCATTATTAGACAATGACTTGGTCTTGACTCAACTTATCACTTCTGTCACTGATCTGTTACTTAACTAGTCACTTAGAGTTACAAGTAGTATTACCACATTGTAATGACTGTTATATACCTAGTTAGGATAAATATAGATTAGAAAAAAAAGGGAACAGCAAGTTCTCTCTTTCTGTATTCCCTTTGTAAAATCTTACTCTGAGGAATCAGTACTCTTATTATCTTAGAACATCTCAAGGGTACTACTCAAAGTCTTATTAATATTTCTCCTCTGATATAACTTGACTAAAAACCTTAGCCAAACTCTCTAATGAGGAGCGTGAAGATATCAAGTATTAGATATAGGCTTCAAGTTAAATGTATTCAACTATGAGATCTAGAGTCTTAACACTATTTTTCTCTTGAGTTTCCTTGTCCCAAGGATTTTTATAGCTCTTAGTATAGGCCAACTATAATTGTTCATTTTATTCTCATCTTCTTCTGTCCATTTTCTAACTCCCAAATTTTCTTACTTAGTTTCTTCTTCTTTTTTCTTGACTATTTCCAAAGTTTTTTTTACTTGTTCTTCTTTCTAGTACCTCTGGTTTCTCTCCAGCCTTCCCTAGTATTCTTTGTCATATCTTTTATTTGACCACCCAAATAATTTCTTTGTCATAAACCTTTCTAGAAATTCTTCTTTTTTAAACATTCCTTTTTCTTTTTCTTGCTGATTTACTTTTTTTATATCCTACCAATATTTATTCTCAAATTCTTTAATTGCCTCTTTTGTGTTTTCTAAATTCTCTCTTTCTTTCCAAGTATTGAACTTTACTATAAATCCTTTCTATCTTACCAAGTATATCATAACTTGGCAAAATGGCTAAGTTATTATTTATATTTCTTTCCTTTTCTTTTCTTTTGCTTTTATCTTAGACTTACTATACAAAAGGGAGTGTGGGAAAGTGTCATGTCACAAGTGTCACAGTCACATGACAGGAAGTCACAGCATCACATCACATGATCAGTCACATGATAGGCATGGGAAGATAGTGCACAGACCATGTAGTAGTTATATAAGTAGTGTAGAAAATCTAATAGAAACTCTATCGAGTTCTCTTTGTCAATTGCTGAACAAAGAGCAGTTGGCTTTATTCCAGCTTGGAGTTTAGTTTTCTTACAAAGTACTTATCTTTTTCTCTTATCTATTATTTATTCAGAATTCTTTCAAATTCCTACTCCTTTTTTCCTTTTATTATAACTAGAGCTAGTTGCTTCTTTCTCTACTCTTTTACCTGCCCTACATATCTTTATATTCTACTAACATTAACTACCAAATGTATTTTTACTATACTAGGTAGCTCTAATTCTACTACATTTGATAATACAATTTTCTTTATTTTATAAGGGCCAACAAATCTCTATCAGCTTTTCTGTTCTTCTCTCAATCATTTGATATTTCAGATCCTTAGTACTAAGCATTATTAAGTCTTCTACTCTATATTTATTGACTTCTGCCTATCACAAAAGGTCACTTACTTATTTGTGATTGGTGATTTGATACTTAATAAGTTCAAAAATGTGAAGTTAAGATAGTGACAAAAGTAGTTGTTAAGTCTAAGGTTTAATTCCCAGACAGAGAGTCCTTATATATAGAATTGTGATAGTCTATGCACTAGAATAGACTATTATATGTGTAAGACTCTAGCCATGATGACTTAAGTCTACTCTAAGTCAGAGTTGACAAGGAGAACTCAATAGAGTTCCCATTTGATTTTGTATACTACTTATACATTTTACTCTAGTAGCTGTGCAACATCCTTCTGTGGTCCTCATGTTATTCCCATCATATGTCTTTCTCATCATATATTGTGACTGTGACATGTGACTTGACATGTGACCAATGTCATACTTTGTGACTATGTGACTGTCATGTGATGCTTTCCCACACTCCATCTTAGTAATGATATAACTAAACAAAACAAAAAGAAAAATAGAAAATGACTTAGTTGTTTTGCCAAGTCATAACAATATGCTACTACCTATTGTTCTACATATGGTAGTGTCTTTGTACTTGAAAATGCAATAACTTAACCATATGGAGACTGTCTATTGTTCTAATTAAAGGCAAATGACTATTTATGGGTAATTAATTAATGTTCATATACAAACATTAAGGACTTTATATCTCCACTGATATCAATCACCTTAGGGTTGTTTTAGACTTATTCTAAGCATTATGAAAAGGGCTTCTTTTGAGCCTAAAAGCAAAGCATTAATTGTGGCAATTTCCAAGATATCAGCAATTTGATAAATAGTACCATAGTGGTTACCTACTGATCTGCCTGATATCTCAGCCAGTATTGATTGTCTTGAAACATATTTAATAATGATTGAAAGGTCTTTCTAAGGGCTTTTCAGTACCATTAATACTATAGAAATTGTTGAAGAATTGGTGGAGATAGGTCTGAATGAAGTTTGTAACAAAAGAGAAGAAGAATATTAGAAACAATGATAAAGAAATCAGATAAAAGAAGTTGGAGATGAAAGAAGATGAAGACAAAATGGGCAACATGGTTAACCTATATTATGAGCTGTAAAATCCTTGGAACAAGGAATCTTAAAAGAGAGATAGTGTCATAACTTAGCAAAACAGCTAAGTTATTATTTATATTTCTTTTCTTTTCAGATGTGTAAGAGGATAGTGACTCATAAGGACACATGGGAGAATAAAGTAGGGTTAAGGTTAGAATCATATAAGTAGTGTAAGAAATCTAACAGGAACTTCATTAAGTTCTCCTTGTCAACTTAGACTTGGAGTGGGCTTAAGTTATCACAACTAAGACCTTATACTAGGAGATGTCTATAAGAGAGCCCTAGACTAGAAGGTGTATATTCATATCAAATATCTTTGGATATGGTGGGTTGACAAGAATTGTATAATTGCAGGCTCATGTTATTGTAGATAAAAGGCTTATTACAGGTTAGAATTCTGTCTCTGTGATGAGCTTTCTATCTACAATGACATAAGCCTGCAATTATACAATTCTTGTTAACCTACTATATCCAAAGATATTTAATATGAATATACACCTCCCAGTCTAGAGCTCTCTTATAGACATCTCCCAGTTCCTTAATTTTGTCCTCCATAAGGAAGGGAGCATATTAATTATCATCAATGTAAGAATTTGAGTATGAAACTTTAGGTGTTATAGTACCTCAACATCCCCAGCAACTTCCTCTTCTGTATTAGAAAATGTGGTAACTTTCTTGCCAGCAAAATTGATTTCCCATTTATTTGAGCACTGATGAGGGCACTAGATTAGACATGCTGATGAGTCATAGAAACATGGGTGAAACTAGGATAGCTACTCATGCAGGACTATGGCAGACAACTGCAACATACTTATCTCCACTCCAGAATGTCTCAACAAGTCTGGCACAATCTGGATCAGTAGCCAAGTTGATCCCTGGTCCTTGTTCTCCAACAAAGAAGATGGCAATGTAATTATTTGCACTGACTTTGGTTAGGGATTTGACAGCAACTTGCTTGGCCAGAACTTTCTCGTCAGTCTGGAATTTTAATGCTTGTTCATCCTTGGAATCTGTAGCAGCCTGAGCATTTATCAGAATGCAGATAAGATAGAACCTACGGTAGCACTATCAGTATCAATGGAAAACGTTTTCTTGGGTGACGCAAAATCGATATCAAAATTTGGAACCAGTGTGTAATATGGGTGTGCAGCCTCAGAGAGCCAATAACCCTGAATCAATGCGTCAATATAAAATTTGATTTCACGCCAGCATCCCAACCTCCGATGATGGCAGACAGTCTCAGTGGCTGCATGCTGGATTGGGGGCTTCCAAACATCGTCAATCAAAGCCCTTGCAGGACGGGTCACCTCAATAAGAAGATTTTGGTTGAAATTCTCTACGAAAGCATCTAGTTTCCATTGTTTCCATTTGTGACTGGAGATAGGAAGAGATATCGTGAGTGTAGAGCATATACAAGAACAGGGCGCAGGCGCTCCTGTCATCTGTATCTAGCTAGATGTATCAACACACGGCGAAGCTGCAAGTGTGGGAGAGTCACATGTGCCCCGGTTTGCATCAGCCATGTTCTTTCGGCTGACATGATCTCCAGTTACGATTGGTTAACTCGCTGCACCCGTTACAGAAAACTTTGTTAGATCATCTCCTTTGCAGGAAGACCTCACGCCTTTGGGTGAATATATGTCCTGTTGTTCTGATATACTCATTTCAGGTTCCTATGCACTTCGAGAGGAAAGGAAATGTAAACATTCGTGCCAGTCTCCGTATCGACCGCAAGTGCGAGATTTGTAGTTGCTAAATTGAGGTAGAAAAGAAGGGTAGCAAGTATGACAATAAAGAATGACAATTCACTTGACACATCAAACCTCGCTGGATCACTTTTGTGCTGTGTACTCGGGCAACGATCAAAGAGACCACATCCAATAATAACAGCGAAGATGATTGGACAATCTTCTTCCTCTCTCAATGCTGTCCTCACTACTAGCTCTTTTTGTCTGTACAAGAAAGATAGTGGTGTATCTCTCACTATATTTACTGTAGATCTGTGAGAAGCTGTAGGTTTCTTCCAGGGGACAACAAAAAAAGAATGGACCAGGAACTCTCACCTGAAGATGTCATCAAAATCTCAAGTTTACTGAAACATTTCCTGTTTCTAACGCTATGGTGCCTCCATCCAGCCCTATACTGACCCGTATTTCCGAGACGTTCGGGGAGCACCTCATTCCCTCTCTTTAAGTTAATGTATCACTGGAACTACAAAAGCAATTGATGTTCATCCGTCAAGTCCGTAAAATGATATTCCCGAGCTATGCGGAGACCTGACCCTTGAATGCATTCACTACTACA
>Ga0153961_1000410_pt1 | contig 11310 bp, 15 predicted proteins | sample TSFL045MetaG_FD_104748 | JGI IMG/M metagenome (GOLD analysis project Ga0153961, IMG submission 104748) | Attine ant fungus gardens microbial communities from Florida, USA - TSFL045 MetaG | ecosystem: Host-associated > Fungi > Mycelium > Unclassified | place: USA: Florida, Withalacochee...
TATATCGAAATGTTTTATAACAGTAAGCGTCGGCATGGTTCGAGCGAGCAGATGCCACCGGCTGAATATGAAAACCTATATTATCAACGGCTCAGAAGTGTCTAGATTATCCGTAGCGATTCATGCCGATGCTGTTAATTTTCTGGTGCAACGTTATAAACTGGTTCGCATCGACCGTAAGGGATTTACATGGCAGGAGCAGACACCATTTCTGACCGCGACTGATATTCTTAGAGCCAGGCGAGCTACCGGATTAATAAATACTTGAATTCTTCGAGCCTCACTCCTGATTTTTACCTCTGAACTTCCCACCTTTTTTATTCATCGCATAATGCGCTTGCCACTCCCGGCAGGCGTGTTTGCTTTTATGGGCGATTAACGATGCAAACAGAACCCGACGTGTTGACGGAACAGAATGAGCTCATTCTTTCGACAAGTATCGAACAGATTGTCACCGGTTGATATTCAAGACAATCACAGACTGAGAAACGTCGCCAGCAGATTAGTGCCGTATTTCAGCCAATCTCAGATATCTGTGGGGAACAAGATTGGGCTATGAAGCTCGGATAGCGTGTTTAATTGGCAATACCAAATCAAGGGGATAAGGAAAAATACAATCTTCAACGACCCTTCCACGTAGTACCTTTCATAATCATATGCCAACCATCCTCTACGCTGATAATCTTTAACATCGGGGTGCCACCCGCAGACAATCCATCAATAAAATGAGACAAGTAAAGATACTGATTTGCAAAGCGAATACTCATTCTCACTCGTGAAGATAGTGAGTCCTGATTGATGTTTGCTCTAATGTATTCTCTGACATATTTATCGCGCCAATTAGACCACTGAGACTTATAGCTCTCGATCTCAAGATCCACAAAATCAAAGACATTTTCCCTGAGTGAAAGTGCGGTTTCCATTACCAGCACTTGGTAATCAGTCTCAAATTCTTTTGTATCCGAGAGTAGTTGATAAATATCCCTAAACTCTAAAAGATTTTGGTAAACGAGGAGATTTGCTTTTTGCTGTATCTTCAGCGATTTCAGCGTTGTTTTGACGGCTATCGATTTCAGCTTTTTGAGCTCATCGGTGATCCTTTCGGCTTCATTGAGCTTCTCCTGAAATTTAACTGAGTTACCTCCTATCGAAAATTCGGTGATCGAGGGTAACAGCGCGTATACAGAAACGCCCAGACACCCTGATACGATAAATGCTACAAAAGCTGTACCATCGATCAATCCGGAAACCAGTAGAGCGATGCCTAGAATCAGCACAGCAAGAAAAAGTGATACATTTAGCAATTTTTTCATCCGTGAAGACCTTCTGGGCTGATTTCATTTGAAATTGAGTGCATGAAAACTTCGGCTAGCTTAAGCTAATGACACACTTTTTTCGCATGTTTTTTGCTAGCAGTTTCAAGGAGTACTAACCTGTATGCATCAATTAGTACACTGAGCAGTCAGTGATATCGTCATTGTGGTTTGGCTTGAGATGAAGGTAGATTTTTTCCCTTACAAGGACCATGGCCGCATGCAAAGACTGTTTAATGCCAGATATAGGACGCTGATAAATCCTAACTGTATTAATCATTGGGGAGCTGGTCATACTAATCAGTTATATAAGGTGGAGTTACGTGGAAATTCAAGAAATCAAAGAATCAAGATTTAATGCTCTTGCGGCTTATGCGAGAAGTCCGAATGTTAAACTTATTAGTAAGGAGGTTAGCTGGTATCAAACAGATGATCTACTCATAGTAGCATGTATTATATTAGATTATACCGATGATGATTTTGCAGGAAACATAATGGTGAGAGATGAAGCGGAAAGATATCGTAATGTAACGCTATCGGGCTTCTTCCCTGATATAGAGCTTGCGAAAGTTGCTTTATTTAGAAAAATTGAAGAATGTCACGCGGATATTGATACTATTCGATTACAGTACAATGGCGAAGTTAATCCTCCAGTTCCAGTTGATTTCTTTACACCGTTGAGTGGGACGCAAGGGAGGCTAGATCCTTTATTTGATGAGTTGATTAACAACCCAATGCATTTGTCCGCAAAAAATATCATTGAGCCTATGATGCGATGGCATGAGGATGCTGACGGGAATTTTATTGAACAGTTTCAAACAACTGGCTTCAAACAAAGGATTTGGGAGTTATATTTATTTGCAATGCTCATCGAGAATGATGTAGTCCTCGAACCAGGAGAGGCAATTCCTGATTTTGTATGTCAGAGTTTCTATGGACGTTTTTGTGTAGAAGCAACCACGGTAAACCCAACGGTGACAAGAGGTGTAGTCGAGTCCATTCCGCTACCATCTTCCAAAGCAGAATTGGAAGACATTCAGCGTAACTACTACCCAATAAAGTTCGGGAGCGCTTTATTTTCCAAGTTGAGAAAACAGTATTGGTTAAAGGAATCATGCGTTGGTAAACCTTTAATTTTTGCGATTACAGATTGTCTAAGTCCTGAATCAGGAAAAATTTCTAAAAACTCATTGGCATATTATCTCTATGGCTATATTCATGAGTGGCAGCATGATGAGACAGGTCAATTACAAATACTGCCGCGACGAATTGATGAACATAGATGGGGAGATAAAGTGATCCCTTCTGGTTTTTTCACTCTGGAGAACTCTGAGCATATAAGTGCTGTGATATTTTCAAACGACGCATCATTTGCTAAATTTAATCGGATGGGACTAATGAACGGTTTTGCCCCCGAGGGAACTCAAATGAGGCGTGTCGGATTACAGTATAACCCAGATCCTAATGCTACAGAGCCGTTGCCGTTTTATTTAAACGTTAATGATGAACATTACCATGAATTGTGGATTGAAGGGTTAGATGTTTATCACAATCCGAACGCACTTATTCCTCTATCACCTTCAGTATTTGAAAACTCAGCTCATCACTATTTGTTACCTGATGGTAATGTAAGAACTAACTATCCAGCATTTCAGCCTCAAGGCTCTATTACTCGGATACGTCTCCCCGAATAATTTTGTCTAGGCCAGCGGTCGAAAGCAGCCCTACCACCCAGCTAGCTGCCCCTCACCGCCTGATGCTTTGTGTGGTGTTTAGTGTCAAAATTGGATATTGCTAATCTCATGATAAGTTCGTGGACGGAAATCACTTTTGAACCAGAGCAAAGATGGATATCCACAGGGCCCGTTAGTACGAGCTGTGTGGGATTGCTGTGATGAGCTTTATCAGAAACTAGGTCGAGCACCCTCGCGACAGGAATTCAATGATGAAATTGGCAAACGCGACCCTCATCGCATAGGTATTAGCACCCATTCCCGCCAGTGGGGAGAATGGATGCGTCATCATAATTTATCAACATATACTGTTGATATTCCAGGTATAATTCCGGAAGAAATGCATTATCCGCAATATCTCCGCGTATGGTATGCCGTGACACAACTAAATTCCGCTTCTGCTAAAAATATTGTTCAGTGGATCCGTAACAGCAACGCCCCCCTGAAAGAGAGCGAGATTCGTATTCAACTGGATGCATTAACCGTTAATAGCAACTCCCGATATCGATATCTTGGTAGCCGAAAAAGCGCCCGGACTGACCTGGGTAGCCCATACGACTTGTTATTTCGTAGCGGAAACCTACAAAATACACGGTATCAACAGTATGTGCAGGAGCTGCACATATCACCCCCTACGCAGGAGCTTGGCATACCCGTGCTCAGCATGGCCTGTTACTGAAAACAGATATCCATACTCTATTTGACCGAGGTTTGCTCTGGATTGATACCGAGTTGAAAATAAGGATATCAGAACAGTTGGCCGGGACAGAATATGCAGAGTTAGATGGCCGATATCTCAGGTTACCTAAAGATAAGCAAAACTGGCCGTTAACAACTCATCTGATAAATCATCGACAATATTGGATTGAAAATCATAATGATGTTGAGAGTGCTTAACGCTACTGCTGTCTGCATCTCGCTCATATCAGATAACAAGCGCCTAGATTCTGTCCATCTTGTGCCAGAAGTAGTCAATGCTAGTATTGTGATATATCGAACAACGAGTGAAGGCTAGGGTATATGACGGTAACTAGGGAAAGCATGAAACAATGGATCATCGAGTGTCTTCAGAAACGGGGCGGTAGTGCTTGGCCACGTGAAGTCTCAAAGTATGTATGGGACAGCTACGAGGCTGAGCTTAGGGATTCCGGCGATATGTTGTATACGTGGCAATATGACATTCGTTGGGCCGCTCAACAATTGAGAAACGGGGGCACTCTGAAACCTGTTAATAGACGCAGAGATTTGCCATGGGAACTAGCATAGTAACAGTGAGTGTTCGTTTTACACCGACAGCTGACTTTGCCCTGAGGGAGTTGTTGCCTCTGAAGAAAACGTTCCTGCCTGCCTGAATCTTGCTTCGACAGCCATATTGGTGTTCTACTGATATGGCTTTATACCCACTTTCAATGTCTACTTTTTGTACGGATTTTAACTTGTGGGTACAAGTGCGGGTATAATTACTTATTCCTAATTATAAACTACATTGATATCAGTCTATTGGGTGTGAAATTCGAGTCCGGCCTTCGCACCACGGAAAAGCTGTCTTAAGTCTAACTGCCATCCAATTCATTTTTATTGTATATATTTTCATTTATGAAAACAGGCCACTGAATACACTGGGCTTTCAACGTTCAGAACACCCGAGATAGAGTTATATAACCGTTATATTTCACCGAGCACTCATCATCGTTTACGAATGCCGAAGAAATAAATTCGTCACGCTTATTGTTCCTGTCAGTAAACGTGTATTTAGCCGTTACGGTCAGTACATGACTATTACGATATATATCATAATAATCTTTCTCAGTAAGCTCTGGATTCTGTTTGCTATCAGCAATAGCAAGCTTCCGGGCAAAAAGCTCAGATACCGGTTTGATACTTAATATTTCGACAGCAGTTTTATTATACTGAATTGTGGTCAGGTCAATGCCGAGATCGTTTTTGATACTTGCGAGAAGCATTCCTTCAACAAAATGTCCTGGAGCTGCGCATTCACTGCCTGGCAGATCCGCTGCATGGTTTAACGATGGCGCAATCGCTATAGCCAGCAATACCTTTTTAATCATCTTACAACCTCCAATGTTGCCCCAATATCTTTGCTTACGAGTAACCGCGTAGCATGACCCATAATGATACAGCCCTCCGATGCGAATCCAGGGACGCCATGAACTATAAACCTCCTGAATGTACACTCCAGTCGGCTGTCGGAATTGACCAGAATCAAGTGATGTTGATTATATGCACAGTAAATGAGTAACAGATAAGACCGGCATCTCGTTGAGATATGTTGAAAGCCCGGGTGAATAGATCGATGAGCCTGCGCGACGAGGCCGTCAGAAGCAGGTAGGGATTTTATTTAATATGAGATTTTAATATGGATAGCTTGAAATAAAAAATGATAAATTTTTAGCGCAATTTCATGAGCAAATTTTATTCTTAAGTCTAAAAGAATTGATCGTTTATATATTAAAATCGTTTCAAAAACACCATTATTTAACCTGTTTAAATCTGGACTTATTCCCCTTCCTCTGATTATATATACAGGTATTTAGCGCGGCACGGATGTGCTGCAACACCTCCGCGCCGCTAATCACAACTACTATTTAGAAGGAATAGTAATCATGACTAACACGCATTCTATTGCACAGCCGATTAATCCAGAAGTCCTTCCATCAAATAATCGCCAAATAACCGTCGGCTATGCGAGTCGCTATCCGGATTACCGCAAAACCCCCGCCATCACCATGAAAGGGCAATGGCTGGAAGAAGCTGGTTTTACCACTGGCGCAACAGTCGAAGTGAAAGTAATGAAAGGCTGCATTGTACTTACCGCCCAGCAGCAAGAAAGCGAGCTCATGCAGTCGCTGCGTCAGGCGTGCAAGCTGTCGGCACGGAAACAAAAGCAGGTACTGGAATTTATCAAAGTCATTGCCGGTAAACAAAAAGCCGCCTGAATAGTAAACCGCTCCTGATACAGCATCGGGGGCGGTTAAATATCAAATACCCGTTTTCCCAATTAACACATTCACCCACCGGTCGCTTCTTTCCCTTCGCCGATCCTCACTCATCCACTCCTGCATTACTCTCAGCTCATCAACCCCATTCTCCCTCAACATCCCCGCAATCTCTCCCTCACACATATCCGTAAACACCCGACCATTATCCTCGCGCTCGCCCTGACCATACTTAAAAGACGCATACAGCACGCCGCCAGCCTTCAGCGCCTGCGCCAGCCGCCTGAACACCTCCGGCAGCTCCGTCAGCGGCACATGCAGCAGCGAGGCGCAGCACCAGATCCCGTCATAGCGCGCAACCGCATCCACCTCCTGAAACCGCATCACCTTAACCGGCAAACCGCTATGCTGACTCGCCAGCGCAGCCAGTTCCGGCGAGGCATCAAACGCCTCAACCTGAAATCCCTGTTCAACAAAGGCTTTGGCGTCGCGTCCTGAACCACAACCGGCATCCAGAACAGCGCCGTGCGCAGGGAGCAGGGCAGTGAAGCGATCGCGGATCTCTGCCATATCAACTGCGACCGTGCTCTCGAAGAACTGCTGCGCATTGCGCTGATAGTAGCGTTGCGTACTCAAAATAAGGCGTCTCCACAAGCCTGAGGCTGCCAGATATGGAACAACACGCTGCGCGCCGCCTGCCAGCCTGATGCCAGAAAGCTGCGCCGCGTCGCTTCATTGTTGCCGGTCTGCTGAATCAGCGTCTCGCGCAGCGGCAGATGGCTGTTAATAAAATACTCGTTGCGCTTATGCAACCGTTCTAGCAGCGGCTGCGATGGGATATGGGCGAACTTGCCTTCTTTGCCGCGATTGCAGCTCTGGCACGCCAGCACCAGATTCCAGACGCCGTTAAGGTTCGGCACCTGGTCACGCGCCGCCCAGGGAATAAAGTGATCGACATCGGTGAGATCCGCGTGGCCGCGCTCAAGGCTGACCGGCCGATAGCAGTAGAAGCAGCGGCCTTTTTGGTAACCGTTCAGGCTGTTGCGACAGCTAGTGATATCGACGCGTCGCTCGCGCTGACGCGTAAACAGAACCTGCTGCTCGCTGTCATACTCCACCGCCACCAGATTACGTGACACGCCCATCGACCAGGCCTGTTCGACCAGCCGCCAGCGCGCATCGGTCTCATGGATAAGATTCTGAAACTGCTGGGTCTCGGTCAGCTTAAAGAACGCCTCGGTAAGCCGGATACCTTTTTGCGTTTTACGTTCATCGAGAAAAAAGCGCACATCAATCTCAGCGCGGTTCACGTTGTGAAAGGCATCAATCACGTTAGCGAAGCCGCGCTTAACGGTAACCGCCAGCAGCGCCTCTTCAGTGATTTCGCCATGATTGAACTGCATGCAGGCGTCGAGGAACTGGCTGCTTTTGGTGGTGATTTGCTTGGGCGCCTGCTCGAGATGGCGGCACAGATGCTGGCTGAACGGACGCGCCAGCGCGTCCAGAGAGATGAGATCGTTGCCCTGCGTATGCAGATCGTACAGCGCATGCGCCAGCGCGAATTTGTAGGATGCGACGTTGTTGCCGAACAGAATGACGCCGCGCCAGTAGTTCTCCAGCGTGGGATCGGCCTGATAAAAAAGCATGTTGCCTTGTCCTGAACGAAGCCGATTTGCGAGCTGGCTTCCAGATTAACGAAACAAGTAACAGCTTTGCATAACAGGAGGAGAAATGCATCCCGCCTGGATAAAGAAATAGCAGAGGTTATTTTTTCACATGCCCTTCACGTCAGGTTAAGTGTTTAGATAATAAAAAATATTGTGGTGCTTTTTTTTACATCAAAAAATTGTTGATATACATGAATAATATCTAAATTAATCAATTTCGAACCCCTGTTGTCGCAATAACTTTTCTGAAAAAGTGATTGTCATTTGATATTGACAAAAATCTTGCGCAGCTAGAATTATTGAGTGTCAGACATTATAGTTTTCACTCTCACTGAGTGATGAAGGGATTCATGATGGATTCGGTTGAAGAATTAAACGGAACCTATTTTTATGATGGCTCATCAAATTTGAGTGCTGGTGAATTATTTTTCTGGATCATGATCGATGAGACTTTAGACCATTTTGGTATTTCTGATATAGCGGCCGTCACCGCAATCTATCTTGGATCAAATAATATTACAGTTGCGGGTAAACTGGCAGGTGCAACCCCTGGAACGTCTGTCGCATCAATTTACTCAAGACGTCTATTCAGAGGCCGTATGATGCCGGTTAGATTACCTACCTGGATTGGCTATCCTCCTCATGCAAAAAAATTAATGACGCAGCGCTTAGGCACATTTGTAGGCAGAACAATCCCTCTGGCGGGATGGGTAGTGCTCGCAGGAGATGTTGCGATTATTTCGTATAAATCTATTAATAAATACAATATGATTGCACACCCATCCGATCGCATCTGGTAGAGATTTTATGAGTGACTTACATAATATTGAAAAGCAGATAATAGAATGGTATGAAAAAAACTGGAACGGGCGAGTTTTGCCTTTTTTTAAAAAACCAGCATTGTCTTTAGAGACAAGCCTCTCTACTGGAAAATATCCTTGGGCAGATGAGGATGCCATTGAAATACTTGATGACTATTTCAAAAGCTTCAATGTAGACAGGAAAAACTTCCTCTTTAAAAAATACTGGCCTAATGAAGAAGCCGTTCTGCCCTTGAATTTCTTACGCTCTAAAGAGCGAAAATGGCGCTGGGTTGAGCCAGAACCGCTTACATTGAAAATGCTCGCTGAATCAGCAAAGGCGGGTTATTGGTTATATGACTAAGAAGGAGTTTAGATATGGCTATTCCCTCCCACCTTTGGCTCAAAGATGATGGCGGTGCATTGATAAAAGGATCTTCAGATGTTGCAGATCGTGAAGGAAGTATAGAAATCATAGGCTTTAGTCATGGCTTACACATACCTACTGATAATAACACTGGAAAAATAACTGCAACGAGAATTCATGCTCCGATGGTAATAGAAAAGGAGTTTGACAGTTCAAGTCCATATCTATACAAAGCAGTTGCAACAGGTCAATCCTTACAAAGTGCCGAAGTGAAATGGTATAAAGTTAACGATGCAGGACAAGAAGTAGAATATTTTAATATGCTACTCGAAGGTGTCAAAATTGTGGCTGTGAACCCTGTTATGTATAACACCAAAACTGTTGAAAAATGCAATCATATGGAACGCGTAGAGTTTCGCTATGAGAAAATAACCTGGAAGTATTGTGATGGAAATGTTCAGTATACTGACGCATGGAACGAAAGAAGCACAGCCTGATTTATCTTTGAAAGGGAGGTAAAACTCCCTTTAATGTCATTGTTTTATGATGTCATTATTATTTGCTTTCCAAATCTACCGCATACCCTTTCCCCAACTTCTTCTAAAAACCCCTTGCGATAACATATAGCGCTTCACTATTTCCCGATGCGTTTTAATAGTGCGAGGGTAAATCCGGGCATCCTTTCTGGAAAACGCACAATGACCTGGACAAGCTTACCGATGCTGGATCTGGCGCAACTCGCCGGCAGCGAAACCGAACAAACCGACTTCTTAACCCGCCTGCGTGAAAGCGCGCGCGACGTGGGCTTTTTCTACCTCATCAACCACGGCATCGAGTAGTAATAATTAGGCACACTTGTAGGCAGAACGCTGTCTTTAATGGGATGAATATTGCTTGCAGGAGATGTTGCGATTGTTTCGTATAAAGCAGTTTATAAATGCAATAACCTGGTCGATGATATCTGGTAGGGACTATATGAGTGACTTACATGATTTTGAAAACAGGTAATGGGCTGCCCAGTGTACTTCACAAAATGATTTCTGTATTGAAAATGTTAAATGTGGCAAAGCGCCAACCTTGCCACACTATAAAAGCATTTAATTAAGATCTTACATTCCAGTCGTCAGTGTACTGCACATTACCATCCACATAGCGCCAGGTGATTTTCTCATACATCATTGATACTGATTCCATATGGTTAATATGATTGTTTCCCACCATTTTGGTGTTAGGCATGCTCGGATTGATACCTGTTATTTTCACCCCTTCCATCGACATCACAAAATAACACTCCTCCTGGCCTGCATGGTTGATCCTGTACCAGCAAATTTCAGCAGACTTCAGCGTCTGTCCCCTGGCAACAGCTTTATAAAGATATGGGCTGGAGCTATCAAACTCCTTTTCAATCATCATGGGGGAATGTGAGCGCGTCGCGGTGATTTTACCTCTGGCGCTGTCTACAGGAATATTGAGCCCGTGACTGAAACCAACAATTTCTATGCTACCCTCACGGTCCTGAACATCTACCGATCCTTTGATATCTGCACCGCCGTCGTCTTTAAGCCACATATACGCGGGAATAGACATGTTACAAACTCCTTTTGATGATATTTTTCTGTGTGATAAACCAGTAGCAAGTTATCGTTATTAACAGATTGAAAAGCACGACCGCTATAAATGCGGACATTGAATAACTTTCGCTATCGGATAAAAAAGATTGATAGGGCAGAATGCGGAAGAAAGCCCAAAAAAGAAAAGTGAAAGAGCAGAATTTAATAAATCGTCGTAATGTTGAGACGCCCCAATTTTTCAGAATGCCAGTCACACTAATTCTTTGGGTTAAAACATTGTAAGCACTAATGAATGCACTGAGGAGTGGGATACTGATTAGTGTATTAATTAACAGAGCAAAGTAAATCCTTAGAGATTCCCAGAACTCCGGGTCAGGCTCCCCTAAAATAAAGCGTGTAACCTTCTCAGCGCTCTGAAAGTCGAAAAAGCGAGTAAAATAGTCAGTCAATCCGTCATAAGGAATATATATCGCAACGAGCACCATAACCACAACGAACAGCGATATTTTGATAAATAAACTAAGGGCACGTTTTGCCATAGATGATTACCTCAATTGTGCCGTATGCCTTCAGTTTACTCATACAAGGAATGTCTACCTTTTGCGTTCTCAGTAGAGCATTACGTAACAAGGCAAAATCTGAATCATGGGGAAGAGTGATACAACCTTCTGACAGGGTGCCTGGATGTAAACGAAAGTTCCCGCGCTTAACACCCTCTGTCCATGTGTAATCGTCAATACTTCCATCATCGAGCCATAGCGCAAACCATTCATTATGTGTGAACGTGGCTCCTTTTTTATAATGGTTCCAGGTATCTTTAATTCCTGTTATCACCTGTGATTTAAAACCGCCTTCAGGACGATCTACAATCCAGTATTTGCCTGCCGGAACCGGGCCGACCA
>Ga0153961_1000411_pt1 | contig 11265 bp, 10 predicted proteins | sample TSFL045MetaG_FD_104748 | JGI IMG/M metagenome (GOLD analysis project Ga0153961, IMG submission 104748) | Attine ant fungus gardens microbial communities from Florida, USA - TSFL045 MetaG | ecosystem: Host-associated > Fungi > Mycelium > Unclassified | place: USA: Florida, Withalacochee...
ATTAATTACCCATAGATAGTTATCTGTCCTTTTCTTAGAACAAAGGACAGCCTCCATATGGTTAGGTTATCACTATTTCTAGCACAAAGACACTACCATATGTAGAACAATAGGTAGTAGCATGTGATGATCTGTTCTAGTACACAGACTATTACTTTTCTGTATTTAAGAACTCATAGTCTAAGGATTAGACCTTAGACTTAACAACATCTTTTGTCACTTGTCTAACTTTGCATTTTTAAACTCTTTAAAGTATCAAAGCACCCATCACAAATAGTAAGTGACTATTTGTGATAAAGTGGCTGTACACTAATAGTTCACAATCATATGTCCTTGTCATGTGATATGATTACCTAAGTTCCTATGCTATTTATATCTTGTCTTTGTTGTATAACTTAATAATATGGATTAAGTGTTTGAATGCATGGGAAAATATTTCTTTTTTGGGACTCTCATAATATAGCCCCTCCTTCAAGGTTCCTCGTCCCAAGGAATTCTTCCATTGACTCCAATTTTTGTCCCATCTCTTCTCTCTCTCCCTTTCATACCTTTTTCTTCTCTATCTATATAGTAATTTTGCTGTAAATTCCCTAGGTAATTCCTGGCTAAATTCCTTTTTTTCTTCTTTCTGCTCCTGTCACCTGAGTTCTTCTACCTCTTCCCCATACTCCCTCTCAAACTCTTCTACCAACTCTTTTGCATTTTCTAAATTTTCCCTGCTTTCTCATATATCTTCTATCATATACCCTTTTTATTGTACTAAGAATTTCTCCTTTCCCCACACTACTCGTTTGTTTAAAATTTTTTCTACTTCAAATTTCTTCTCTTCTTCAATAATTACTGGTTTCAGGGATGTCTTTTTCTATCCCTCTGTCTGTGGTTTGTAGAGCTGTACTCTACTTATGTTAACTACAGAATGTACCTTAATAGATTTAGGTAGCTCTAATTCTATTGCGTTACTGGAGACAATCCCTTTGACTTTATAGGGGCCCACAAAACATTCTGTTAACTTCTCTGATCTCCTCTCCTTCATCTGCCATTTCAAGTCCTTTATACTTAATAGTACTAAGTCTCCTACTCTGTATTCCTCCCCCTTCCCTTGTTTTTTGTCTGTAAACTTCTTCATTTCTTCTTGCGCTTTTCCTAGTACTGCCTTTGTTTCCTCCTGAATCTTCTTTATCTTCTTCATGAATTTTCCTGCTGCTTTATACTTATCACAAATAGTCACTTACTGATTTGTGATTGGTTGATTTGATATTCAAAAGCTTCAAAAAAGCAAAGTTAGACAAGCAGCAAAGATATTGTTAAGTTTAAGGTCTAATCCTCAGACTATGAGTCCTTATATACATAATTGTGATAGTCTATGCACTAGTACAGATCATCACCTGATTACTACCTATTGTTCTATATATGGTAGTGCCTTTGTACTTGAATAATGATAACCTAACCATATGGAGGCTGTCCTTTGTTCTAAGAAAAGGACAGATGACTATCTATAAGTAATTAATAAAGTCTATGTACAAACATTGAGGTCTTCATATCTCCACTAATATTAATTGCCTTGAGATCATTCTAGACTCATTCTGAGCGTTATGAAGAAGGCTTCTACTGAGCCTAGAACTGAAGCAACGATCATGGCGGTTTTTGAGATATTAGCAATTTAATAAACAGTAACATAGTGGTTACCAGTTGATCTGCTTAATATCTTGGCCATTATTGATCGCCTCAAAACATGACTGGTATTGATCAAAAGGTCTTTTTAAGGGCTTTAAGCTGGCTTTAAGACCGTGGGAATCATTGAAGAATTGGTGGAGATATGACTGAATGAAGTTTGTAACAATACTTCTTTTTCCTTTTTTCTTCAAATCCCATCCTTGGGTTTTGGCCATAATTTACTTTGAATGGTGAGGTTTTTGTAGCTGCATGGATTTTGTTGTTGTATGCAAACTCCACTGTTCCTAGCTAATCTAGTTACTGTCTATGATCGATAAAGACCCTTAGGTATTGTTCTAACTTCTGGTTTACTCTTTCTGTTTGCCTGTCTGTTTGAGGGTAATAGGCCATAAAGAGCTTTGTTTGGATACCTAGCAAGTTGTTTAACTCCTTTATCATTCCTGTCATGAACTATACCCCTCTGTTACAAACTTCATTGGGTTATATCTCCACCAAATCTTCGACGATTCCCACGGTCTTAAAGCCAGCTTAAAGCCCTTAAGAAGACCTTTTGATCAATGTTAATCATGTCTCGAGGCAATCAATAATAGCTGAGATATTGAGCAGATCAACTGGTAACTACCATGTTACTGTTTATTAAATTGCTAATATCTCGGAAACTGCCGTGATTGATGCTTTGGTTCTAGGCTCAGCAGAAGCCTTTTTCATAATGCTCAGAATGAGCCTAGAACGACCTCAAGGCAATTAATATTAGTGGAGATATAAAGGCCTCAATGTTTGCACATGAACTTTATTAATTATCTATAGATAGTCATCTGTCCTTTTCTTAGAACAAAGGACAGCCTCCATATGGTTAGGTTATCATTATTTTAGCACAAAGACACTACCATATGTAGAACAATAGGTAATAGTCAGGTGATGATCTGTACTAGTGCACAGATTATCACTTTCCTGTATATAAGGACTTATAGTCTGAGAATTAGACCTCAGACTTAACAACATCTCTTGTCATTGTCTAAACTTCGCTTTTTTGAACTTCTCAAGTATCAAATCATCAATCACAAATTAGTAAGTAACCTTTTGTGATACTCTCTATCTGATACAATGCTTTCTAGGAGCTTATGCAACTTTCATATATGATCTCGAAATAATTTTGCAAGGCCTTCTGCTAATGTTTTTTCTGTAGTTGCTACAAAATGTGCCATTTTGCTAAAGCAGTTGCATACTACTAAGATTGCGTCATATCCCTGAGCTGGTAGTAGTTTTGTGATGAAGTCTACTGAAATGTGACTCCATGGTTTCTCTGGGATTACATTAGGCATCAGCTTTCCTGCTAGTGCTTCACTTCAGTTCTTGTACCTTTAACAAGCATCGCATCTATCTATATATCTCCTTACTTCCTTTGTTACTCCTGGCCACCAATAGTTTCTGGTGACCAATTCTATCATCTTTTATCTTCCTCTGTGCTCTCCTACTAGGGTGTCATGATGCAACCATATTACTTCCCCTCTGAGTTCCCCTTCTGGTACATATATCTTTTTTCCTTCAGTACTATTTCATCCTCTGTTTCCTACTCTTCGTCTCTTAGTATTTTTACTCCTGCTTTCTTTAGCTCTTCCATTGCTTTTACCACTCTTTTATCTCCCTCCTGTGCCCTTTTTATTCTTTCCCTCAAGTTTTCTTTCTCTACTAATGTTTCCACTCCTCTAACCCATTCAGGTTTTATCAATGTTCAATCCTCGTTATCTCTCTCTATCCCTTCCTGCCAATCCAGTCTCCTGCTTAGTCTGTTTGCCTTCCCCATACTTTTCCCTAGAATATGTTTTAGAGTAAAGTTGAATCTTGAGAGGTATGATACCTATCTCGCTTGTTTACAGTTCAGCTTTTGGCTTATCATAAAATACTGGAGGTTTTTGTGGTCTATCCAGATTTTGAATTCCAGTTTTGCTTCCTCCAGATAGTGTCTCCATACCTCGAGACACCTGATGACTGCCAATATCTCTTTGTCATGAATTTCGTAGTTTCGCTCTATAGTGTTTAACGATTTAGAGATGAAGGCCACTAGTCTCTACTTGCCATCCTTGCATTTTGTTGACAGCATCTCTCCCATTGCATAATCTGAAGCATTTGCCTTTACTCTCATCTCTCTATCAATGTCCAGGATTGCTAGGATAGATTCTGTTGTGAACACTTTCTTGAGTTTCCCAAACACCTCTTCTTGCTTCTTTTTCCACTTCCATTTCTGCTCCTTCCTGACTAACACATAGAGTGGTGCAGCTATCTTGGCAAAGTTTTTTTATGAACCTTCTGTAGTAGTTGGCTAATTCTAAGAACTTTTGCATCTCCTTGACATTTTTGGGTATCAGCCAGTTTAGTACCCCTTTTACTTTCACTTTCTGTATCTCGACTCCTTTCAGACCAATTATTACTCCCAGAAATTCTACTTTACTTACTTTCCATCTATACTTTTCTGGTTTTACAAACAGATCATTCTCCTCTAGTCTTCTTAGTACTTTTTCCACCAACTTGTCATGCCCTTCTTCTGTATTGGTGACTACCAAGATATTATCAATGAAGGTGGTGGTATCTCCTTAGTTTATGAGATTCTGAAACAAGTTGTTCATTATCATTTGAAAGGTAACGGGAGAGTTTGTTGACCCAAAGTACATGACTGTGGGTTCATAGACTCCAATATGCATTATAAACGCTGTTATGACTTGGCAAAATAGCTAAGTCATTATTTATATTTCTTTTTCTTTTCTTTTCTTTTCTTATTGGACTTACAACTACAAGATGGAGCATGGGAAAGTATCACATGACTTTGTCACAATGTCACAATGGTATGACATATGGTCATGAATGGTCACACAGGTCACAGTATCACATGACTAGAGTAGCATGAGGACTATGGGAGAGTAAGCACATAGCCACAGTAGTAAAATGTATAAGTAGTAGAGAATTAAGCGAGAACTCCATTGAGTTCTCTTTGTTAAACTCTGAACAAAGAGACAATTGGCTTAATTCTGGTCATTGGACTTTAGACGCTAACAAATACTGTCTTCTATTTGTCTCCTTCCTTTATTCTGACATTGTTATAGCCCTATCTTAGGTCTAACTTCATAAACACCTTCTTTTTTCCAACCCTGTCCAGTATATCTGCTATTAGAGGGAGTAGGTACCTGTTCTTTATCATCCACTAGTTTATATGGCAATAGTCTTGCACCATTCTTTGCATTTCATCCTTTTTTGCTACAAAGTATACTAGTGATATTTGGGGCAACTTAGAGGATCAGATATACCCTTTTCTTAGTTGGTCTTCTATGAATGCTTGCACTTCCTTCCTTTCCTATCTTGACAATAAATACACCTTCCCTTTCTTTAGTATAAACCCTTCCTTTAACTCAATCGCGTAGTCCTAGGCCTTTTACACTGGCATTCTTTCTGACTCTTTCTTTCCAAATACTCTCTTCCATTTCTAGAATCTTTGTGGCACCAACTTCTTTAGAATCTTCTTGTCTTTATTTTTTTCTACCCTTTCTCCTTCTCTTCTTCTTGCTTTTTTTTTCCATAGTATCACAAATGGTCACTTACTATTTGTGATGGGTGCTTTGATACTTTAAAGAGTTCAAAAATGTGAAGTTAGACAAGTGACAAAAGATGTTGTTAAGTCTGAGATCTAATCCTCAGACTATGAGTCCTTATATACAAGAAAGTGATGGTCTGTGCACTAGTACAGATCATCACCTGACTACTACCTATTGTTCTACATATGGTAGTGTCTTTGTGCTAAAATAATAATAACCTAACCATATGGAGGCTGTTCTTTGTTCTAAGAAAAGGACAGATGACTATCTATAGATAATTAATAAAGTTCATGTGCAAACATTGAGGTCTTTATATCTCCACTAATATTAATTGCCTTGAGGTCGTTCTAGGCTCATTTTGAGCGTTATGAAAAAGGCTTCTGCTGAGCCTAGAACCAAAGCATCAATCACGGTGGTTTCCGAGATATTAGCAATTTAATAAACAGTAACATGGTAGTTACCAGTTGATCTGCTTAATATCTCAGCTATTATTGATTGCCTCGAGACGTGACTAACATTGATCAAAAGGTCTTTTTAAGGGCTTTAAGCTGGCTTTAAGACCGTGGGAATCGTCGAAGATTTGGTGGAGATATGACTGAATGAAGTTTGTAACACACAGATAGGTAGATATCTTGTCATTTTTACTTCTCCCTTTTCCTAATCTATTTCAGGGTTATGGGCTGCTAACCATGGCATTCCTAATATAACCTCTGTTTTTCCTAGATTACATATGTCTATTCTGACTCTTTCTATATGTTCTTTGAAGAACATGTTGCACTTTACCTGGTGTGTTATTGCTTCTTCCACGTTTACTGTCCTATCCACATTTTTGACTGACAGGGGGTTCTTCATCCTCTCCATTTTGAACCCCTTTTCTTTCATAAAGGTAGTATCCATGAATAGACCTGTTGTCCTACTATTTAACAGCGCTTTCATTGCTACTTCTTCATAGCTTTCTAGTTTCTCCAGTCCTACTTTTATCCACACTTCTCTTAGTGGCCATAATGTATGCCACACATCTCTTGCTCCCTCAGTGTTTTTGGAAAAATTTAATTTATTGCCCAGTTTTTCTGGGCGCAGTTTTGCAGCATCTCCACTACTCTTGCTTTATTTCTCTTCCAACAGTTTCAGGCCATGTGACCAAACTTCCCACAATAATAACATGTTCTATTCCCTTCTCTTCTTTTATTAATATTCATTGTATTTGGATCTTTCCATAGACCCAATTGGTTTTCTTCTCTGTTTGACAAATTTCCTCCTCTATTTCCCACACTCATATATTGGGCTCCTGCCCTCTAGGTTATTTGTTCTCCTCTTTCTCCATACGATCCTCCTCCATAACCTCCCCTTTGCTGCATATTTTCCCCTAGACATGCTACATTTCTCTCTAATATCCTCTTTTTTGCCCTGCTCTACCTTTGATTCCTATCTAACCTCACCACTCTTTCTTGCTACTCTCCTATGGTAGATAGTGGTTCTTCTGCCTTTGCTAATTTTCTTTTGATGGCCCCATTGAGGCCTCTCTTGAACTCTTTGATGAGAGGTCAGCCCTCATAGCTGCTTCCCCTGGCAATTTTTTTAAATTCTTGGACATACTCGTTGTATGTTCTTCCTCCCTGCTCTATCGTCCTCAGCTGCTCAATCTTTCTCTCTTCCTCCAATGTCTCCCCAAAATCATTTCTAATTTTTGAAAACAGCTGCTCAGCTGTTTACACCTTTGACTCTCCTTTTGCCAACTTGTCCAACAAGTTGTCCTTCCATGCCTCTGCCACTCCTCCCTGCACATATGATAATACCCAAGTCACCTGGGTTATTAGTGCTTCCTCTGTCATTTTCATTCTAATGTATAAGTAAGCTGTGTTAATGAACATACTTACTTCCTCTATTTTTCCATTAAACACTTGAGGTCTTGCAACCTCTACTCTGCTCCCCTGTTGTTGGTGGAGCATAGTGCTGACCTGCTATTGCAAGGTGGCAATTATGGCAAGAAGTTGCTCCTTATGGGTTGGTGGTGGTTGGTGGGAGGCAGGTGCTTAAGAGAGTTCCCCCTGTTGTTGTAGTTGTTGCTGTTGTCGCGATATATCATAGGGTGGTGGTGGTAGTGATGGTGAATTGGAAGGAGATATCAATTCATATTTAGATGATTCCTGATCTAGAGCGACTTCAGGCTATGTTTAACAGGGAGCACAATCTTTTCTTATCTAGACTCTTACTGTCTTACTGACTACTGCCCTAATCAAGAGTAAATGATTGCCCCTAAGAAGGGAACTCCTAAGCTAAGTGGCCTTCTAAAAGTAACTGCTAATCTCCTACATGTACCACTTACAATGGAGTATAGCACAGAGCTTATATAGAAAAAAGGTAAAGAATAATGTTTGATCATGAGGTCAGGGCTTGAATAGTATACTCAGACTTAGTGCCCAGTCTCCTCCCTTAGTCTCTCCTGACTAAGAAGTCTCCTTTACAGCTAGGGCCCACTATCCAAGAGGCTTGCAAGTGCTGTGCTTGCTAGTGAGGGAGATTTAGAGTAAGTGTGATAGGGGTACTAGCTTGTAGCGCTAGTATTAAGCCAACTACATGTTAAGCAAGTATGAGCAGGGATCAAGGTGATCAGTGCTCGGGAGTGATATTGAGTTCTTATGTTAAGTGCAAGCTTGTGAGGAACTTAGACTATGCCCAAGGTAAATGTTCAAGAAGAACTCGATAAAGTTTTTCATTGGATTACTTCTCTACTTATACTACTTTACAAGTGGCTATACACTAATAGTTCACAATCACATACCCTTGCAGAATATACTATAATCATATGATCTCATTATGTGATATGATTACCTAAGTTCCCATGCTATTTATATCTTGTCTTTGTTGTATGACTTGATATTGTAGATTAAGTGTTTAAACATGTGGGAAATTATTTTTTTTTTGGGGCTCTCATAACACAAATACATTGCATTATCCAATACCACTAAGGAGGCCATATGGCTATTCACTTTGCTTACAGAGCTTGATTTCCCTCCTACAACTGCTACTATTATCTATGCCAATAACCAGGATGTTAGCGTCTAAAGTCTAATGACTAGAATTAAGCCAACTGTCTCTTTGTTTAGAGTTTGACAAAGAGAACTCGATGGAGTTCTCGCTTAATTCTCTACTACTTATACATTTTACTACTGTGGTTATGTACTTACTCTTCTATGGTCCTCATGCTACTTTAGTCATATGACATACTGTGACTGTGACCATCTGTCACACCAAAAAAAAAATTGTGACATTGTGACAAAGTTACATGATACTTTCCCGCACTCCATCTTATAGTTATAAGTCCAATAAGAAAATAAAAATAAATAATGACTTAGTTGTTTTGTCAAGTTATGACACAGGGCTACATTGCTCTTGCCAGCAATCCTGTTGCTCACTCATGTGCTAAGCACATTGATATTTATTATCATTTTATTTGCAAACATGTTGAATGAGGAGAAGTAGATCTCCATTATATGTTTACCAAGGACATGTTAGCAGATATATTTACCAAGGTCCTTTCTCGTGAAACTTTCATCAAATTTCAAACTCGTTTAGGTGTATTACCTTCTCAACTAATACCTTGCTGAGTGAGAGTGTTGAAACAAGGTCATCTAGGCAGCAAGTCATTATTGTTGAGAATGAATTTGTTTTGTTTTCTATTGACTCAAATATGGTCATTTTATGTACATTGTTGGTAACATAGATATGTGCCTACAGTTTCTTAGTATAAAAGTCATGTATCATTCTCCCTTAAAATCCAGCCTTTTTATCTGGATCCTAGGTACATAGTATATGTACTCACTATTAGATCAGCCTTTTTATTTGGATCCTAGTAATTCAAATACATACCTTATTCTATTCCAACATTACTTATGCAATTTATCTTTGTTATATATTACAATATACTAGTAGGGAAACATAGGGGGCAGTAAAAGACAGTAGAGTTGATCACCTGCAATTTTTGGTAGCTAGAAGTGATGAAACAATATGTGGAAGAGTATAACATTTATTAGCAAAACAAAAACCACACAGAACAGCTAGTAGGAAAATTAATACCAAACTCAATTCCAGAAAAACTGTAGGTGCATACTTTATTACTAAGTTGCCTCTAATATAGGAATATGATAGCATTCTAGTAGTAGTGGATCAATTAACTAAGATGGTCTACTTCATACCAACTACAGAGAATACATTGACAGAAGAATTGGCAAGGTTGTTTAGAGATAATATACAGAAACTGTATGGGTTACCAAAAAGTATTATTTCAGATAAAGAACCCCATATTTGTAGTAGGATTAATGAGAGAGTTGAATAAGATACTAGAAATCAAAAGTGAATTGTCAATAGTATTCTATCCTCAAATAGACAGACAAACAAAGAAAGTAAACCAAGAACTAGAATAGTACCTAAGGATGTTTATCAATTATAAAAAAGAACAATGGCCAGAATGGTTGGAAACAACAGAGTTTATATATAACAATAAAATGTATTCAAGTACTAAGACATTACCTTTCAAGGCAAATTACAGACAAAACCCTAGAATGAGATTTGAGGGAAAAAAAAAAGAGAAATATGAAGGAGCAGAGAAATTTATCAAAAAAATAAAAGAAATACAAGAGAAAGCAAAAGTAGTGCTAGGAAAAGTACAAGAAAAAATAAAGAAATACACAAATAGGAAAAGAGGAAAAGTCAATGATTATAGAGTAGGGGACTTAGTTATGCTAAGCACTAAGGACTTGAAATTAGTATCCTCAAACACAGTAAAACTAGAATTACCTAGTATAGTAAAAATATATCTAGTAGTAAATATTAGTGGAATACAATGCTATGTAGGGCAAGTAAAAGGGAAAAGAAAGGAGTAACTAGCCTTAGTAATCATTAAAGGAGAAGAAGAATAGGAGATAGAGAAAATTCTAAACAAACTGCAGATTAAGAGAAAAAACAAATACTTGGTATGCTAGAAAGGATTTATAGCAGAGTCTAATACTTGGGAAGGAAGAGAAAACTTGAAAAACACAAAAAAGACAATTGAAGAGTTTGAGAAAGAATATTGGTAGGACATAGAAGATGTGGCAAGACAAGAACATAAAGAAGGAATATTCAGACAAAGAGAATTACTGGGAAGATTTACAACAAGAAAATTATTTGGGTGATTGGATAAAAGATATAACAAAGAATATTGGGGAAGGCTAGAATGGAATTGGAAGTAATAAAAAGGTAAAAAAGAAAAACAAAATTTGAAGACAATCAAAAAAAAAAAGAAATTAAACAAAAGAAACTAGAAATTAGGGAGTGAACAGCAAAAGATAAGGAGAAAATAGACAACATGGTTAACCCTTTTTACGAGTTATAAAAATACTTGGGACAAGAAAACTTAAAAGGGGAGTAGTGTTATGACTTGGCAAAACAGCTAAGTCATTATTTATATTTACTTTACTTTTGGACTTACTATATAGAAAGGAGTATAGAAAAGTGTCATGCCATAGGTGTTATACTCACATAGTCACATCACATAATGAGTGTGGGAAAGTAGTGCACAAACCATATAGTAGTTGTATAAGTAATATTATAAGATCCAAAATATATTCAGGCCTAAATTTAAACAAATTTCACAACTTCATACTCTAAAAACAAGACTAAGATAGAATTACCTGCTAGGTAACAAGAAAGGCACAGAGGACTTCACTGCCAAAAGCTAGCTACTTATGTAGTAATATACCTAGAGTATCACAAATAGTTACTTACTATTTGTAATGGGTACTTTAATACTTTAAAGAGTTCAAAAATATAAAGTTAGACAAGTAACAAAAGATACTGTTAAGTATCACAAATGGCTACTTACTGATTTGTGATTAGTTGGTTTAGTTCTTATATACATAATTGTGATGGTCTGTGCACTAGTACAGATCATCACCTGATTACTACCTATTGTTCTACATATGGTAGTGTCTTTGTACTGGAATAATAATAACCTAACCATATGGAG
>Ga0153961_1000412_pt1 | contig 11264 bp, 8 predicted proteins | sample TSFL045MetaG_FD_104748 | JGI IMG/M metagenome (GOLD analysis project Ga0153961, IMG submission 104748) | Attine ant fungus gardens microbial communities from Florida, USA - TSFL045 MetaG | ecosystem: Host-associated > Fungi > Mycelium > Unclassified | place: USA: Florida, Withalacochee...
AAAGTACCTACTTAGATAGAGGAGAAATATAAACGAAAGGAAAAGAGAAGAGTAAGAGAAGAAGAAGGGAGCAGGAGAAGAAAAATAGGGGACAGAGGCTGTGCTTTTGCTCAGCTAAGCTGCGCCGCATGGGGTCTTTATCTGTTATCGAAGCTAAAGGCTGTAGGGTTTTCCACAAGGAAGTGAATGAAGCTGTTGATGACTATGTTGCATGGACAAGTGGATGGGTTGTGGATTTTACATTCCATGACAAAGTGTTTGTGAGTCTGAACTGTGGCTTCTCCACAAGGGCTGTTATTCATTAATATTTTAACTTATCATACCTTAAATAGGTCCCCTCCATTCTGTTGACTCCTCCTCCATTCTAGATCACACTATCTCATGTATTTAAGGACTGCTATCATAGAATGAAGAAGTAGAGTCCCTTCCCTTCCTCTTACTATCATCAGACACCTCATACTTAAGTTATCTAGGTGAGTAGTATGGTGTGATTGACCACTGCTGAAAGGGGCAAAAGAGGTTTTTACTGTGACAAGCAAGTGTAAAGGGTGGTGACAGTCCTCAATCATGTGCTAAAGAGTTCATGGGGAGAAGGAGGAAGTGGGGATATCAGAAAGAAATTAAAATGTAAAAGTGCAGCTTATCTGTAATGTAAAAATAGGTGAAATGATGGTAAGTTCAATCTAGATCCTCCTCACATGGTGTCCCTAAGGTGTCCACCTTTACACACCATAACAAGCTCACTAGTAGAATAGTCAGTAAACCACTTATAGGCCTTACCACACTCAATCAAGCCCTTATCTGCACCCCCACACCAAACCTTATGGGTATGATATGATCTGAGTTGTAAGGGGACCTCTCACATGTGACTCTGGAGCCTGTTTTAGTCCTCTGGAGTGACCCTGCAGCTGATTAAATATTACTATGTAATATTTGGTCTTACCCCCATTGTTCTAAGCGCACTCCATTGCCTTCTAGTGCACTTTCATTATTCAGACCCTGGTTACCAAATGCAGGAACATGAGGACACTGTAATATATATATTGTAGGTTATTCCCTCCAGGAGCCTCATCTAATTCTCTGAGGAATCTTCTGGAGGTAGGTTGTAACATATTTCATAGACTATAATTTAACTGAGGAATCTCCTGGAGTGCTCCACTCCAGTCACCCTTACATGAGCTGATGATTAGCCAGGCTTTTCAGGCCTGCTACTCCATAGAAGGTTGCCCAAGTGATTGCTGTATCTTGTCTTAAGAAAGAATAGGGTATATGGTAGGAAACATTCACCAACTCAACCTTGTCAGAATAGCTAACTCCTGAGCTAGAATAAAGCCAACTGCTCCTTTATTAGTGCTTGACAAAGAGAACTCAATAGAGTCCTTATGTATTTCTTATACACTACTTATACAATTACTACATGGTCTGTGTACTACTTTCCCACGGTTGTTATGTGACTTCATTTGTGTGATATCACACTGTGACATATAACTTTTCCCACACTCCTTTCTTATGTAATAAGTCCAAAAGAAAAAGAAAAGAAAAGAAATATAAATAATGACTTAGCTGTTTTGCCAAGTCATAACAAACCTCTCACCAAGATTACTCCTTACACACTCAAGAGAATCACATTTACAACCTCAAGAGCTTCTGAGATAAAGGCAAGGGCCAAGAAGGCTCTTCTTATCAATCTCCACTCTGAGAAATATATTAGAATATTACAAATATTGGAGACTCAATTAAAAAGAAATAGAAAAGGAAATCCTTCATTTTACTACTCTCCCTCATGTCTTTCCTCTATGATATCACCATGTGTGTAAGGGGACCCCTAATCCATGACTCCGGAGCCCGTTCCAGTCCTCCAGAGCGACCCTGCAGCTAATCCAATATTACTATGTAATATTGGGTCTTACTCCCATCATTCCGAGAGTACTCCGTTGCCACCCAATGCACTTTTCTTGTTCAGACCCTGGTTACCGATGCAGGGATGCAAAGACACTGTAGTATATAATATAGATTATTCTCTTCAGAAGCCTCATCTAATTCTCTAAGGAATCTCCTGGAGGTAGGTTGTAACCATATTTCATAAATTATAATTAACTGAGGAATCTCCTGGAGCTCTACTTCGGTCGCCCTTACAGGAAAGCCTGGACATCCGTTTTGTTTTCTGGAGTGGGCCACTCTCAGACTCCCACAACCTTGACCGGATCCATGGAAACTTCATTCTCTGAGATGACTAGTCCTAAGTACTCGATTCGCTCCTTCCAGAACTCACATTTCTCCAGGCGGAGGAAAAGTTTGTGTTCTTGTAGGACCTGCAGCACCCATCTGATAGCCTTCGCGTGCTCCTCTTCCGTCCTAGTAAAGATCAGGATGTCGTCCAGGTAGACCACCATGATACCTTCTGCTATGAGGTCCTGGAAGATGTCGTTCATCATGGTTTGGAAGGTGGCGGGGCTGTTGGTCATGCCAAAGAACATTACCAAAGGTTCGAACAGGCCTCAATTGGTCTAGAAAGCTGTCTTCCACTCATCTCTGGGCTTGATGCGGACGTTGTTGAAACCCCAACAAACATCTAGCTTAGTGAAGTATCTGGCTCTACGGAGTTGCGACACCAGTTCGGAGATCAGTGGGAGGGAGTACTTATTCTTGACCATCATGGAATTGAGGGCTCGGTAGTCTTGAACCAACCGGAGTGAGCCGTCCTTCTTCTTGATGAAGAATACTGGGGCTACTATAGAAGACTTAGAGGGGTGAACTCGTCCGGTATGCAGGTTCTCTTCCAGGAAAGAGTCCAACTCCTTTTGTTCCACTGGAGAGAGAGAGTAGACTTTTGATGACTTAGGCTCCAAGCCCGGAACGAGCTTGATAGCGTGATCCCACTGCCTATGGTCCAGGAGGATGTCAAAGTCTTCCTTTGCAAACACCAATTCGAATCCTTTTGTACAGTCGGGCAGGGGGAGAAGTCCTTTCCACGTTTCCAAGGCTCGACGGGCTCCTTCTGCAAGTTTCTGGGAGATCGTAGAAGTAGCACAAAGGTTTTCTATGGTGGGTTCTGAGAGGATTCTCATCATGAAGAGTCTGTCCCCTAGTTCGTATTCAATCTCACATATCTGGAGGGGAGTCTTATCTTCTTCCGAGTCTTCTACATGCTCCAGAGAGAGTCCGGATCGACAGATGTCGACGGCTTTAGCCTCCACCTTCTTCCACGATGCTTGTTTCTTTCATATTACGTGGCATCCTTCACATCGGGGAGGACATTAGTTCATTTGCACTTCTTTAGTTTGCCAGTTGACCTCCGGATTATGGTCCTTGAGCCAGGTGTAACCGAGGATCATGCTTTGCTTCCCTAGGTTGGAGACGGCGAGGAGCATCCTTTCAGAGTAGGGTTTATAACAGAGGACTATGTCTACCACTTCAGAGATTTGTCCAGCTTTGTTAGGGGAACCGTCCACGTTGAACACCGGTATGGGGCGAGAGATGTTCCAGGTGCTAATACCCTTTGTACGGACAAAATCTTTATTTATGAAATTGCCTGTGGCTCCGGAGTCCAAAAGCGCTTTGACGGAATGTACTTCGCTAGTGTCAGTGGTACCGATCTCTATGGGGAGGATGATAGACATTCCGCGGACGTCGAGGGTGTTAGCAGAGAGTTATCTGGGTAGTCTCTTTTCCCATTTAGGCCTCTGAGACAGGGCTGTCCTGACTGGAGCAGAGGGGGGGGTGCATCTATAGGTTCACAGATATCTGTATTGACTTCTTCTACATTCAATACAGCGAACCTATTTACTAACAGCAACCGGGGTGCACTTTTCGCTGGTCGCACTAAACAAAATCCTCCTCCAGGGAGGGGCCAACTTCCTCTTCTTCTACTGTATTTTTCAAGGCCATCAAATCTTCGATCAAATCTTCCTGTTGCTCCACGGTTAACTTTCAGACATCTAAGCAGTGGGGGCAGTCCCTTATGAGGTGGTTGGCCTCTCCGCACTGATAGCACTTTCGCGGAGGTAGAGAGCGTACCTTCCGGACTGCGTCTACGTCCATAGGTATTCCTCCAGATGGTACGGGAGGAGTGGGTCTCGGTGGAACGGGGGGTGGCGTGGACCAAGGAAGGGCGGAGCGTATGGGAGCTGTTGTTGTTGACCGGAGTGTGGATTGGAAGGCCTCATTGGTCAACCATGCTTGGTTGATCCTCCGGGCAGCTACGTACCAAGCCTCCAGATCAGTGTCTGTGGGTCATCCGAACGGCATGGTAGCGATCTGGCTCTGGATGCTTGACTTGAGGCCTCGACGGAACTTTACCACAAGAGTCTGGGGGTCAGTGTATCTGGCGTCGGAGACCAAGGTCAGGAAAGTGTCCAAGTAGTCGTCCACTGTCCGGTTTCCTTGATAATAAGAGGAGCCTTCCAGAGCGTTAACAGTGTCTGCTTCCGCATTAACTGGAAAGAATTGGCTTCGGAATTGTTGTTCGAAGTGGGCCCAGGATTGGATGGGAAAGATACTGGTGTCCGCTTTCTGGCGAAAGAGGTTCTCAGACCACCTCGTGGCTTGTCTATCTTTACAAAAGGCGAGGGTCCACAAGATTTTCTCCTTGTTGCAGCTGAACTGTTCCAGGGCCAGGCATAGGTATAACGTACAGGAGTTGAAGAAGGCTTGACTAGAACTCTGTTCACCAGAGAAGTCAGGGGGAGAAGGGAGTTTTGGCCTTGTCCGCTGTTTGGACGGGGCAGATGGAACAGGCGAAGGGGGGCTGACAGGGGGCAGAGACATGGGTATCGGGGGCAGAGCAGCTGTTGGAGCGGGGGTAGGGCCAGTCATCAGTTGAGTGAGCTGTTGTATTTGGGCTGTTAGGCCTATGAGGGTGTTGTTAATAATGTGTTCCGAAGCGTTCTGACGCTCAGTTAACTCCTGGAGATGGTGCTACAGGTAGCCTAAGGCGTCGGCGACGGCTGGGGGAGTGTCCGCAGGGAGTGACATCTCCTTGGAGTAGGGTGATCAAGGGGCTGGAGTTGCTAGTGGAGGGTGACTGGAGAGCAGCTGTCCACTGAGAAATTCCAGGGCTCTGATAATAGGATCTAATTCTGCTGTAAGGGTGACCGGAGTAGAGCTCCAGGAGATTCCTTAGTTAATTATAATTTACGAAATATGGTTACAACCTACCTCCAGGAGATTCCTCAGAGAATTAGATGAGGCTCCTGGAGAGAATAATCTACATTATATACTACAGTGTCTTTGCATCCCTGCATTGGTAACCAGGATCTGAACAAGAAAAGTGCATTGGGTGGCAATGGAGTACTCTCGGAATGATGGGAGTAAGACCCAATATTACATAGTAATATTGGATCGGCTGTAGGGTCGCTCCGGAGTTGCAGATTAGGGGTCCCCTTATATTTCCTGGGCTTCGTCAACTTCTACTGAAGGTTCATCTAGGATTTCTCTGCTAAAGCTCGACCCCTCTTTGACTTAACACGCTCCAAACAAGTCTGGACATGGAGTGGAAAGGAACAGATGGCCTTTGAGGACCTCAAAACGGTGGTGACCACTGCTCCGGTGTTGGTGTTCCCTCAGGACTCGGAGCCCTTTCGGGTTGAAGCAGATACCTCAGATTTCGCCACAGGAGCAGTCTTGTTTTAGCAGTCGACGACAGACGGAAAATGGCACCCCGTGACGTTCTACAGCAAATCCCTGTCCTCCGTGGAACGGAACTACGAAATCCATAACAAGGAAATGCTGGCCATTATCTGCGTGCTAGAAGAGTGGAGGCACTTTTTAGAAGAAGCGATCCATCTGGTAGAGATCTGGACCAACCACAAGAACCTCAAGTATTTCATGATGGCCAAGAAACTTAACTGTCGTCAAGCCCGTTGGTCCTTGCATTTGGCCAGGTTCGACTTCCTACTTCACCACCACCCCGGACGCACCATGGGCAAACCGGACGCACTGTCGAGGAGAGCCGATCACGGAAATGGAGCCTCAGACAATGAGAACATAGTCCTTCTATGACCAGAATTCCTTGCGGTACGTGCTCTGGAAGGGGTGGAACTGACAGGCGTAGAACAGAAGATCTTGTCCGATATCCGCAAGGGAAACCGGAACAGAGACCAAGAGGAACCCATAGCTAAGGCAGCACGAGAGCTCTGGAGCTCCACCAATGAGGCAGTACACTCCTCGGAGTGGTCGAACATAGATAGCCTACTCTGTTTTCAAGGGAAGATATATATACCACAGAGTCCAGACTTACGCAGGCAGATCATAGCCCTTTGCCATGATACCCAGATTGCAGAACACCCTGGATGCTGGAAGACACTAGAACTAGTGTCCTGGAACTACTGGTGGCCCCAGATGTCTAGGTACATCAGCCAGTATATAAGTACTTGCAATCTTTGCCTTCAGACGAAACCTTGGCGACATTCTCCTGTTGGCGAGCTTCAACTGCTCTCCATGCCAGACACATGGTGGGACACCCTCAGTGTCAATTTTGTGGTCGAACTCCCAGAGTCCTCCGGACATGATGCCATTATGACGGTCATGGATGCTGTCTCCAAAAGAGTATACTTCATTCTGACGCACACGACAGGAGCAGCCCAACTCTTCCTCTATTACGTTTGGAAACTCCACAGCCTCCCGAAACGTGTCATCTCCGACTGCAGACCTCAATTTGTAGCTTTGTTCACCAAGGAACTGTACAGGCTACTAGGTATACGAATATCCTCCTCTACAGCTTGGCACCCCTAGATGGACGGACAAACAGAACGCGTCAACCAGGAGCTCGACCAGTTCCTCTGCCTATTCGTAAACAAACGGCAGGACGACTGGTATGACCTCCTACCCATCGTGGAGTTTCAGCACAACAACCACATTTACTCCGCGATGCAACAACCTCCGTTCCTACTGGACATGGGACGAATTCCCCGCATGAGCTTCGAGCTGAGACAGGACCCTTCTAGTCTGGAGACAGTCAACGAATTCACCAAGAGAATGGAGTCTGCCACCGAGAAAGCCAAGTCCGCGATCTGTAAAGCACAGGAAGACATGACGAGGTACTACAATCGAAGAAGGTCTCTAGCCCCTGTATTCAAACCAGGAGACTGGGTATACCTAGACGTGTCAGATATCAGAACGACACGTCTGTCTCCGAAGTTGTCACATCGTAGACTGGGACCCTTCGAAATCAAACGCCAAGTAGGACCGTTAGCCTATCGACTCAAGTTGCCTCACGGATTGAGACAGCTGCACCCAGTGTTCAATATGGTCAAGTTGTCCGCTGCTCCGGACAATCCAATACCAGGAAGAGAGCCATGAGCCCCACCGCCACCTATTGTCGTCGACGGAGAACCGGAGTGGGAGGTGGAAGAGGTGTTAGATAGTCACTGGCACCGGAGGAGGTTCCAGTTTCTGATTAAGTGGAAGGGTTTCAGCAGAGAGCACAACTCTTGGGAGGTGGCCTTCGATATCAAGGCACCAGACCTCGTCGTGGAATATTACCGAAGGCACCCAGCCACCCCAAGACACATCTGCCGGACAGACTTTGACACTCTTTTCAAGTCTGGAACCATTGCTTCGAGGTGCAGCAACCTTGGAGGGGGGGTAAATGTAAGGGGACCCCTAATCCATGACTCCAGAGCCCGTTCCAGTCCTCTGGAGCGATTCTGCAGCCGATCCAATATTACTATGTAATATTGGGTCTTACTCCCATTATTCCGAGAGCACTCCATTGCCACCCAATGCACTTTCCTTGTTCAGACCCTGGTTACCGATGCAGGGACGCGAAGACACTGTAGTATATAATATAGATTATTCCCTCCAGAAGCCTCATCTAATTCTCTGAGGAATCTCCTGGAGGTAGGTTGTAACCATATTTCGTAAATTATAATTAACTGAGGAATCTCCTGGAGCTCTACTCCAGTTGCCCTTACAGGGGGGAGGAGTCCATGGAAGATGAAAGGATGCTTTGCAGTCCTCCTAGGCTGATACAAGATATTAGTCTGCCCTATTGTATGTTAATGGCAGTATTTGCAGATCACTCAGGAGTATACTCAAAATTCATAGCAGGATTATCAAGACTTGGATCCACTATACTATACTTGGGCATTACCATTGATGATGGAGGTACAAGTGAGAAAAGTAATGAGCTATTTGTGATATATTGTTGAAGAAATTTATAATGACTTTGAAAATAATCTTTTATACTAAACCATTATACATTGATATTTGACTATTTACAAACAATTTAATTATTTAATTGGATATGAAGACGATATAGAGCCCTGTAACTCACATTGCTTCTTTTACTCTTTGTCATATGACAGAAAATAATCATTTAATAATATAATTTCTTTTACATTTTATATTATTAACTAAAATTTGCTTCTAAACTCCTGTTGTCTACTCCTATAGAATCATAATGTAGACTAGTTACTTGTACTTCTCCTATTCCAGACTTAGTATAAGTACTCTATTAGTTACATCCTAGTTCCTTAGTTCATAGATTAACATCTATAACATCTTTTACATATCCTTTCCTCACTCCTATCAATCTATATACCACTCCTCTCCTGAACTTCTGGCAACAATTCAGTCCTCCTGAAATATGTAACCACACACACGACAGCAGATCAAGGCACAGCACATGAGCTAAGGCCAAGGTTGTTTCTCACTTTTGTTATTAAAACCCTTCTACTCTGGAGTAACTCTGCTCCACTCTGGTGATGGGGATCAAAGAGAATTGATCACAAAACAAAAGTAATAACAAATGAGAATATAAAAGATCTCTGAGATATCTCACAATTGTATGCTAACAAGTAGGTACTGGGGAGATAATCAAATATAAAAGAGAGCTTAAGAATAGGGGAAATAAAGGGGTGCAATCCAAAAGACTAAAAGAAATAATAATAAAGTGTTTAGGAATCTACTCGAGGTAGATCTCACTATAATAGGCTCTCTAAGATATGTGTTTGTCTCGTGTCTTGACACTGCTGTCCTTACCTAGTCTAGTAGTCTGGCTCACCATCGATACAGCAGAACTATCTAGAACTTCTGTGCCATTGTGTGGGCTCTTTTTCAGCTGACCATACAACTAGAAGCCAACTTCAATGATACATAGTAAGCTATTAACTCCTAGCATAAATGAATGCCCAAGTTCATTGGGGCTCAAATTCCCATTGAGAGAGAGGTTTTGTAGGTTTTAGAAATTAAAAGAGAACACTTAGAAACTTAGAAACTTAGTCACTTAAGAATAGCTATTAAGCTCTAGAGCAACAGAAAGGGATGATGATGGGGGTATGGTGCTTGAGTTCCCTTCTGTGCCCTAGAGTATTTTATTATGATTACAAAGCAAAGAGACAACAAAGAAAGTAAGACAAAGAAAACCTCTGATTTTCCAAACATAGCAAGGCCACAATGATAAGATGACGCCCCTTCCAAACATGAGCTAACTGCTGTAAGGAAACATCCTAGGGAAAGGCCTAGACTCTGAGTCAGTTCCCATCTAAGGAGCTAACTTAACTTGGTAAGTTACCTTCCTACCCTCTTTACCTTCTCGTCTATCTCCACCTTGATGTGTTTGTGCATCTATAAATAGGACAGTGGTATTATTAGTTAGTGCTTATGTGACTGCGGCACACAGACTATCAGTTTTAGTATATATCTACTTGTGTAGTTAGATCTAGCTTCACTCGAATATCATCTCAGCTTCCAGGACCATTACCTAGCTTTAGGGTTAGCTGCCATTGAGTGACCATGCCCTAACACTTGGCTTTTATTTCGATCGAAAGCTCAACTTCAACTTCCACATATACTTTTATGCTACAAAGTGTATGTCTACCCTCAATACCATGAAAATGTTAGAAAACTCCTCAAGAGGCCTACTTCTCATTCAAAAGAGACTACTATACAGAACCTGTGTCTTGCCAATCGCCTTGTATGGGTTCTAGCTTTGGTTCTTTAAAGAGGCTTCTACCCTTAAAAACATCAACAAACTAAAGAAAATGCAAAGACAGGCTGCCCTCTGGATTACTAGTGCTTTCCGCACATTACCCTCTGAAGGCATCAAAGCCATTGCTGGTCTCATTCCTATCATCTTATATCTGTGGAAACTAAATAGCAGACACTACTTACGATACACATCTATCCCTTCCTCCCATGCTATTAACTCACTACTCGATTCTCAACACACCAAGAATCAACCTCTGCACAAAGCAGCTACATCCAATCTCACTGTCAAATAGCAAGCAAAACTCAAAAGCTCTATCAAAGATGTGAATGAATGTCTTAATAGCATTCATAAGTGCTTCGATCCTCTCAATCCTCTTTTTTCCCCTGGTTCAAGAATAGTTGATCATTTCCCTGGTAGAATTAGTTTTCATTTACCTCTTTCTTTTTCAGATGACAATTTGTTTTCTCATATTCAAAACCTTAACAATACTTTCTCTTGGTCTCAAACTGCCCATAACAGTGTTGCTGTCATTACAGATGGAGGTGTTAAGAAATCTCATGTTGTCACAGCAGTCACTCATATCTGGTCTGAATACTCCACCATCAAACAATTCAAGCTGTCAATATTACTCCAATTGAAGCAGAACTAATGGCTATTTGCATCAGTCTTATTCCCGCCATGGAAGACAACAATATTCATGATATTACTGTCATCACTGATTCCATATCTGCTGCTAGCAAAATTCTTGAATCCAAAGTTGACTCTCTCCAGAATATGGTTATATCTGTGGTCTATGCCATCAAATTGTACCTCACCAGAGATAGCAGAAACAGAATATATTTCTGGTATTGTCCAAGCAAAGCTGAATGGCCAAGGCACAAACTGGTCGATGATCAAGTTAAAGCCAGCACTAACACACCAGAATTCCCCTGCAAAAACTTGCACCTCTTCAGCAGGAAAAAAGAATATGATAATATCCTACAAGAATGGCAATCAACCTTTGCAAACAGTCTCAAGAGGGGTCACTATTTTCTGATGTTTGAGGATGACCAAAGAGTCATCAAACCAACATATGCCAAGGGTGGCTCATGGCTCCCTAGCATAGGATTTACCAACTCCCTATGTGCTTGCTTCACTCACATGACCATGGGCTATGCCCCCATTGGAGTGTATAGACAAAGGTTCTTCCCCAACCTTCCTACTAGCTGCCCATGTGGGGAAGCTGAAGTTCAGACTCGAGAACACATCATCATGGAGTGTGACCTCCATGACCTCTCTACACTCCCATGCAACATCATCATCAACAGCTTTGTCCACTTCCTCGCAGACAACC
>Ga0153961_1000418_pt1 | contig 11181 bp, 10 predicted proteins | sample TSFL045MetaG_FD_104748 | JGI IMG/M metagenome (GOLD analysis project Ga0153961, IMG submission 104748) | Attine ant fungus gardens microbial communities from Florida, USA - TSFL045 MetaG | ecosystem: Host-associated > Fungi > Mycelium > Unclassified | place: USA: Florida, Withalacochee...
AACTGCTCCAGGCTTTTCGGGTGATACCGTTGCCAGGTGAAAAGTGCAGGCAGGATCACCACGCTGGGATGACCGCGAAAATCGGCATGAAAGTCGTCGTAGTCCAGCGCATGTCCTGCATAGGCCAGCAGCAGCGTCTGTGAACGCACGCTGCCGTCACTGTAAAGGGTGCGCAGAGCTGGTAAGCCGCTATCCGGTACGGTGCCCTGCAGCACCGGCCAGCTCACCGCCAGAAAATCCCGGATGCCTTCGCGCGCGTGGTCACGTGCCGGGGCATCCGGCTGGCCGTACAGGATCGCTTCAGCCAGCGCAGCAGTCAGGCTCATTGTGGCCGCTCCGGAGAAAGGAGTGCCGCCCGTGCCAGGTCGGCCAGATAGCGCGCCGTTGGCAGCAGCACCTCATCATTAATGCGAAAAGCAGGGTGATGCAGTGCATAGGGTTCACCGGTGCCCACCATCATAAAGGCACCAGGCAACTGTTGCTGATAGAAGGAAAAATCTTCACCAATCGGACTTGCCTCGACCACGCGTGCTTCGAATCCGCTGCTTTCTGCCTGCTGCAAAGCAAAGTCCGCCCAGTGCGCATCATTTACTACCGATGGCGGCCCGGCGTGCCATGTAAAGCTCACCTGCGCATCAAAGGCTGCAGCGATGCCCGCTACAATCGCCCGGAAGCGCTGCTCAAGACGCTGGCGGGTGGATGATGAAAACGAGCGCACTGTGCCCTCCAGCCAGGCGCTGTCCGGGATGACGTTCCAGGTGCTGCCGCTGTGGATCTGAGTGATAGAGACCACGGCGTTATCGGCGGAGGGGGCATTGCGGCTAATTAGCGTCTGCGCCGCCGAGACAATCTGTGCCGCGATGACAATCGGATCGTTGCCCTGATCGGGTTTGGCGGCATGGCTGCCGATACCGGTAATCGCAATGTTAAAACGGTCGACGGCGGCAGTCAGCGGCCCGGCTTTGGAACCGATGACGCCAGCAGGCAGCGAAGGATCGTTGTGGATACCGAAAATCGCCAGCGCGTCAGTTAATGCGCCGCTGGCAATCACTTCTGGCGCGCCCTGGCCGGTCTCTTCTGCGGCCTGAAACAGAATCCGTACCCGGCCTGGCAGGCTCGCTTCCTGCTGCTTTAACAGGATCGCCGCGCCGAGTGCCGCTGCGCTGTGAAAATCATGACCGCAGGCGTGCATCACGCCCGGACGCTGCGAGCGATAGCTGACGCCAGACTGCTCTTCAATCGGCAGCGCGTCGATATCAGCCCGCAGCACAATCAGCGGCCCGGCTGACGCCCCAGTCTCCGCCACCAGGCCGGTTTTCAGCGGCAGATCGAGAATGCGTATCTGATGCTGTTCCAGCTGCTCGCGCAGTCGGCGCGTGGTCTCAAACTCCTGATTCGACAGCTCCGGGAACTGGTGCAATTCGTGACGGAAGGCAATCAGCGGTTCACCTAATGTCGTGGGGATAGTGATGCTCATTATGGGTTTCCTTGCGCTGCTGTCTGGCGGCTCAGCCAGGCATCGTGTGCCACCGGGTCCAGTACTTTCTTCATATAGAGGGTGATATGACCCTTACCGAGGTCGCGGGTATGCATTGGCTTGAAGCCGCGCTTCAGGTACATCGCCTGCAGCCAGGGGTGACTGGTGGCCGTTCCCAGCGACACCGCAGGAGCACGCAGCTGATCGATCAGAATCGCCTGTTCGACCCGTTCCAGCACCTGACGACCAAACTGCTGGCCGGGATAGTCAGGGTGCGCACCGAACCAGCCAATATGCGGCAGACCAAACGGGCCGGGCAGCGGCCCCCAGGGATAGCGGACGGTCACTGACGAGACCATCTTCTCATCAGCATAAAGCGCATACACCCCGTGGCTCTGCAGGTGGCGCAGGGCCATAGCGCGGTCTGCGGTGGCGGCATCAAACTTAATGCCCAGCGCTTTCACCGGCGCATAAGCCGCATGCATCAGCGCCAGATAAACATCTGTTTCGTCTTCTCTGACCTGACGAAAATCGAGTTGCATATTATTTCCCGGAACACTGCCTGATCAGCAGTTAGTTAATTCAGACAGAGGGGCAGGTTAACAGCAAAAAGCCGGGGAGCTATATGTGAAAAATAACTAACCTCATGCAGATTTGTGAATAAACAATGGCCGGTTTTCAATTGCTTAAATTGCTGGTTGTCGTAGTATTTAAAAAAAGAAATAACACTACCCTCTCGTTAATAAATGAATGTAATTAAAGCCTTTTTGGCCTAATTCTTATAATCAGGATGTTGCTGTGTTAGCGATTACTTCTCCGCGAGCCTATGCACATGAGGCGGGCCTGCGTGCACGCGTCGGTGAGTTTATTAAACCTTACGCCAGCCATATCCGGATATTGACCTCGCCGCACGCCTGGCAGGCGGTTAATCCGGAATTAAGCCAGAGTCTTGAGGCATCGGGCATTCACTGGCAATGGGACTATTTAGCGGGTGAATGTACTGAAGAGGCGATTGCCCGCGTAAAACAGCAAACCGAACAGCAGGGCGCAGAGTTGCTGCTGGCGATTGGCGGTGGACGGGTGCTGGATGCCGCCAAAGCCGCCGCCAGCCAGTTACCGGCACTGACGCTGGTTAACTTTGCTACTCAGGCAGCGACCTGTGCCGCCTGGTCACCGCTTGCCATCATCTATAACGAAGCGGGCGGGCATCTGCGCAGCCAGCCTCTGGGAAAAATGCCGGAATTGTTGCTGGTGGACAGTGAGGTCATTGCCCGGAGCGACGTGCGCTTTCTGAAAGCGGGCATTGTGGATGCGCTGGCAAAATATTACGAATTCCGCCCTTACCAGCGGCATAATCCCGACGATCTGGCACTGGATTTAAAGGTGATGACTGCGCGGCAGGCGGTGGATGTATTTCAGCAATATGGCGAGGCCGCGGTAGCCGCCTGCCAGCAGCAGCGGGTCACACCCGAACTGGTCAAAGTCATCGATGCCAGTATCGTGCTGGCCGGGCTGGCGAACAGCGTGCGCGACGTGCTGCCGACGCCGGGGCTGGCGCATGCCATCCATAATCGTCTGACCCACCAGCCGGAACTTCATTACTGGCTGCATGGTGAAAAAGTGGGCTTCAGCCTGCTGGTGCAGTCGCTGATTGAGCATGGCGGGGAGCCGGATGCAGAACTGCTGGCGCTGCTGCGCTATTACGACATGCCACTAAAGCTTCCTGCGTTGCCGGGCGATCGTGATACCGCGCTGCGTAACATTGCGCAGCAGATTAAATTTCCCAAAGCCTGCGAAGAACGCCTGCCGTTTACCGTCTCTGCCAGCACGCTGCAACAGGCCCTGCTGGCGACCGACACCCTTTTATAAGCGCGCTGCGGCGCGCTTTTTCATCTTTCAGACCAGGAATAGTTTATGAACTCTGCAACTTCACCACGTCGCCTGCGGCTCGGCCTGTTTGTTCAACCTGTGGGTCAGCACGTCAGTGGCTGGCGTCTGACCGACCAACTGGGCGAACCCACCGATATTGACTGGCTTATCGCCCTGGCGAAAAAAGCCGAAGCGGGTAAGTTCGACCTCTTCTTTGTGGGTGATGCCCTGGCAACCAGCATGTATCGTCTGCCGTCCACCATGGCCCGTCTTGAACCCCTGACGATGCTGGCGGCGCTGGCAGTCAATACCCGGCGCATTGGTCTGGCCGCGACCGCCTCCACCACCTTCAGCGATCCCTTTACGCTGGCGCGCAGCTTCTCATCGCTGGATCACATCAGCCGGGGCCGTGCCGCGTGGAACGTGGTTACCTCGTTTTCCACAGACGTTGCGCGTAACTTCAGCCGCAGCGACATGCCCGATCATGCTTCGCGCTACGCCCGTGCGCGTGAGTTCCTCGAGGTGGCCTGTAAACTGTGGGCGGGCTGGGAAGAGGGTGCCGTGCAGCCGGATAAAGCGACAGGAAACTATTTTGTTGATGAAAAGATCCAGCCGATTAATCATCAGGGTGAACATTTTCAGGTGCAGGGTCCACTGAATATTACCCGTTCGCCGCAGGGCCGCCCGGTGATTATCGAAGCGGGTTCTTCGACGGATGGTCAGAAGCTGGCGGCAGAGACGGCGGAAGTGATCTTTACCGCCTCTGCCAGTCTGGAGGAAGCGCAATCCTTTTATCATGCGCAGAAGGCGCAGGTGGTGGCTGCCGGACGCAACCCGGATCAGGTGGTGATCATGCCTGGCGTTATGCCGATTATTGGCCGCACGCGCGAAGAAGCTAAGGCCCTGTGGAAAGAGCTGAATTCGCTGGTGGATATTGAGAATGGGCTGCGGCAGCTCTCACTGCGGTTCAGCATGGATCTCAGTCAGTATCCGCTGGATGGTCCGGTGCCGGAGGTGCCACTGGGCGAAGGGAACCAGAGCCGCGTTAAGCTGATGACCGATATGGCAAAACGTGAAAACCTGACGCTGCGCGAACTGGCCGCCGTTGCCGCCGGTTCACGCGGGCACCGCGTAATTGTCGGTACGGCTGAAGATATCGCCGATGATTTCCAACTGTGGCTGGAGCAGGGTGGCGCGGATGGCTTTAACATCATGCCCGCCATCATGCCGGAACAGCTCGATCTGTTTGTGGAGCGGGTGATCCCGGAACTGCGCCGTCGCGGGCTGTTTCGTGAGGAGTATGAGTTTGCCACGCTGAGGGAGAATCTGGGGCTGGACGTGATTTAAGAGCCGGGCTCACTCTCATCGCGTAGAATGTTGTCGCCTGTACCGCACGGAGTCTGCCAGAGGATGACGTGCGGTTTACTCAATCAGCACGAAATTTGTATCGTGCCTCACGCTTTACTTAAACCGTTTTGCACATCAATGCCTGCCCGATATAACAGACATTAACTCAACTGACCGCGAGCACACTGAATGTCAGACTACAGGTTCTATTCCAGAGGCAAACAAACCGTTGCATTGAAAAGATCAGACGTAAACCGCGCTTCAGATCTGACAGAGCAGGGGTATACACACTCAAACGCTACGTCGATGCGGCAGGGGGTAAACTGCGGCTGGTAGTAGCGTTGCCGAATGATTCCCACTACGGGTTCGTGGTGTAAGCCTCTGGCGGGAAAACCATGCCACCGTGATTAAAAATCATCAATGCAAAAAGCCCGCTCAGGTTTCCCTGAGCGGGCTTTTCTAATTCTGGCTCCTCTGACTGGACTCGAACCAGTGACATACGGATTAACAGTCCGCCGTTCTACCGACTGAACTACAGAGGAATCGCTTGAACGGGGCGAATATTAACGGCGCTGATCCCGCTTGTCAAAGCCCTGTTTACTGAATTGCGTTCAGATGCTCGTAAAAGCAGCGGATTGGCGGTTTTGGCGCAAATCTGCTGGCTTTTCAAACTGCCAACAGGATCTCACTTTACGGGCATTTCTCCGCAGATGTTAGAGGCATGTCAAAGTTTTGTTGTTTGCCGATGTTAAAACAATCGTTTCAGTGCTTTTATGATAAAAATTTCAAAAAGACATTATATGGAACAAATGAACTGCTTATCATCACGGTCGTGATTACCATCCGGAAATGAAATAGCATTTTTAAACTAACTGTCTGCAGATCAAGTGATTGTGAAAAGGAGTGGTCGATCACAAAAATAGTCATAACCTGAAGTCTTACCTAAATTTTCCCGAAACAGACGCCAGACAGGCTGGGTGAATGTAAAAGATATTTTTCATTCGCGGATACAGCCGCTGAGCAAGTTAACAAATAAGAAGGGTCCCTATGAACATTAAAAAAACGATTGTCGCCTCACTGTTAGCCTGCATGTTACCTGCCGCGGTTATGGCAAAAGATATCTCAGTGGGCGTCTCGATGGCGCTGTTTGATGACAACTTCCTGACGATTCTGCGCACTTCCATGCAGAAGGAGATGCAGAAGGATGGCGTTAAAGGCCAGGTTGAGGATGCAAAAGGTGACGTTTCACAGCAGCTTCAGCAGGTTCAGAACTTCATTGGTCAGGGAGTTGATGCCCTGATCGTTAACCCGGTCGACACCAACGCGGTAAAACCGATTATGGATCAGGCGAGCAAAGCGGGCATTCCGCTGATTTTTGTTAACCGCCGTCCAGGAGCTGAACTCACCGGCAAAATGGCCTATGTGGGTTCCGATTCAGAACTGGCCGGGCGGTTACAGATGGAAGCGCTGGCTAAAGCAATGAACGGCAAAGGCAACGTCGCCATTCTGATGGGTGACCTGGCGAATGAATCGACCCGTGACCGTACCAAAGGTGTGGAAGAAGTGGCCGCTAAATTTCCTGGCATCAAAATTGTTCAGAAGCAGACCGCCAAATTTACCCGTAACGACGCGGTGGATGTGGTCAGTAACTGGATGACGGCCGGTGATGAAATCAATGCTATCGCGTCGAACAACGATGAAATGGCAATCGGTGCGCTGCAGGCACTGGGTAAAAATCCGAACAAAATCCTGATTGCTGGCGTCGATGGTACACCTGATGCACTGCAGATGCTGAAGCAGGGCAAGATGGTCGCCACCGTATTCCAGGATGCGCAGGGCCAGGGTGAAGGTTCGGTACAGACGGCAATCAAACTGGTGAAAGGCGAGCAAGTCCAGAAAATTATCAACATCCCTTACCAGCTGATTACCAAAGAAAATATGGAACAGTTTACCCAGCGTAACATGAAATAATCGTTCCCGACCCAGCTGTACGGAGGTGATGTATGAACGCGTTTGCGCTTGAAGCCGAAGGCATCAGTAAGTTCTTCCCCGGCGTCAAAGCCCTCGACAACGTGTCGTTGCGGGTGCGTCCGGGAACGGTACATGCCTTGATGGGCGAAAATGGCGCGGGCAAATCCACTTTAATGAAGTGCCTTATCGGGATGTATCGTCCCGATAAGGGCACCATCAAAATTAAAGGGGAGCCGGTGCAGTTTCAGGACACCATGGACGCGTTGCGTTCCGGCATTTCAATGATCCACCAGGAACTCAATCTGGTGCCTTACATGACCGTCGCCGAGAATATCTGGCTCGGCCGTGAGCCGATGAAGTTTGGCTTTGTCGATCATGCCCGACTTAATCAGAAGACGCAGGAACTGCTCAACCGCCTGAATATCCGCCTGAAAGCCGATCGGATGGTGGGCGAGCTGAGCATTGCGTCGCAGCAGATGGTCGAGATTGCCAAAGCGGTCTCCTGGGATTCAGACATCGTCATTATGGATGAGCCGACCTCCGCACTGACGGAAACCGAAGTGGCGCATCTGTTTACCATCATTCGCGATCTGCGGGAGCAGGGCAAAGCAATCATCTATATCAGCCACAAGATGGATGAGATTTTCAACATCACCGATGAAGTCAGTATCTTCCGCGACGGCAGCTGGATCGCCAGCGATCAGACGGCAAAATACACCCGTCAGTCGCTGATCACACAGATGGTAGGGCGCGAGCTGACGCAGTTGTTCCCGAAATTCAACAGCGCCATCGGGGAAGAGGTGCTGACAGTGCGTAACCTCACCTGCAAAGATCGTTTCACCGATGTCAGTTTCAGCGTGCGCCGGGGTGAAATTCTCGGCGTCGCCGGGCTGGTGGGGGCCGGTCGCAGCGAGGTGATGGAGAGCCTGTTCGGCATGGAGAGTTTCGACAGCGGTGAGATCTTAATTGATGGCGTACCGGTGACGATCGACTCGCCCTCAACCGCGATTGAAAAGGGCATGGCGTTCCTGACCGAGGACCGTAAAAAGTCCGGCCTGTTTCTGGTGCTGTCGGTGATGGAAAACATGAGCATCGTCAACATGCCGGAGTACAGCGGCAAAAGCGGTTTTGTCAGTCATGTGAAGATGGCGCAGGACTGCATGGACCAAATCCGTCGGCTCAATATCAAAACGCCGACCATGGATCAGATCATCAATAACCTCAGCGGTGGTAATCAGCAGAAGGTTCTGATTGCCCGCTGGCTGCTGGCACAACCGAAGATTCTGATTCTGGACGAACCGACGCGCGGTATAGACGTTGGTGCAAAAGCGGAGATTTACCGTTTAATCAGTGAACTCGCCAACCGTGGCGTGGCTATCATCATGGTCTCCTCTGAACTGCCGGAAATCCTTGGCATGAGCGACCGGGTGATGGTGATGCACGGCGGGCGTATAACCGGCATCCTCGATAAAGAAGAAGCCGATCAGGAAACCATTCTGTCGTTGGCATCCGAGTGAGGCGCGAGACCACTATGAGCAATATGAAAGCTACTGCTACCCCGGCAGCCCCGCAGCAACCCTCTTTTTTTGCCAGCCTGCGCCATAAACTGCCGAAAGATACCGGCATTTTTGTGGTGATGGTGGGGATTGCATTGATTTTTGAAATGTTCGGCTGGTACGTGCGTGACCAGTCTTTCCTGCTCAACACCAACCGTCTGATCCTGATTGTCCTGCAGGTGGCGATTATCGGGATTATCGCCGTTGGCGTGACTCAGGTCATTATCACCACCGGTATCGATCTCTCGTCCGGTTCCGTCATCGCCCTGGCGGCGGTGGTCGCCGCCAGTCTGGCGCAGACTTCTGACAGCCTGTCGCCGATGTATCCGTCGCTGGTCAATATGCCTGCAGTGATCCCTATCGCAGCCGGTATCGGTGTTGGTCTGCTGGCGGGTGCGGTCAATGGTGTACTGATTACCCGCACCGGGATTCCGCCCTTCATTGCCACGCTGGGCATGATGGTGTCGGCACGCGGTCTGGCGCAGTATTACACCCAGGGTAATCCGATCAGCTTCCTTTCCGATGGCTTTACCTCAATCGGTCAGGGTGCCATGCCGGTCGTGATTTTCCTGGTGGTAGCACTGCTGTTCCACATCGCCCTGAAACATACCCGCTACGGTAAATATGTTTACGCCATCGGCGGCAACATGACCTCGGCGAAAGTCTCCGGTATCAACGTCAATAAGTATCTGATCATCGTCTACACCATTGCCGGCGCGCTCTCTGGCCTGGCGGGTGTGGTACTGGCGGCGCGCGTCAGCAGCGGCCAGTCGAGCATGGGGATGTCCTACGAGCTGGATGCGATTGCCGCAGCCGTTATCGGCGGCAGCAGCCTGATGGGCGGTGTCGGTCGTATCACCGGCACATTAATCGGTGCCGTTATCCTTGGCCTGATCAAAAGCGGATTCACCTTCGTGGGTGTCGATGCCTATATTCAGGACATCATCAAAGGGGTGATCATCGTCGCTGCGGTCTCTATCGACATGCACCGTAACCGTAAAAAACGTTAATCAGCAGGCGTTGCCTTCTTCCGTAACGGGAGAGGGCAACGATTGCTTTTTTGTCTTCAGTAAGCTTCAGCGATAAGAAATCCCGCTGATAGCGGTTACATTTTTGTCTGTTCATTAATGCTTTCCTGTAAGCCCGGCAAGCTTTCATCCGCTGCAATGCGTTTCCATTGCACTAAAACTGTACAGCCCGTCATCATTTTTCTGCACATCTGACTCGCAGCATCTGCACTGCCACAGTGCGCTCGCTCGTGTCCTCCTTTGCTATTACGCATTCCTGATCCTTATTAACCCTTAAGAGGTAATCAGAAACGCTTATTTTCCGGGCCGTTAGGAAAAATCTGGCGGACGGGCGAGGCGCAGGATTTAAACCTGGCCTGCATCTTGCAAAATCTCTGTCATCAGAGCGATGGGCCAGACCCCTTTCGCTATTCAGGGTAAGTGACGGAGGCAAGATGAATTTAAGACGACTGAAATACTTTGTGAAAATCGTCGATATCGGCAGTCTGACGCAGGCAGCGGAAGTGCTGCACATCGCGCAGCCTGCACTCAGTCAGCAGGTGGCAACGCTGGAGAATGAGCTTGATCAGCAACTCCTGATCCGCACTAAGCGCGGCGTCACGCCAACGGAAGCCGGAAAGATTCTTTATGGTCATGCGCGTACTATTCTGCGCCAGTGCGAGCAGGCTCAGACTGCGGTGATCAATGCCGGTCAGGTGCTGAGCGGCCAGGTATCAATTGGTCTGGCACCCGGCACAGCAGCCTCCTCGCTGACCATGCCGCTGCTGCAAACCGTTCGCGATCAGTTCCCTGAAGTACTGGTCTACCTGCACGAAAACAGCGGCAGCATGCTGAATGAGAAAGTGATGAACGGTCAGCTGGACATGGCGGTACTGTACGACCGCGCTCCGACTGCCGGAATCAACAGCATGCCGCTGATGAAAGAAGATCTTTTCCTGGTCGGCGCTACCGACTACCCAGGTGCCAGCGTCGATCTGGCCGATGTGGCGCAGATGAGCCTGTTTTTACCACGCGATTACAGCGCCGTGCGCAAGCGGGTTGATGAGGCATTTTCACTGCGTCGCCTGAGTGCGCGCATTATTGGTGAGATCGAATCAATTTCAACCCTGACCGCAGCCATTTCCAGCGGCATGGGCGTGACCGTATTGCCTGAATCCGCTGCCCGCGCCCTGGTGGGTTCAACTGATGCCTGGATGTCACGCATCAACAGCCCGTCATTGAGTCTGCCTTTGTCGCTGAACATCTCAGCCCGGTTGCCGCTGTCACCTTCAGCACAGGCCGTGAAAAATATCCTGCTGTCGCTGCTGAATAAGCCGCTTAATGAAGAGCGTGAGTTGATGTTAGTGGGGTAGGGGCGGTTGCAGCGGACCTATGGCTAAACTTTGCAGCGCGTTCACACTGAGCAGGTTACGCCCGCCAGGCGAGGGGGAGTTTCAGGGTGTCGGTGCAGGCGGACGCGTCAAGGGGCGGACGCCCGCCCCTTAACAATCCCGGCGTCCGGCAGCCTGCGCGCCCCGCTTTGCAGGGTGCCCTCGTCACGCCCTGCGGCCGACGGACCGTCCGGACGCGCCATCCCTGGCGCGAACCGTCCTTTCGCCGACGTCCTGTCGGCTCATCCTGGCCTCCGGTTGTTCCTCAGCGCTACGGATGCCTCTCCCAAACCCCCGTCTGTAATAGCTTCTTTGTTTTTTAGATGGTGTGTTGTCTGCTGGACTTAAAGCCAAAGCCAAAGCCAGTCAAAAAAAACCACAGCGATAAAGTACCCAACACAATAAGAAGAGATAACAGCAGGGGGTCAGGGAGGCCATCTGAACCGCTGAGCGGATGAGGGATTTCAGGACGAGCGACAGGGATGTCGCGAAGAGGCGGGTTCGCACCAGGGATGGCGCGTCCCGGCGGTCCGTGAGAAATCCGGAAGAAGCGAAGGTACCGC
>Ga0153961_1000420_pt1:2500-11133 | contig 11133 bp, 3 predicted proteins | sample TSFL045MetaG_FD_104748 | JGI IMG/M metagenome (GOLD analysis project Ga0153961, IMG submission 104748) | Attine ant fungus gardens microbial communities from Florida, USA - TSFL045 MetaG | ecosystem: Host-associated > Fungi > Mycelium > Unclassified | place: USA: Florida, Withalacochee...
AATAGGGAATACTCTAACCCTGGGAACCGGGGCCTGGCCATCCTTCGTTTGCGGTCGACGTTTCGGCAAAGTTTGTCCGTCGACAGCTGAATGTTTCGATCTGGTTCGATTTATGGTCGCATCTGCAAACGTTTTCCCGTGGGCCGACGCCCCCCCAGTCTAGGCATTGATCTATATCACTTCAGAAGAAACGATATAAAAGTACTTACCTTCTCCTTGGTGAGTCGAAGTGGGGTTCCGTCCTCCCTTGCCTTTGTTAGTTCTTATATTTTCGGCTAGCAAGGTACGATTCTTTTCTCTTTCATAGAGATCTTCCCGCTCTTTTTTCCTTGTTTTTTCATTTAAGCAAGTACTTTCCTAAGTCAGTGCCAGAGTGAATGAGTGAATCTTGATCTGTATTCAAGGTATGCCCTTTCCACTTCTGTTATAATAGAGACTTCGGTTAAGCTGATAAGGGCTGGTTAGCGAAGTCAATCCTTTGCTTGGTTCCTAGGAAGATCGGAGATCAGAGCGCACTCACATCCCTTGCAGTCACTGATGACCACCCTACGTTTGCTTCTTCTTGCTTAGAGCTGAAAACCGGCAATGTGAATTAGTCAAAAACTGGAGTTAGGGGCTGCGAAAAAATAAAATCGTATATAGGTTTTTAATTAAAATGCTTTCTTTATATGTACGGGCCTTTGCTTTTAGACCCGATTTGTCGACTTTTCATCTGCCCTGCTCTTATCTTAGCTCGGGGTTCTTGCTTAATGGAATGAGGCGTCCCTTCTTCCTTCTTTCGCAATACTTCCTGTCTCCCATGCTCCGCTTCAATCTCTTGCTTGCTTTGGTGCCTGGTCCAAGGAAAGGAGTCCAAGTCTGCCTTCGAATAAGCAATCAAATCACAAAGGCTAGTCGGTCATAGGCTCAGCTCCTAGTTGGGGTGGGGGACTCCCTCTCTTTCAGTGCATTAAGGATTACTGTTAATATGCTCTTAATGGATTTCAAAAAAAAAGAATTCATCTTTGCACAGTAGTCAATTTCCCGCCCGTTCTGCTCCTTGAACAGACCGGCGCTGATATAAAGCTCCATGAGCCTTTCTGTGTCCGGGGAGGCAACACGGACTCCAAAGATCCAGGCCCGGTCTCAAGAGTTGTATCTCCGTCCGAACCCGTACGTACTAGCCTCTCTATACATACTCCCATTCACGTTATTATTCCCGACCTTATTGACATCTCGCTCTGCGTCCGTCCCTTTCCCATATTAATATTAGCCAAGTCTAAGTCCATTGGGTGGGAACCTTTCCCACAGGGTAGTACGGTTAAGCCGAGGCAGGCGAGGTTGTAGGTGAGCGCCTTTCTCGCCCTGCGCATTTGGTTGGCAGGGTGCTCAAGGGCACTTGGTGTGGTCTGATTGGTATATTGGTTGTTCTAAATGAAGGTACTCGAAGTCTGCCCACAAAAACTTCCATTTTCTATCTTGGCCTCCGAGATTCTTTCGTGCTCTTTCTTGGCTCTGTAGACCGACCAGCGAGGCGTCCCTCCATATGTGGCTTAGCAGGCTCAGCATCAGTAACAATCTAGGCGGCTACCCTGTCTCATATGGGTTGAGAATGTTAGGTCGAGCACCTCCCTCGAGTTGGTGTGTTATCTCAGTACCTATGGCACCAATAACAGGGACAGGGGGCCCAGTCAGCGTACTATAGATTTAAACAAACGTAACCAATCCCAGACCCAACAGGGCAACGTTTTTTCCTTCCCTCGAACCAACAACTCCAGTTTTTCCCAAGTCTGAAGATAGATATGAATCCTCCGCCTCAGATGAGCGGATTATCTAATTTTTCCGCTTTTTGGGTATGTGTCTTTTCCGTTTCCCAGAGATGTGTGTGATCAAAGCCTTTCGGGCGGAATAATATATTACACCGGATTCTGGTATGGTAGCATCGGTAGAAAGCTCGTCCTGACCCGTGAACGGCCTTAGAAAAAGGTCTTTTGCACTTGGGTGACGACATAAGGTTTGACGAGCATTCTCGGGTGGTAGAATGGTGTTGGGACTATTTCAACTGTCGATCTCCAACTTGAAGGAAGACCTCCTTCCCATAATGAGAGTTGAAAGGGGATCTGATCCACCCAACATGTAAAGAGGGCATGAACAATAGATAGGGCATCTAGGGAATGGAATCAACAATCGAATAAGTGATGACTTGACTGATCTTGATGTACTCTTTTTCCAGCCTTAGCCTTAGCCTTGCTAGCACACCCAAACACAGACCAAGACCGGTCAAAGTCTACCTTCACATGTCTACCCAGGGCATATAGGGGCGGGCTTGACTTAGAAATAGGAGAAGACTAAATAAGATGGGAGTTAGCCGAGTGCTAAATCGACCAATTTCATCGGTCAACACTTCCACCATTTGCTTGAGAGATGATTTCCTTTACGCACCGGATACTGTTATAAGAGTAGGAGCTCAACCAGGAGTAATAGCTGGTATGGGCTAAAATCCACCTCTTATGGTCGGGGGCGGGGACGCCTAACGGCTGTTAACGTAGTGGTATCTGTTTTCGCCGATTGACTCCCTGTTTAGTCAGAAAAATCTTTCTAGTTAAGTAGAAGCGTTACCATCTCTATCACACTCACTGTTGGCAAGGATGAATTCCCAACCCCAACACGAACAGAAAAGCCCAAGCGAACTAGGCGGCGATTGAGAAGCTTTTCCACACTTGAGCGGGCAGATCAATTAGAGCCCTTGCGTCACTCTCGGAATGCAATTGGCTTAAGAAAAGCAAGCAACTGCCAACCAGGCAAGATATTTACAATTCCAGGTAAGGAAGACCTCAGACCGATTGATCCAGGAAAGAACCTTTACCCGACAGACCAAACAAGGGATTCGCCTCTTGCCACTCGGCGGCCTTTCTGTCCCATCTCATCCGCTTTGCTTTTTCCCATATCTTCTGTCAATAGAATCAGAATCCGTTTTCTATCTTTATCCCTACTGGGACCAAGGATAGGCTAGGAGAGCAATAACAACAGAAGTACTACCTGCAGTAGTCTATTCGGTTGTTTGCAGTGAAATAGATTCCAGCGTCCGGGCCTGTAGATCCAGAGCAAATAAGCGTTGATTTAGTGGCAACAACCTCCTCTCGGGTGATCTTCTTCCATTTCAGGTTTACTTTCAAGCTAAGAGTTAGGAATCTTCTGTAGCGAAGACTCGTTCAAGCTTTCGTCTTTCATTCCAGAAGCTTACAGAAGGAAGGAAGGTCAAAGAAATGACTCGGCTGACCGGGTCAGTAAAGTTAAGATCTTTCTATAGAGCGAATTATATACTCTTGATTTCCATTTCAAAAGTTTCATTTTCTCCTAAGATTAGTATACGTAATATACGTATTAGGCTTTCTCGCTATATTCCTTTAAAGCGACGGTTTTAGTCAAAAGGTTCGCCCCGCATATGCTTAGTCGCCGCAAGCTCCATATAGGGTGTTACTTTGCGGGCTACTGAATAGAATCTTCGGTTAAAGGCATTTACCATATCGGCGCAACTATTGATCGAGTTCGGCGCGAGGCGTGTATACCACGTGAATGCGACACCCGGCAGAAAAGTGCTTCAACAACAAACTCTCATCGTGAGCTGTGTCTCCGCTGGCATTTAATTACTAATATGCTGCTCTGCGATATCTCCCCACTTCCATCATACAACCGAAACCTGCTAATGCTAAGGAAGGAGCGAGGCGAGATCCGTTTAGAGTGAGTGTACTGTACGAACGAGACTTTCTCTGTTTTAGCGAGCGTCCATAGGAATCCTACTCGAAACTTCCCTTCAATCACACACCCGTCCCTACAACAGCAACTGAAATAGAGCCACAGAATCGAGCCCATAGAGGTTCCTTGCCTTCTCCAGGATTTTCACTTTCCTGAGCTAAGGTAATCCCTTTTGTATGGTTGAAGCCGGGTAAGCAACTCCAGTTCTTCTCCTCCAGTCCTGGGGCTAAGCCGATGTAGTTCTATTAAGCTCTCACTAGAGTGGCAGTTGCCATTGATTGGGTAGCAATGACGGGCAAAAGCAGGAATCAGAAGTCTTTTGAAAGCTTTGACTTTACATCAGTAGGGTAAAGGGAATCAAGATAGACATAAAGCAACAGGATAGCCGGTTCTAGGGCTAATCCTAATTCTTTAGGGTCAGGTTCCTTCACTTCCTTTCGAGTAGGGGATTTCAATCTTACATTAAAACTGCATCTTATGTACCTGCCCTAGTGCTTGCAAGGTTTTTTACTGCTTACTTATCTTTCTTTCCAGGGATCCCCCTCGAAGAATGGATGAGAAAGCCTTGCTTTCAGCTTGCATTCAGGAAAGTCTGTCTCCGGTCTTTAGCAAATTCCAGTTCAATCGGGGCAAGGCAGTTCTATGATCCGAGCCGAGGGGAAAAGCTAGAGGGTAAGGCTTAAATGAGCTATAAGGCGGAAAGCAGTATCAAACCAAGGCTTTTTTCAGAGTAAACAAGATCAGCCCTTCCAGATGGAATGGTAAATATCAGATCTGGATTAGATCAATGAATAGGAATAGATGAATTCTAAGCTGAATTGAGTTACTGTCTTCTACTCGAGGAAATTCTACTAGTGAAATTCCCCGTTAGAGTGACGTGACTCTTTCAGGGGAATTCCGGGAGCCTTTAGTTTAGGGGTTGGATCGAACGAAAAGCAGAAGTCAGAATTGCCACTAAGATAGGTTAGCTAGCTTCAAGCTATAGAAGCTAAAGTCTAATAGGAAGTTAGACTTAAAGCAGAAAGTCATTTTTCGCTCGTGACCAATTCCTTTTGTCACTGAACTACTAAACCTGAAAGAGCTCACCTGCAAGCTGCCAAACTAACACTAAGTCTTTCTCAATCCCGGGAGAGGGAAGAATGAAAGTATGATTCTAAAGGTTAGGGAAATAGCAGTTCCCAGGGAATCTATTAATATGCCTTCCGCACTAAGATTTTCCTTATACAGAAAAGCCGGAGAAAACAAGTCACTCTATCGTGTTACGAAAGCTGCAACTAAGTCATTCTAACTCATTTCAAGCCCGGTGGGAAATTGCGTAGAAAGAATTGGGGTTTTCGTATCCCTCTCCCCTGATCATACCAGCCGGAAGTGGAGTAAGTTGCTGTTTCATTCCCATCAGTTGGATCAAATGGCCGGGAACATACTATAGAAGAAGGTACGAAGGACGAAATGCCCTAGGAAGATGAGACTTTAGCTGCTAACTGCTCAATAGGATCGTCAACACATTAACGGATGAGTAAGACTGGAGCAGTAGGTTTAGACTCTTTCTTTGATACCAGCCCGACCTTCTTCATAGAAGGCGTAAAAAGGCATTCTATTGCTGTTGCCATAGCAGCAGGAAAAAGGCACCTGACCATTAGATTATGATTTGACTTGATGACCTGGTATTCTATATAGGCACGTTCGGAGATGCTCGACCAATAGTCCGAGGGCAGCAAGCAATTTCATACCAAAGCAGTCAGGTCCTTCCCTAACCCTAACGAGGAGGAGAGGACAAGATAGCGTATTTTTAGTCGAACTGGAACAGAATTCTAATTCCGTACCGTATCTCACAGTGAAGTTCCTTTTCTACGATACACTGGAATCGGGTCTATCTTAAGCGGGAAGAAAGCCTACCTTAGGGTAGGAGTTCAATACAGGGATTCGGCATTCAAGAACTCCCTCCCTGCCATCCTATCTTGTGAATCGCTTTCCGGCCACTACTATTTCTCTCCTGGAAGCGAAGGCAGAAGCAAAGCCTATTGATTCACCTGTTTGCTAACCTACTTGTCGGCTACCCGCACTCTGTAACCAGAATTTAGCTCTGGAGTTCATACCACCCGGCGGTTCATCAGAAGTCTGGAAGGCGGCGCCTAAACTAGTCGGACTTGCTTGAATCGATACGCTTACCGGACTTCTCTGTCTATTCAATTGATTTTGTTGCAGACTCTTCCCCCGGCCCAGTAGTGGAGCTTGACCCTCGCCCTACGCGGAGATCTTTCCGTTTAGGTACAGGTTAATTTGGCTCTGGCATTCAAAGCCTTAGCGCTTACTCTTTAACCGTTCTATTTAATTTAAGGTTAACTTCCCCCTTTAAAGGCGGAGGAGTCAAAAGCGACTTTCTATTCAAATTAGACAAATGCTGAGCTTTACCCGCTTCAATAAGGAATTCTACTAGCCTTCTAAATAGTCAGAGTGGGAACTCAAAAGCAAGAACTCTTAACCATCATTCCTTAACTCTAAAGGGCGTGAATTGGTTGATCTGTTAGATCGTGGTAATCGCTGAATACCGAGTGAGAAGAGAACCTCACTCAAGGAAGTAGGCCCGGAAGAGAGATTGTTGAGCTCATCCCGTAGATTCTCCCCTCCGTGGGCAGATAGTGAGGATAAGGTAGCCTCTTAGTTACCGACCGACCTGAGTGAGAAAGATAAGCCGGAGCTAGCTTCATCGATCTATCTCTTCGCAATCCCCTGCCTCTGGTAGGAAAGGTCAAAAATGCCTTAGTGTTCATGAGTTGAAAGCATCGAATCACTTACTGATGAGGCTAAGCCCCCAATTAGGGGCCTATTGCGCCCAAGATCAATCAATCTAGCAATTTTTAGCTATTCCCGGCTTTATATTAAGGTTTCGTATAAGAGAGATCCCCTCCCAGACACTGTAATCGTGATCTCTTCCAACAAGCCTGGTTCAATACCAGCTGTACTGGTTGTCTCACTGCGTGCACTTAAAACAAAGCCAATTCAACTTGGGAAGATCAACCCCTCCATATTCTTATTATGGTCGCTCGTTTTCAAGTGCTTTTTATTGAACCATCCGGTATGTTTATAACTTTCAAATTGAACTGGTAGTTCATGTATTGTAGACCAGGCACGGAGCGTACCATTGGACCTGTTCTGGAACTCCGTTGTTCAAGTAAAGAAATGGGGCGGTTGCTTGCTTTTCTCTTTCCCTTTAGCTTGGGACTTATTAGTAGTATGAATCCCATCTATTGATTCCCTTTCCTTCGACACATATGCATAGGGCATTCCTCTTGACTCCCAAAAGCTTCTCAAAGAGCTCCTGAGACTAGTGAAAGAATTTCATTGCCTTGAACCCCCTCCTTCTTGCAAACAACTTCTTCTTCCCAACCATTAGACCGGGAAGCTAGCTCTAACCCCATCCCATCCTCGGGTATCCTTCCTTTCCTGGCTGTCGTAACAACAGCTTCGTACTCCTAAGGATCTCTATGCCACTTGTGATTCCCAGCCAAAGAGGCGCAATGCAAAGGTTTCTTTTATCGGCCGATTCCACTGCCGTAGGGCTCTCTTGGAATTGGAAAGTCATCCGATCCTTTCCTTAGCCTAGGAATTCACTTTCTCCAGAACCTAAAAGGTGCCCAAAAATATAGAGCCAAAAGTGGGAGTCTTATATCAGTTTAGTACTCTCCGTTCTCGCTTTCTTCAACAGTAAGAGAAGGACGACTTACACCATCCGGGGACAGGAAGCCTCTGAACCTTTATAACAGCTGATTCCATAGCAGCGGATTCCTTTTCCTATTCTTCCGCCGCTTCTACAGTTGTGATTGCGCTTGAACTAATAGAAATAGAAGCAGGGGCCTATCGCTTTCTTTGATCTTTCTCTTCCTGTAGCGGATGCTAGGCGCTCTCAAGAGCTCTTATAGAGTCATATGAATGTGCAGCTCCTTCTTCTATCGACGCAGCTCCTGAGACTAGTGCTACTCCTTTTCTCCACAGAAAACTTGCTACCGCTATTTAGTCCACAATTACTTTAGCCTTCGTTTTAACAGCAAGAGTACCTTTCGGGGATATCTTCTCCCAATTCCTGCAAACCTCAAAACATCTCCTTCTCTGTGCGCTCACTCCATTCCTCAGCAAAGCAATCCGGTCGGTGCGGGCAAGGCAGTACTGGTACTCAATCGATCTTGCTCTAGCCGAAAGCGGCTTCACGGAAAGGAAAAGAAAAGAAGCCTTCCCTATAGTGCTTTCTCGAGGGGCCAGATATGATCTTGCCAAAAGGTGCGGAAAAAGCAGCTTCACGCTCTACTTTAGACTACTTTCCTTTTCCAGGCAATTGGTTTAGCTAACCCTTATTATATTATACGCATCTATTGGGCAAAGAAGCATCGCTCCTTCCGGGCTTTATTCCACAGTTTCGTCTTTCCGATCATTCGACTAAGGGGAGAAGGGGTGGATGAGGCTTAGTAGATTCGGAAGAGAATTCTAATCCATATCTGATCTTTCCCGGAAAAGACAGACAAAAGGAACGAATTCCCAATGTCTCCCACCGTAACTGCCTATCCCACTTGTGACCGAGAGGTCATTCATGAGAAACCAGGGCGTACTCGCCCCGAGCCAAGGTTGATCAGGGTCGCACTAGCTTTATTGCATCGTGCGAGTGATCGTCCAAGGCCGGTTCCGTCATTCATGACGGGAGGTCAGACCAGCCGAGTCCCTTCAAAGAGGACTCCGCCGAGAAGACTTTAGAACTAGTCACCTGGTTTTCCACCGAGCTTCCATACACCAGAGGTGCGTCCTTCCCGGTCCTCTCGTACTAGGGAAAGGTCCTCTCAATGCTCTAACGCCCACACCGGATATGGACCGAACTGTCTCACGACGTTCTGAACCCAGCTCACGTACCG
>Ga0153961_1000421_pt1 | contig 11130 bp, 6 predicted proteins | sample TSFL045MetaG_FD_104748 | JGI IMG/M metagenome (GOLD analysis project Ga0153961, IMG submission 104748) | Attine ant fungus gardens microbial communities from Florida, USA - TSFL045 MetaG | ecosystem: Host-associated > Fungi > Mycelium > Unclassified | place: USA: Florida, Withalacochee...
CTTAGCATGAGAAGAGGTTGAAGGAACATCAAAAGTAGTAATAGTTTCCTTTTTATATTTTATTCCTTGAGTTTCAGGGCTTTGTAATCATTTTAATATAGTATCCGGTGTGCAGTTGGATAGGAGAAGAACCTCTTGACTCCTTTCTCTATCTACACTGTCTCTGGAATCGTAAATGCAAATCTATTGAGAGTAAGAAGACTGAGACTAGTGGGGTGTCTTGAGAAGAACACAGAGTATACCCAGAACTCGATCTAGAAAGAAGATGCAGACACAACTCAGGCAGGCTTCAGAGAGGACAGCAGGCTGGGAAAGCTTGGCTAGGTGCACACTTGGATTGCATCACACCCATAAGGTTCGGTGTTGGGGGTGTAGACAAGGGGGCAACTGAGTGTGGAGGGTCCATGAGTGATCAACTAACTGTATTTTCCAGAGGAGCTTTTGTCACGGTATGTAAAGGTTGACACCTTAGGGAGGCTATGTGACAACGATCTAGGGAGACTTTACAATCATTTCACAACCACCAACGTATATCTTATTGGAGCTGCGTATAATTTCTATTTTCTAATTATTTACAAACCTTTATTTTTGATTATCTCCCCTCGGACCTTTAGCATGCAATTGGGAGCTGGCACAGCATGGTTTTGTTTGTCCCAGTGTGCAATTCCCTTTTTTACCCTTTCAGTATCTAGGAAACATTTCTGGAGGGCCAAACTCGTTTCTTGAGCTGGTTATTTTCATTATTATGGTAAAAAATATCACTTTTATTGTCTAAATGGCTATCTGGCATGACAATGGAACCACTTTGCTTCTCTCGAGATCTCTCTTCCCTATTAGGCTATCTATCAATATCTGTTGGATAACCCAATAAGTGGGCTATCATTTGTCCCCACTGTAATTGCTGCTCTCTATTCTTCTAACAGATTATGGGCTCTAGTTTTCCCTAACCTCCTTTGGTACTCTCAAGCTGCCTCAGTTGATAGAAAGGACTTGACTGGCTTGCTGACCTGTTAGAGATTGGGATGATCTCCCTGTTGAATTCTCTCATGCCCACAGGATCCTCTGCTCCTTCACAGATGCTATGGCCCATAGCTGTTTAGGATGAAGCACTGCGTATTCATTGCTGCATCTGCTTCCTGAACTAAGCTGATTTCTTGATGATAGCTATGACAAGTTTAATATCCACTATTCCTTATCTCTCTAGCCCTGCTGTTTACCCATCTTGTGTAAGGGGATATCCTAGGAAGCAGCCTAGATCATGAGTAAGGCTCCCATTTAAGGGACTATTCTAAGTATTTATAAGATGCTCTCCCATACTCTCCTTGTCTTCTCTCTTAAGTCCACCTTGATGTGTCTGATGATCTATAATTAGGACAGTGGTATTAATTGTTAGTTCTCATGTGACTGCAATACACAGACTACTGGTTTTAGTATATAAGATCACTTGTGTAGTTAGATTTAGCTTCACTTGAATATCACCTTAGCTTCTGGGACTCTTACCTAGTCTTAGGGTTAGCTGCCTTTGAGTGACTATGCCCTAACATCTTGGGCAATCAGTGTACATTCCTCTACTGTCTTCTCCCACTCTCTAACTATCTCAGCTCAGTCCTCTACAACCTGTGCCAATATAATGGCTGCAACTAGGGACTTTGTAGCATCGAGTAGTGTAGTCTGTATGGCTCGATGTGACAATAAATTTGTGTTGCCTGTATCACCTATAGCTGAGAATTTACAAAGATGTGATAGAGTACTATGCACTACATGCAAGAGTAAAGAAGTACCATATGGCTGCTCTTATAATAATGAATGGTTCTTGGACTCTGGTGCCTCTGCCCATTTCACTTCTTTTGAGTCTGACTTCGTCTCTATAATTCAAGAAAATTATGGTCGTGTTGAGACAGCCAATTCTAAAGCACCTCTTTTTATGGTTGCTATGGGAACTGTCCTTATAGAACATGAAATCATTGACCCTAAAGACAGAACAACCAGAACTGTTAGGGAACCACTCAGAGGCGATCACCCTTCAAGCTAGTGGATAGTCCCAGAAGCTAAGTTGAGATTCAAGTGAAGTATATCTACGACAACTTGCTAGTATATATACTCTACACTAGACGATCACATGGACTATCACATGAGCACATGGATCAGTAATCACAATGTCCTAACAATAGAATAGAAGGCATCGTACTGCATGACACAGACAGAGAGAAGACAGGAACGATGGGAATGTGTATATGTACTGTCACTGGGCCACTAATAGAACAGACCCTCAATACTGACTAAGCACCACCCTAGATGTCCCCTTACAAGAACTACTATCCCTAAACTATGGCCAGTGTACTGTGTTCCTGGTATAACCATGCACCTCCTCTCTACTGGACAGTTACTCTAATCTAGATTGAGTATAAAAGGCACAATGGATGGTTCAACCTTTTGTGACTCATCTGGTAATGCTGTCCTCTCTGCCCTACCTAATCTTTGGGGGAGCATCTAGGTTGTGAGAACATGTATTATTAAGAACAATGTTTCTAATCCTGTGAGCCTTGTTATAAGGCACCCAGATTATGAGATAATTCATTGTCATTTTGGGCATATCTCTAATGAAGCTATGAGACATGTCTTAGACAATGTTGAAGGTGCTGAGAAGATTTGCTTCCCTAACAAGAAGTATATATGCTGTGGTTGTGCTTTGGAAAGCTGCACTAGTGCAGTTTCCCTGAGAACCCTAAGTATTCTAGTAAGACTCTTGGATTGATCCATTCAGATCTCCTTGAGCTCCTTACTTTATCATACTCTAAGTATAAATGGGTAATTACATTCCTTGATGACTATTCCTCCTATTGCAGAGTTGCTTTCTTGCACAAAAAATCAGATACTGCAGAAGCAATTAAAGCTGTTTTCCAGTTGTGGTCGAATACTACTTCCCACTCTGTTAAACACCTGCATACTGATAATGGGAGAGAGTATATGACATCAGAATTGCAATCCTTTTTACGTGAACAGAGGATTGTCCATGAGACAAGTACACCACATGTACATCAGCAAAATAGTTGAGTAGAACAGTTGAATTAGACACTGCTAGAAAAGATGCAATCTATGTGACTTGAAGCATGCTTACCTGATTCCTAGTAGGAGTTTGCATTTGTAACTGCTACCCATGTCTATAACTGTACTCCTATTAAATATCTCAAATGGAAAATACCTCAGGAGATCTTTACAGGTAAAAAACCTAAAATATCGCACCTCTGTGTCTTTGGTTGTAGGGCATATGTGTATCTTCCCAATGAAGTTCACACAAACAAACTTACACCATACTCTGAACTTGTGATATTTATTGCATATGAGGATAATGGCTATAGATTTATTCACCACACATAAGAGAATGTTATATTTTGCTCCACCCAAGCTATCTTTGATGAAGGACACTTCCCTAGATGTCCATCGTCTCACCCCAGAGAGCAAATGCCTTCTAGTAGACTAACCCCAGAGATAGAGTTGTTAGCACCTAGATCTTTTGGTGTAGATGAACCTGCTCCAATACCCTTTCCACCAACATCTGTACATCCTAGACCCTCTACTTCTCCAATCCCTCCTAATTTGCCAACTCACTCAGAATCTCCATCTCCCTCTCCTCCACTGACACTACCTAAATGGTCCTCAGTAAAAATTGAAGAGGTTGAAGATGATGAAGATAAAAATATTGAGATGCATTCTCCAAGCCCTCCTCCTCCTGAAGCTGGTTCCTCATAGTATACTCCTTCTCAGGTTCCAACTGTAATACCTCAAAAATGAGATAGTGACCTATAGCCAGGAGAAGATGTTCCTCCTCTGAGATATGGCTTGAGGAGATCAACCTATGAGACTAGAGTCTCTCACAGAGAAGGCAATGTATATGGAGAGGATCACTATCCTACAGATATCTTGAGGTGCCCTGAGTGGCAACAACATTCTGGTGAGACTAATTCAGATATGGCACACAGAATGCTTGAAAATGCTCACAGATATATTCAAGTGCAGCCTAATACTATTCCAATTGGAGGGGTATACTATTCATATAGTCAATAGGACAATATCGTTGAAATAAATGGAATTCACTATGAAGTTGATTGGGTAGGACAACAACTTATCATAATTGACATAGAGGAAAATAGAATAGATGCTCCATCTCCAGCAGGCGAGTCAGCTACCATAGCTATTACCAACCACATGGTACACCTTGTAAGAGAAGGGGAAGCAGAGCATATTCACTTTCTCTTGGCACTCAGAGCAACTGAAACTCAGTTTCTACCAAAAACCTTCAAAGATATTGCTAAAATACAAGCTAACTCTAAGAAAAGATAGCTTGAGTCTTGCCTTGAGGAGCTGAAATTACTCAAAGACAGAGATGTTTATGAAATTGTGGACCTTCCTAAGAGAAAAAAAGCAGTCAAGAACTACTGGGTGTTTAACATTAAGTCTGATGGTCATTATTGATCTTGTCTTGTTGCCAAAGGATTTTCTCAAGTTAAAGGCATTGACTTTAATGAATTATTCTCTCCAGTTGTCCGCTATGAAACTGCATAACTGCTTCTTGCTGTTGCTGCACTTAAGGATTTAGATATCCAAAGCATTGATATCAAAATAGCTTACTTATATGGTGATCTGGATAAGGAAATCTATATAGAGTAGCCAAAAGATTTCAAATTACCTGGAAAAGAAAATAAAGTCTGGCGACTTTGCAAAGCATTGTATGATCTTAAGTGTAAGGGGCTACTCAGAGGCAACCTAGGACATGCTCAACATTAGTGGAAGAAGCATCTTAAGTAAGAGCAATATATAGCCCAGGAGCTCTAATCAATGTTGAGATAAGGTATTCTACCATACATCACTAGCTATATATACTAGAGTAGCCTGGTCCATGCACTAGTCACTAAGGGAACACAGATCAGGACACTAATAACTACCATATCTAATAAGGCTATATAATACTAACTATGGCAACAAGAACAAGAGGGAAGGGAACTATAAATAGCAGGCTTTGAGGATCCGAGGGCAAGCTAGATAATACTCACCTATACCAGGTTACCTAAGCTACTCTAGAGCATTCCCTTACATTAAGCAAGCTAGCTTATCCTGGTGGCATACAATGACTAAGTCACTGCTTGTCCTAGAATTTAAGAGATGCAAATTTGATGCTGGCATATACTACTATTATGACAAAAAGACTAAAGCACTTGTTATAGCAATTGTCTATGTCAATGATATTTGCTTTATGGGTACTAAAGATTTTCTACTCCTCAATGAGTTGAAGTAGAAATTTATGGCTGGATAGGAATATCATGACCTTGGTGAAACTATAGAGTTCCTAGGCATACACATAAGCCGTGATTGTAAAAATCAAAAGATATTTATTGATCAATGTGAGTATTTGGAGAAGGTGCTGGCGTGCTTTAATGTTGCAACTAATCCTACTCATACTCCACTACTATCTGAGTTTAGCTTTAAACCAAATGAAAAGCAGTGTGATCCCAAATTATGCCAAAAGTACCAATAACTAGTTGGTTCTCTAATATACTTGATGATTGGCTCGAGACCAGATATTGGCTTCACAGTTGTCAAGTTAGCTCAACAGATAGCAAACCCTTCTAATAATCATTATCGAGTTGGGTTACACCTTTGTAAATACTTGCTTGCCACTCGCAGATATTGGCTTGTTTATAATGGATTAAGTAATGAATCACTTGTAGCATACTCTGATTCTGATTGGGGCCAAGACCATGAGCATCGCAAGTCAACTACTAGCTATTTTACTATGCTGGCTCAAGGAATCACTTTCTGGTTAAGTCACAAACAAAAATCAGTAGCCCTCTCTTCTACTGAGGCCAAGTATATAGCACTCTCTGACTGTAGCTGCCAACTCATCTGAACATCAAATCTCCTGAGTGAGATTGGTTTTGATATTCCTGTCCCTTACCTTTATGGTGATAATCTTGGATCACTCTTCTAGAGCACCAACCTAGTGCAAGAAAAAAGGTCCAAACATATTGACATCTGGTATCACTATGTCAGGGATGCAATAGAGGATGACAAAATCAAATCATACCACATTGATGAGACCAGGAACCCTGTTGACATCTTGACTAAGAATCTGTTCTACTAATTCCATCTACTCCTTAGTTTGAAGGTTCTATGAACTCTCCTTTTAATTTATATTGTCACTCAATGACTACTACTTTGAGTGAGGGGGAGTGTTAAATTAAATAAATATTGTACTGTGTATTACTGTAGATTAATATACAAGCTGTGCTTACATAAGGGTACTCACTTCTTTGTCTCAACTGCCACGTCATGGAACCACTTTGTTTCTCTTGAGATCTCTCTTTCCTATCAGGTTGTCTATCAATATCTGTTGAATAACCCAGTAAGTGGGCCATCATTTGTCCCCACTGTAATCGCTGCTCTCCATCCTTCTAACAAATAGAACTACTTCCAGTCCTAAAAACATATCTTAGAGCTACTAAGTCTCTGTTACAAACTTCATTCAGCCATATCTCCATCAATTCTTTGATGATTCACATGGTCTCAATGGCTTCCGAAAGCCCTTGAAAAGACCTTTCGATCGATACTAGTCATGTCTCGAAGTGATCAATAATGGCTAAGATATTAGGCAGATCAACTGGTAACTACCATGGTACCATTTATTAAGTCACCAATATCTCGGAAACCATCACAATCTAAGCTTTTATTTTAGGCATCAGCAAAACCCTTTTCATACTGCTCAGAATGAGCCTAAAACAGTGCTGAGGTGATTAATATTCGTGGAGATATGAAGGCCTCAATATTTGCATATAAACTTTATTAATTATCCATAGATAATCATCTGTCCTTTTCTTAGAACAAAGGACAGCCTCCATATGGTTAGGTTATCACTATTCCTAGCACAAAGGCACTACCATATATAGAACAATAGGTAGTAGCATGTGATGATCTGTCCTAGTACACAGACCACCACAATTCTGTATATAAGAACTCCTTGTTAAGAATGTGCAGAGCAGGAGTGGAATGGCCCAGAGTAGAGCGGAATTACTCTGGAGTGGAAGGGAGTTGACAACAAAAGTAGGGAACAACCTTGGCCTTAGCTCATGTGCTGTACCTTGATCTGCTGTCATGTGTGTGGTTGCATATTTCAGGAAGACTGAATTGTTGCTAGGAGTTTAGGAGAAGAGTGGTATATTGATAAGAGTAAGGATAGAACACATAAAAGACGTTAATGACTTTAATCTACGAACTAAGGAACTAGAATGTAACTAATGAAGTACTTATACTAAGTCTAGAATAAGAGGAGTACAAGTAACTAGTCTAAATCATGATCCTATAGGAGTAGACAACAGGAGTTCAGGAGTGGAATTTAGTAATAATATAAAATATAAAAGAAATTATATTATTTAAATGATTATTTTCTGTCATATGACACTCCTTGTCTGAGGATTAGATTTTAGACTTAACAACATTTTTTGTTGCTTGTCTACTTCTACCTATAAAGCACTTTTTGAATTAATATTTAACCTATCACAACAAGTAAGTAACCTTTTGTGATAGAAGAGACAATAGCCAATCTAATATTCCCAGAGAATCTACAATAACCTTTATAGAGTATTCTCTTACTATCTCCCAAGCCTGAAATCAACAACTACTTCTGTAGAAGCTAGTTAACAAAGTGGTTAAAGATTCAGTCCCAGAAGGGATAAAACGTATCCTAGATAGTTATGATAAACAACTAGATCATTTGTGTGACATCTCTCAAAACCCATATCTAGATATCTCAGAGTTAGATTTACAGACTATATTGTTGGTGCTAACTAGACAATCTAATCTATAACCAAGGAAAAGGAACAAGAGAGTCAAAGAACTAGACCTGTTCAGCAGAAACAGTATTATGACTTAGCAAAAACAGTATAGTCATTATTTATTTTTCTTTTTCTTTTTCTTTTTCTTTTAGACTTACTACATATAAAGGAGTTCAGAAAAGTGTCACATAGTCACAGTTACAGTCACATGATCAAGTCACATGAGGTATGGGAAAATAGTACACAGACTATGTAGTAATTGTATAAGTAGTATACAAGAAATAAATAGGAACTTTATCAAGTTCTCCTTATCAACTTGGACTTGGAGTAAATTTAAGTCACCTTGGCTAAAGTCTTACAAATAGCCCTAACAGGCTTCAAGCATTTATATTTCAGTATCAAACTTATTTTCATGCTTGTAAAGGAGAATTTATTGAAAACACCAAAAGAATCTTTTTTACCATTTTCTATTTCCAGAACATAGCTGTTGATTACTTTGAACCTTTTATCAGTGAGACTAAAGCTTACCAAAGTTTTGATTTTCTAGAAGAGTGGTCAGCTTTTGTCCAAAAGCTTTTTAACCTGTTTGGGTTATACTCACTAGAAAACAATAATGAGAATGCTATTATCATGATTTCTTTCCCAAATAATGGCAAGGCTATCAACTACTTTATCTAATTTGCCAAGTTTCAAAACTATATCTGTTAGGACAATAGGTCACTCTAAAAGATGATAAAGGATGCTATTCCAAACTATATTTGCAATGAGTTAAGGTTTAGTCATAAGAACATCTCAACATTTGAAGGCTTGAAGAGAGCTGTTGTAAGGATTGGTAATGACTTCTGGTAATGACTTCTAGAAGTGTCAATAGAAGGAAAAGCATAAATTCTAAGTAGCGAGGTTTGTACAAGATTACATACCAAAACTACCTAAGCCTATCCAGAAAAGACTTTCTTCTATCCTAGAAGGTCCTATATTGACTGATAAGTTGCTCTAAGACCACATACAAGGATTATTACCCTAGGTTTCTTTCTCTTCTCATACTGAACTATTGCCATCTGGCATTAGTAATATTCTGGGCCTAGATAGTTGACTTACACCTATAGGACATTAATACTGTATGAGCCTAGGTGTAAGGGGACACCTCCATTTCCACCCCTGAATGGGACGATGACACTCTGGAACTATCTTAGCCTGTTTTACTAGTAATACTTAAACATACTAGTTTAGCTCCGATCCTGCTAACCCTGACACTAAGGGATGTATATAATGTAAAAGATCCCTCCAGAAGCCTTATCATAATCTCTGAGGATTCTCCTGGAGGTGAATTGTATCATAACAACTAACTATAATATTAACTGAGGATTCTCCTAGAGCTCTGTGCCCAGTCGCCCTTACACTAGGGCTTTATATGTGCTGTAGCTAATCCAATCACTATCACAAATGGCCACTTACTGATTTGTGATAGGTGAATTTAGTATTCAAAAGGTTCAAAAAAGTAAAGTTAAACAAACAGCAAAAGATGTTGTTAAGTCTGAGGTCTAATTCTCAGACAGGAAGTTCTTGTTATGAACATCAAGTAGGACTACAGTTATTATCTGTTATAACTTGGCAAAACAGCTAAGTCATTTTCTATTTTCATTTTTTATTTTATTTTATTTTATTTTGTTGAGTCACTACTATAAAGGTGAAATGTGGGAAAGAAGTCACAGAATGGTCATGGTACAGGTCACAAACACATGACAGGGTAGTCACATAACAAGCAACATGAGGACTATGGGAGGTAAAGTGCATAGCCATGATAGTAGTTGTATATATAGTATAGAAAATGAAATGGGAACTCTATTAAGTTCTCCTTGTCAACTCAGACTTGAAGTAGATTTAAGTCACTTTGGCTAAAGTCTTACATTATCAGCCATGGTCTGATAATGAATGGCTAGTGGATGAGATGTTGGCAATGCTAGACAAGGATGTTATAATGCAGTAATGTGTAAGAGGATATCTAGGGTATTGCTTAGTAAGTCCAGTGAGCTCATATCTACTAAGAGTTCTATATCTGTTCATATCATATTTCTATCGTTCCTTACTTCTCCTGTCTGTATCATGTGGTGTGATGCCTTTTATTCTATTTTAGGACAATTGTGATTACTGATCCATGTGCATGTGACTGCCCATGGGATTGTCTAGTGTAAACTATATATATACTAGCAATGTGTCATAGATATACTTCACTTGAATCTCAAATTAGCTTTCAGGACTATCCATTAGCTTAAGGGTAATTGCCTCTGAGTGGTGTCATGACTTGGCAAAACGGATAAGTCATTATTTATATTTCTTTTCTTTTTCTTTTCTTTTATCTTGGACTTACTACACAGTGTAGGAAAGTGTCACATCACAAGTATCACAGTCACATGACAGGAAGTCACAATGTCACATCACATGACATCACATGATAGGCATGGGAAAGTAGTGCATAGACCATGTAGTAGTTATATAAGTAGTATAGAAAATCTAATGGGAACTCTATTGAGTTCTCCTTGTCAACTTGGACTTGGAGGGTGATTAAGTTGTCCAGGCTAAGTTGCTACAGATTTTGCATCACCCAAGAAAACGTTTCCTGTTGATACTGATAGTGTCATCATAGGCTCTATCTTGTCTGTATTCTGATAAATGCTCATACAGTTCAGGCTGCTACAGATTCCAAGGATGAACGAGCGTTAAAATTCCAGACTGATGAGAAAGTTCTGGCCAAGCAAGTTGCCATCAAATCGCTAACCAAAGTCAATGCAAATGATTACGCTGCCATCTTCTTTGTTGGAGGACACGGACCAGCAATCAACTTGGCTACTGATCCAGATTGCGACAGACTTGTTGAGGCATTCTGGAGTGGAGACAAGTATGTTGCAGCTGTCTGCCATGGTCTTGCGTGAGTAGCCATCCTAGTTTCACCCATATGACTCATCAGCATGTCTAATCGCCCTCGTCGGTGCTCGAATAAATGGAAAATCAATTTTTGCTGGTAAGAAAGTTACTGGATTTTCCAATACAGAAGAGGATGCTGCCGGAGATGTTGAGGTACTATGACACCTGAAGTTTCACACTCAAATTCTTACATTGATGACAACAATCAGTATCATCCCTTCCTTGTGGAGGACAAAATTAAGGAACTGGGAGGTGCGCGTTCATATCAAATATCTTCGGATGTGGTGGGTTGACAAGGATTGTATAATTGCAGGCTCACGTCGTCATAGATGGAAAGCTCATCACAGGTCAGAATCCTGCCTCTGCGGAACCTCTCACAAAG
>Ga0153961_1000422_pt1 | contig 11115 bp, 16 predicted proteins | sample TSFL045MetaG_FD_104748 | JGI IMG/M metagenome (GOLD analysis project Ga0153961, IMG submission 104748) | Attine ant fungus gardens microbial communities from Florida, USA - TSFL045 MetaG | ecosystem: Host-associated > Fungi > Mycelium > Unclassified | place: USA: Florida, Withalacochee...
AGCAGTGCGAACAGTGCGTTAGCGTCCTGTCGCGAGGTGGCGTATATTACGCTTTCCTCCTGCAGAGTCAACCTCTTTCTCAGAAGTTTTTCTCCGGCGGCGCAGTCTCCTGTGCCTCTCAACTCGTTTTCCGTTGCCGGTGTGCCGTGTCGATGGAGGCGCATTATAGGGATCCCGTTTGAGAGCACAACCCTTTTTTAGGATCTTTTATCTGAACGGTTATAAATGATCCAGATTGGTGAGATCGCCAGCGATCCGCGTCAGAATTGGCTTGTCAGCTGGCTAAAATGGCATCAGGCTGCAGTGAAAACAGAACAAAGGAGAAACAAGATGACTTCCGCCCTACGTCCCTATAAAGATCTTTTCCCGCAAACTGGTCAGCGGGTTATGGTCGATCCAAGCAGTGTTGTCGTCGGTGATGTGATTATGGAGGATGATGTGAGCATCTGGCCGCTGGTTGCGATCAGAGGTGATGTGAATCAGGTCCGCATTGGTGCCCGTACTAATGTGCAGGACGGCAGTGTTCTGCACGTCACGCATAAATCAGCCGCCAACCCCCAGGGCTTCCCTCTTATTATTGGCGAGGACGTCACCGTCGGGCATAAAGCGATGCTACACGGCTGTACCATTGGTGATCGCGTGCTGGTCGGGATGGGATCGATTCTGCTGGATGGCGTAATAGTAGAAGAAGAAGTGATGATTGGTGCCGGAAGTCTGGTGCCGCCGGGTAAAAGGCTGGAGAGCGGCTATCTCTATCTGGGTAGCCCGGTAAAGCAGGTCAGGCCGCTGAATGACAGTGAGAAGGAAGGTCTGCGCTATTCCGCTAATAACTATGTTGGCTGGAAAGATGATTACCTGGCGGGAAATAACCAGATCCAGCCCTGATCATCCACGTTATCCTGACGAACAGCCGCTTCGGCCTCATCTTCCAGATCCCAGCGATGGAGCTGAAACAGCGCCATCGCCTCCCCTTCACCAAAACGTGAATTCAGCGAATCGCGGCTGATTGCACAATTCAGCCGCATGCCGTTGACCAGTACTGGAAAACAGACCGCGTTCATTTCAGCGTCATAGGTTTCCTCATCCGGGAACTGTATCGCCTGATTCATGGCTGCATGGCCTGCTTAAGGTGAGCAATCACCGGCGTGATTTCCGGCATCACACCGTGCCATATATAGAAAGCATGCGCAGCCTGGCCCACCAGCATCCCCAGTCCATCGGCCAGATGATGAGTCCCTTGCGCCTGACACCAGCGTAAAAAAGGCGTCAACCCGCTTTGATAAAACATGTCATAGCAGCGCACCTCAGAATGGATGACCTCTGCAGGTAAAGGAGGCGTTTCTCCATTCACACCACTTGAAGTGGCATTGATGATCAGATCAAAGCGCTGATCCGCCAGCTGCTCAAAACCAGATGCCCGGATAGTCCCGCTCGCGTCAAACAGGTTCACCAGCTCTTCAGCGCGCGCCGCGGTACGATTGACGACGGTCAGGGTCACGCCTGCTGAAAGCAGTGGCAGAATAACACCGCGTGCGGCTCCGCCCGCTCCCACCAGCAAGACATTGTCGCCAGCGTTGATCATATTCAGCCGTTCAAGATCGCTTAACAGGCCGATACCATCCGTGTTGTCTCCCAGGATCTGTCCATCACTGAGCTTTTTAACGGTGTTTACCGCACCGGACAGAGCTGCACGTTCGCTGAGCTGATCGGCAAATTCCCATGCCTGCTGTTTGAAAGGTAACGTCACGTTGGCACCACGACCTCCCTGCCCGAAAAAGGCAGAAAGCGATTGGGCAAAACCATCAACCGGGGCACAGATGCGACCATAGCGATGTTCAATGCCCGTTTGCTCAGCGAAAGCCTGATGGATCAGCGGCGATTTACTGTGGCTGATCGGATTACCGAAAACGGCGAAGTGATCCATGAATTAACCCTGACGTATGAGTTCGCCGCTGATGACATCGCGGATTTCAGAAGGATTGAGTCGTCCACCCGTTGTACCCGACAGAACCGGGAACGGCTCACCAAACTGCTGCTTCACTTCTGCAGCCGTACGGCAGGGAGGCTGGCCTGACAGGTTTGCGCTGGTTGAGACCAGCGGTTTGCCAAACGCCCGACATAGGGCCTGAACATCGGGATGGTCACTGACGCGAATAGCCAGTGAATCAAACTGTCCGGTAAGCCAGCGAGGCGTCTTTGGCGGCACAGGCACGACAAAAGTCACCGGGCCGGGCCAGCAGGCAAACATTCGCTCTCGCTGGAGCACAGAGAGTTCGCGCGCCGAGATGTAAGGCTCTAGCTGACTGTAATCAGCCGCAATCAGGATGAGTCCCTTCTCTACCGGGCGCTGTTTCAGCGCCAGCAGTGCCATCACGGCAGATTCACTGTCAGGGTCACAGCCCAGACCAAATACGGCTTCCGTAGGATAGGCGATGACCGCCTGACGATTCAGATGCTCTAAGCAGGTCTCAAGTGAATCGGCGAGGTGTTGATTTTCCATGGTCTATGAATTCTCTTCCGCGATGGCTTTGCCACAACTCTTACTGGCGCAGAAGCGCTTAACGCCCTGCGCCGTCTTTTTTTCAACTAACAGCGGATACTCACAATGAGGACAGATCCCGGCAACGGGTGTCAGATTGACGACAAACTGGCAGGCCGGATAACGATCGCAGGAGTGAAACGTTTTGCCATAACGGGAACGCCGCTGAACTAACCGGCCTTCATGGCACTGTGGGCAGGCCAGCGAGGTTTCATCCGGTTTATCGATGGTTTCTGTGTATCCGCATTCCGGATAGAGGCTGCAGCCTATGAACATGCCAAAACGTCCCTGCCGCAACACTTTATCCGCACCGCATTCAGGACAGGCGTGGCCTTCCAGCACTTTGACCACATGGCCATCGGCCTGACCTTTTAAAGGTCGAATGTAGTCACAAGCCGGGTAGTTCGCGCAGCCCAGAAAAGGACCGTGTTTACCGGATCGGATAACCAGTTCTGCCCCGCAAGCGGGGCAGGGATCCTGTTTACGCGCAGTGAAGAGTACAGCTTTGCTCATAGCGTTCAATGCATGAAAGGAAATTTAATGCAGCATACCTTCATTGGCGTCGAATAGCAGTTCTTCCATCTGCTGATAGGCATTTTCACATCCCGGGATGTTGAACAACACCATCAGCACCACCCATTTGAGATCCTCCAGATCAAACTCAGAAGTATCCAGCGCCATGATACGTTCGATGACCATTTCACGGGTTTCCAGGTTCAGCACCTGAATCTGCTCCAGGAACAGCAGGAAACCACGGCTGTCAGCATCTAAACGTTTGCTCTCTTCATCGGTATAAATACGCATGGAGAGCGGATCATTTGTCAGTAAAATTGGTTCTACCAGTCCTTCCTGATAATCAGCCAGTCTTTCTAACCAGTTCAGCGCACTGTAAACATCTTCGCGATGGAACCCGGCATCCGTCAGGTCATCTGTCAATCTGTCCTGATCAACACCCATTTCTGCTTCGTTGTGGATATATGTCTCAAACAAGTACATCAGTACGTCGAACATGGCATGCCCTCCTCAATCGGACATAGCCGCCGGGTACAGCTGCGATCCATCCTGCTAACTCCAGTTCCAGCAACTGAGCTGAGATAACTGGCACAGATTGGCCGGCACGTTCAGCGACAACGTCAACAGGTGTAACATCATCTCCTACGTTAGCCAACACATCAGCAAATGGCAATGGAGCATCGTCCTTCACCTCAGAATAAATTTCATCCGCCTGAGCCATGGGTAGCCAGTTAAGTGCATTTGCCAGATCTTCTGCGATGTTATTGGGATGAGCCACCAGCAGCGCGCCCTGCTGAATCAGCCAGTTTACACCTTCACTTAACGGGTTACCGAGCGCGCCAGGCAAGGCATAGACATTGCGATTTTGCTCCAGCGCATAACGGGCCGTCACCAATGAGCCACTTTTCAGCGAGGCTTCTACCACCAGCACACCGTGGCTCAGGCCGCTGATGATACGATTACGGCGTGGAAAATTAAGGGGATGCGGTATGGTCGTCAGTGGAAACTCAGAAACGATAGCACCGCCCTGCCCGACAATCTCTGCGGCAAGACGGGTATGGCTTTTGGGATAAAGATGCTGCAACCCGCTTCCTAACACCGCCACCGTTTTACCGCCCACGTTGAGTGCAGCCTGATGCGCAACGCCATCAATACCCCGCGCCAGTCCGCTGGTGATGGTCAATCCGCCCAGGCTTAAATGCTGGGTAAACCAGTCACACCAGTAACGGCCATAGTGAGAGCTGTTCCGGCTTCCCACAATTGCTAACTGTGGTGTACTGATAACGGCAGGATCGCCATCAATATAGAGCAGCGGTGGGAAGCGATTGGTTTCTTTAAGGCGGGCTGGATAAGCTGTATCCAGAGCGGTAATCAGATGATGAGCTGGATTCTGCGCCAGCCAGGAACAGACTTCTTCAATATTTTTTTCACTAAATTCATAATATTGCTGCCGCTGACTGGCATCTAACCCAAGCCGGATAAGCTGCTCATCGTCTGCCAGTCCGGCACCTGTCTGCTGCGCCACGTCAATCCAGCGTTTTCCTGTCATTCCGGTGACGGCCGCCAGCCGCACATACTGCCCTGTTTTGTCCATCTCCTGCTCCCTGATCGCCCTTGCTTCCTGCCGCACAATGCTGTCAATCAGGCCTCGAAAAGTCTACAATATGAGGCAGTAATCTTTTCTTAACCGAATACAGATCTGGATATTTATGTCAGTTTTGCAGGTATTACATTTCCCTGACGAGCGTCTTCGCAAAGTCGCTGCGCCCGTTAAAGAAGTTAACGCAGACATTCAGCGTATCGTTGATGATATGTTCGAGACGATGTATGCCGAAGAAGGTATCGGTCTTGCGGCTACGCAGGTCGATATTCATCAGCGCATTATCGTGATTGATGTCTCTGAAAGTCGTGAAGAGCGTTTAGTTCTGATCAACCCTGAGCTGCTGGAAAAAAGCGGCGAAACCGGTATTGAAGAGGGTTGCCTCTCTATTCCGGAACAGCGCGCGTTTGTTCCACGTGCCGAGCGGGTAAAGGTTCGCGCACTTGATCGTGATGGTAAAAGTTTCGAGCTGGAAGCCGGCGAGTTACTGGCTATCTGTATCCAGCATGAGATTGATCATCTGGAAGGGAAACTGTTTATTGATTATCTGTCGCCTCTGAAGCGGCAACGAATCAAAACTAAGTTAGAGAAACTGGCGCGTCAGAACGCGCAGGCTTCCTGAGATCTTAAGAAGGGATAAACGTGTCTGCCCCGCTAAAAATCATCTTTGCCGGCACACCTGACTTCGCAGCGCGTCATCTTGACGCGCTGCTTGCTTCTGAACATCAGGTTATCGGCGTATTCACCCAACCCGACCGTCCTGCGGGTCGCGGTAACAAACTCACGCCAGGCCCGGTCAAAACGCTGGCGCTGGCACATGACATTCCGGTTTATCAGCCTAAGTCATTGCGACCTGAAGAAAATCAGCAACTGGTCGCTGAACTGAAGGCAGACGTGATGGTCGTTGTGGCTTACGGATTGATTCTGCCAAAGGCCGTACTGGATATGCCACGTCTCGGCTGTATCAACGTTCATGGTTCACTGCTGCCGCGCTGGCGCGGAGCCGCACCTATTCAGCGCGCACTGTGGGCTGGCGATAGCGAAACCGGCGTGACAATTATGCAGATGGACGTGGGGTTAGACACCGGCGATATGCTGCATAAGCTGGCTTGCCCGATTACCGCTGAAGATACCAGTGCAACGCTCTATGACAAGCTCGCGCAGCTTGGTCCACAGGGGCTGCTGGATACACTGACGTTACTGAGCGCTGGACAGGCTTCACCTGAAAAGCAGAATGAAACACTGGCCAACTATGCTGAGAAACTCAGTAAAGAGGAGGCACGTCTCGACTGGACCCTCTCTGCAGACCAGCTTGAACGCTGTATTCGCGCGTTTAACCCATGGCCGATGAGCTTTTTCACCATTGGTGATCAACCCGTAAAAGTCTGGCAGGCAAGCGTTCTGCCCCACTGCGATCGTTCGCCGGGTGAAATTATCAGTGCGGATAAGCATGGCATACAGGTAGCGACGGCTCAGGGTGTACTGAATCTGCTGCAGTTACAGCCTGCCGGTAAAAAACCGATGTTGGCTCAGGATCTTCTCAACTCGCGCCGGGAATGGTTTGAACCTGGAACCCTTCTGGACTGACTCCCAGGCCCGGTCACTCACCGGGCCTTTTGTTTGATGACAAAACCCTATGACTAAATCTATCAACCTGCGAAGCCTTTCCGCTCAACTTATTGAGCGTGTGGTCGACAAAGGCGAATCCCTGAATACCGCACTGCCGGCCGCCCAGAAAAAACTCTCTGACAAAGATAGCGCGTTAGTACAGGAAATCTGTTTTGGTGTATTGCGCACTCTACCGCAGCTTGAAGCGCTGATCGGCAAACTGATGGAGCGTCCACTGACCGGCAAACAGCGGGTTCTGCACTATCTGATCATGGTCGGGCTTTATCAGCTGGAATATACCCGCGTGCCTGCCCATGCTGCACTGGCAGAAACCGTCGCGGGCGCTGAAGTCCTGAAGCGTACCAGTCTGAAAGGCTTGTTAAATGGTGTATTACGCCAGTTTCAGCGCCAGCGGGAAGAGCTGCTTGCCAGCATCCAGAATGGCCCACAGCGTTATCTTCATCCGGGATGGCTGTTAAAGCGATTGCAGCATGCCTGGCCAAATCAGTGGCAACAGATTGTCGAAGCCAATAATCTGCGGCCGCCGATGTGGCTGCGGGTTAACCGCCAGCACCAGGATCGTGACGCGTGGCTCGCCATGCTGGCCGAAAGCGGCAGAAATGCGCAACCCGCTGACGACGTACCGGATGCGCTGCGGCTTGACGCACCTGCCCCGGTCAGCCAGCTACCCGGCTTTGATCAGGGTTGGGTGACCGTGCAGGATTTATCCGCCCAGCGCTGTGCTTTACTGCTTGAACCGCAAAATGGCGAACAGATTCTGGATTTATGCGCGGCTCCTGGCGGTAAAACGACCCACATTCTTGAAATTGCGCCGGAAGCCCAGGTGCTTGCCGTTGACGTGGATGCGCAGCGCCTTAAACGCGTTGATGAGAATCTGCAGCGGCTGGGTATGAATGCAGAGATAAAACAGGGGGATGGACGAACGCCACAACAGTGGTGCGGTGATCGTCAGTTTGACCGTATTCTGCTGGATGCGCCCTGCTCTGCGACCGGTGTAATCCGCCGTCATCCTGACATTAAGTGGCTGCGTCGCGATCGTGATATCGCTGAGCTGGCAAAGCTTCAGAGTGAAATTCTTGACGCCATCTGGCCGCATCTGAAACCGGGCGGTACGCTGATTTATGCCACCTGCTCTATCCTGCCAGAAGAAAATCATCAGCAGGTAGAGGCTTTCCTGCAACGCCAGCACGATGCCCAGGCGGAACCGCTGCGGGATGCGCCCGCGAACGGGTTGCAGGTCTTCCCGCAAGATGAAGGTGGAGATGGTTTCTTCTACGCTAAGCTGATAAAGAAATCGGGTATAAACTGAGATGAGTATCGATAAGCGATGAAAATAATCATTCTGGGTGCAGGACAGGTTGGCGGAACTCTGGCAGAGAATCTGGTAGGTGAAAACAACGACATTACGGTGGTAGATACCGATTCTTCACGTCTGCGTCATCTGCAGGATAAGTTTGATTTGCGCGTTGTTCAGGGTCATGGTTCTCATCCACGAATCTTGCGTGAGGCGGGTGCAGAAGATGCCGACATGTTGGTTGCTGTAACCAATTCGGATGAAACCAACATGATTGCCTGCCAGATTGCTTATTCGCTTTTCAATACGCCGAATCGCATCGCCCGTATCCGTGCGGCCGACTATCTGCGTGATGCAGACAAGTTGTTTATACCTGAGGCGGTGCCTATCGATCATCTGATCTCACCTGAGCAGCTGGTAATCGACAATATCTACCGGTTGATTCAGTATCCTGGCGCATTGCAGGTGGTTAACTTTGCTGAAGGAAAAGTCAGTCTGGCAGTGGTAAAAGCCTATTATGGCGGGCCGCTGGTGGGAAATCCGCTCTCGATCATGCGTGAGCACATGCCACACATTGATACGCGCGTAGCCGCTATATTCCGGCAGGATCGCCCTATTCGTCCGCAGGGTTCAACCATCGTAGAAGCAGGTGATGAAGTGTTCTTCATCGCTGCCAGCCAGAATATTCGTGCGGTAATGAGTGAAATGCAGCGGCTGGAGAAACCTTATAAACGGATTATGCTGGTCGGTGGCGGCAACATCGGTTTCGGTCTGGCGCAGCGGCTTGAGAAGCACTACAGCGTTAAGCTGATTGAGCGGAATCCCCAGCGCGCAGCTGAACTCGCAGAACATCTGCATGACACTGTAGTTTTTTATGGCGATGCGTCCGATCAGGAGCTGCTCGCTGAAGAACACGTTGAGCAGGTCGATCTGTTTATCGCCGTCACCAACGATGATGAAGCCAACATAATGTCTGCCATGCTGGCGAAAAAGATGGGTGCGAAAAAAGTGATGGTACTGATCCAGCGCCGCGCTTACGTCGATCTGGTCCAGGGCAGCGTCATCGATATCGCTATTTCCCCTCAGCAAGCCACAATCTCGGCCCTGCTGGGTCATGTGCGCAAAGCGGATATCGTAGGCGTTTCATCATTACGACGCGGTATTGCAGAGGCGATTGAAGCGATAGCGCATGGCGATGAGTCGACGTCACGCGTTGTTGGTCGTTCGATTGATGACATCAAACTGCCGCCAGGGACTATTATTGGCGCAGTCGTTCGTGGTGATGATGTGATGATTGCTAATGATAACCTGCGTATTGAACAAGGCGATCATGTCATTATGTTCCTGACCGACAAGAAATTCGTGTCAGATGTGGAGCGCCTCTTCCAGCCAAGTCCGTTTTTCCTGTAAATGCCGCTTTTACAGGCTAACTTAGTATGCTGCATGCAAAACTGCCGCTTAATTGGCTGTGTTGATGGCAAAAACAGTGAGGTTTGTTAGACTTTATGGCGTTGGCTTGGGCAAGGAGATAAGTATGAGTTTAATCAAAGAGTTTCGTGATTTCGCAATGCGCGGCAATGTAATGGATTTAGCCGTAGGTGTCATCATCGGTGCAGCATTCGGTAAAATCGTTTCATCATTAGTCGCTAATATCATCATGCCACCATTAGGCTTGCTGATCGGCGGAGTCGATTTCAAATCATTCGCATGGGTTCTTAAACCCGCAACAGGCGATGCGCCAGCTGTTGTTATGCAGTACGGTATCTTCCTTCAGACCATCTTTGATTTCGTCATTATCGCTTTCGCGATCTTTATGGCGATTAAGTTGATGAATCGTCTGTACAAGAAAAAAGAAGTGGAAAAGCCGGTTGCTAAACCGTCTAACGAAGAAGTCTTACTGACAGAAATTCGCGATCTGCTGAAACAGCAGAATACCCGGATATAGTGAATAAACCGCCTCGAAGGCGGTTTTTTTTATTGTAAAAGCAGAAGGGCAGTGATAAGACGCTTTCTTATCACTGCCCTCCCATCCATTCCCCTTACCATGTTTCTCTTTCCGCTTAAAACTGCCCTTACCCTTTTGCTTCTGTTCAATACGTTGTCGAAATAACGGGTCGTGCAGCAGAGCCTGAATCGCGTTATCGCGAATTTGCCCTTTAGTATGCTGATATTTACTCATAACGCCTCCTGTTGAGATGGTCAGATACTCTATTCCTTTGCAGTAAAATAACAAGATGCTTATTTACTCAACGCCTCTCCCCGCTCCAGCGCCTCAAGAATTGAGCAGGAAATGCTACTATGACTGTCACCACAACACGCATCCGAGAGGCGACGCAGAGAACGTTGCATCGTTTCCAATTCTGCGATCATCTGAGCCACTTCACTTAGCCGTTTTTCAACGATCGCTTTGGATTCCTGACAGGTATGATGCGCAGGATCGACCCGGATAGAAAGTAGCTCTCTGATGGTTTCAAGGCTAAACCCAAGTTTACGACCGTAGCGGATAAATTTCAGACGCTGAAGATCGGCCTGGTTATAAAGACGAAACCCCCCTTCCGTACGACCGTCGTGATCCATCATCTGCTGTTTTTCATAAAAACGGATGGTGTCTGGCGTAACGTCAGCTAGCTTAGCTAACTGTCCAATGCGAAACATCTACTCCTCCTCGCTGAAGCGATTCTGAATGGCTGTCGAATAATCGCCATGCAGAAAATCTGTGCTCATGCCCGCCTGGCGTAATCGCAGCGCCAGCAACTGAAGCCGATGACAATGATCCTGATAGCGATGATCCGCAGGATCAAGCTGGCGAATAAGATCGTTCACTTCCATGGCCTCCCGTCTTAACTCAAGCTCCGGCGGCAGAAAGCCCGCGTTTTTCAGTAGCCGGTAGCCCGCTCTTAATTCAGGAGGAACATGGCTGTCATCATCCAGCTGTAACGGCTTTCCAGAGCCCGGAAGATTGCTCAGCTCACCCTTTTCCAGCGCTGCCTTGATGTGCTGTTCCGCAAGTTCATCAACCAGCCACATAATTGGTTCCTTTGAACATGAAAGACATCTTTCTAAGGTAATCAATTTCAGGCAATAAAAAACCCGCCGGAGCGGGTTTTTTACGTTGCTACAGATTACTCTGCGGCTGCTTCTGCTTGAGCTTCTGGACGATCAACCAGCTCGATGTAAGCCATCGGAGCGTTGTCACCAGCACGGAAGCCACACTTCAGAATACGAGTGTAACCACCGGCACGGCTCGCGAAACGCGGGCCCAGCTCATTAAACAGTTTTGCCACGATCTCGTTATCACGAGTACGGGCGAATGCCAGACGACGATTAGCTACGCTGTCGGTCTTGGCAAGAGTAATCAGCGGCTCAACTACGCGACGCAGTTCTTTGGCTTTCGGCAGAGTCGTTTTGATGATCTCGTGACGAACCAGAGAACCGGCCATGTTGCGGAACATAGCCTGACGATGGCTGCTGTTGCGGTTCAGTTGACGACCACTCTTACGATGGCGCATGACCTTATCCTTCTCAGTGAAACCTTAACCT
>Ga0153961_1000423_pt1 | contig 11113 bp, 7 predicted proteins | sample TSFL045MetaG_FD_104748 | JGI IMG/M metagenome (GOLD analysis project Ga0153961, IMG submission 104748) | Attine ant fungus gardens microbial communities from Florida, USA - TSFL045 MetaG | ecosystem: Host-associated > Fungi > Mycelium > Unclassified | place: USA: Florida, Withalacochee...
ATATTCCTGCTTTTCTCAGACACAACCTAATCATTTCAACTCATAGAATATATTCTTTCTTTAAGAGCAGAGAGAGAAAGAGCAGCAGAGAGCTAAAGAGAGATAACTCTATAAGAGAGCTTGTGTAAGGAGAACAGACAATCTCTAACTACTCTAAGTATTAGTAACAAGAGCAGACTTAAGTTAAAACAGTGAATAGTTCAGGAGTTCTAATCAATGTTAGGATAAGATACTCTACTATATATCCACTAGTATATATACTATACTAGGTAGTCTGTGCATGTTGTCAAGTGATCATATGACTCATATACTAATAACTAAATTACCTTATAAGGCAACCTAGTACTAATGGGAAGATACAAACAAGAGAGAAGAGATATAGAAAGAACAGTTATATAGACTACAGAGCAAGCTAAATGATACTCACTATAAGAGCAACCAGAGTGGAGTGGACTCTAGGAAAATCCTTGATTATATTGTACTCCTAAGTTATGTTACAACTTATCTCCAGGAGAATTCTTAGAGTTTAGGATAAGGTTCCTAGGGATGTACTTTACAATATATATATTACTATAGTCTATCTGTCTCTGATCCTATAGTCCTATTTGATAGGATTAGAAGTTGTCAAGTTAAGCTAAGAGGAATTAAATATTACTATGTAATATTTAATTAGACATAGGATTGCTCTAAGATATAAGTTTAATATTCTAGAGATAGCATTAGTAGGGTCCTCTTATACTCACCCATACTGATACAGACTAAGTCCTTCTAGAGTAACTAAGAGCTTGTTCCCTTATAGCTTGTCTATAGTAACTCTTAAGACAGTAGATATCCTGAAACCAAAACTAATTTTTTTCTTATTACTTTCCTTCTCTACAGAGGTAGAAGAGGGCTCAGAAGATGCTTTTTTAGAGTTCTTAGTAGCAGAAACACTCCTAAAGAAGTACCTGATAGTATGATAAGCATACAAGTGTCCTCTGGGATGAATGTATTTACTAGCTCCAAAACTGGCACAAGAGATGACATTGAGTGAGTCTAGGAACTTACCAGTACTAGAGAGAATAGCCTGAGGGCTAAGAGAACAAGCATTAGCAGCAGATGATTTATTTTGAATATTTAGTTTAACTATGATAGTGGTTATGGAAAAAGAAGAGTGCTTGAGTTATAATTAGATCCTAAATATGTTACAACTTACCTCCAGAAGAATCCTTAGAGTTTAGAATAGAGCTTCTAGAGGTATACTCTACAATATTTATACTATTACAGTCTGTTTATCTCTGATTCTATAATCTAGTTAACTAGAGTCAGGAGTTGCCAAGTTAAGCTAGAGATAATTAAGTATTATACAGTAATATTTAATTGGACACAAGGTCACTTCAGGAGGTTAGTCTAATATTTCAGGGATGGTATTGGTAGGGTTTTTTTATAACTTGGATTAAAGAAGAGATATAAACAAGAATTTTTGATACTCTAGTTTCTTCATATACATGCAAGGATGATCTTGTTGTACTCTTAGGTATACTAGGCTTCTTAAAAACAAACACTTGTAATAGACTTAAGGTACATATAAAACAGTATATTTAAAAGAACAAAGCTAAGCTCACTAAGCAGCCTTGTTTTACTGCTTTATTCAGTACTAGATATCACAAAGTACTCATGCCAATACTAGCATTAGAAGATGGCTTAATATAGAGTAGTGCTTACTTCTATCTGTCAAACCCAAGTTCACCTTCAGAATATAGTAATAATTTCTTTAGTAGTCAATACAATAAATAAATCTTCTGTCTTGAATATATAATTTGTTACCTTCCAAAAGGACTGACTGGTTTTATTATTGTATCAATCCTTATACAAAGTTCAAAGTTTGTTGATATCTAAGGTATGACTAAATGTAACTGGCCAAAGCTGGTAATCATAAATACTTTGTTCTGACCCTGAGGTGTTTGCTTGGTTAGGTACCCCACTTACCATTTTCCACTTGCCAATAAGGATGTTTAGTATTTGGTAAACAATTCTAAATGTTTTTTTTAGAGATATCTCAGTATCACTGCAAAGCTTATTGATATAAACTAGTATATTTACTCCTTTCTCTTTTCCTTTATCAAATCTGTTGTTTCTAATACCCTATATTCCTGACTTGGAACTTGATACAGTATCTGAAGAGATGTTTAAGTAAGGGGAAACAATGCAATTAAAGCTCTAACCTTGTAGAACAGATCTACCTGTTAAACCCAAAGACTTATACAGATCTTTTCTTTTTGTATATAATGCTACTACTAGAAGAAAGGCTTTGGTTCTGATATAAGGATTGAGAATTTGAACAGGTTCAAGAATACCAGTAAGTTGATCTCTATATTGTTACCAGATGTAAGGGAACTATGCTAAGTTGTACTCCTAATGCACTAGTAGTAGTCTACCAGAGTGATCCTGCACTAATTAAATAACTATTACCTAACATTTAATTAGTTACCTTACTCCTGCATTTCTGACCCTGACCATTAGGTCATTCTATAGCTAGAGGAACTTGTATATATAGTATAGATTACCTTTCCAGGAGCCTCATTCTATTCTCTAAGGATTCTCCTAGAAGGTAAGTTATAATGTACTCTAGAGTGTAATTATAACTAAAGATTCTTCTGGAAGCCACTTTACTCTAGTCATCCTTATAGTAGAATAGGATTTCCTAAAACAAAGTCTTGGAAAAATGCAGTAGACAGCCTCTATCTAGTTATTCTCCACTGCCTATACCTAACCCTCTATATCTTTGCTCTATATAGATGTTATATACAGACACTTTCTAGGATACAGCTGATGCCCTAGTCTATCTCTAGCATTATCTGCATAAGATTACCAAAAAAACAAAATAACTCAAAAAAATATCAACAATACTCTCTTTGCTCTTACTACCCAGCTATAACAACTTACATAACTAGTACCAAACTCTTCCCCTCCAATATCCAGCTTTGGTGGTAAACTCTTTTCTACTACCCCCTATATTAATATCTCCCTCTCTGGTAGCCCTTTATACTTGGGCTTGTCCTAAGCTCTTCTCTTCTCTGGACTTTAATAGAGACTATAGCACTGGACAAGCATTTTTGAACTCCTGTATGCTGTATATATACCTAGCTCCAGAGCAATTCAGCTACAAAGAAGAGAAGACTCTGTAGGTTCTAACCTTTGAGAACTAAGAATTAGCATTTAGAACCAGATCACTACTATGCCCTATAGATGCCTCTCAGACCTAGACCCAGAAGGCTGGTATTGAGCTGCTTGGAGAATTGACCAAGTATGCCTAGCTAATAAGGTCTTCCAGTCAACTCAGTATACTATATTCTCCATCCTGACTTGAGCTCCTTTGTCACAGCTTTTATTCCTCTCAATGGTTTGGATTCCCCCAGTTATTACTCCCCCCCATAGGTGTATTGTAATGCAGTTGTATTATTTCTCTTCTCAACCCTCCTTCTAGTACATATATCCATCTTTTCTTTATAACTACTCCTTTTTCTATTGTCTATTCTTTATCTTTTAGCATTTTTATACCTGTTTTTTTTAGTTCCTTCACTGTCTTAATTACCTTTTTATTTCCTTTCTGAATCTTCTGAATCTTTGTTTCTTCTCATATTGTTTTCTTTTACCAATGTTTTTGTTCTCTTTAACCACCTTAGCTTTATCAATATTTGATTCTTGTTATTGTTTTCCATTCCTTTCTACTAGTCTAGTCTCTAGCTTAATCCATTTGCCTTTTTCATACTCTTTTCTGGAATATGCTTTAGAGTGAAGTCAAATTGTGACAAGTACAATGCCCATCTAGCTTGTCTTCAATTCAGCTTCTGGCTAGTCATAAAATACTGGAGGTTTTTATGGTCTATCTAGATTTTGAACTTTACTTCTGCTCCCTCTAAGTAATGCCTCCATACTTCTAAATATTAAATTACTACCAGCATTGTAAGAGGACAATCATTATCTTAGAACAGAGCTTAGCTAAACACTAGGTTTACACTTATCTAGTTTATCTTATCTTATAACATCCATCTATTTATTCCCTTATCTTTCAGTCTGTATACCATCTCAATCATTCTGTTTATCTAAAATAGAAAGTATTATTATCAGACTGTAGCTTATATAACTATATATAGACCATCTCTTGTAATATATATAGAAGCTTGTATTGGTAGATTTACCCTTACTTGAATATCACTCCAGCTTCTGGAACCCCTACTTAGCTTACTAGTATAACTTCTGGCTGATTACTAGTTATTACTCTTACAAGCATCTTCTTGTTGTAGATCTCATAGTTGTGCTCTGTTGCATTTAATAATTTGGAAATAAAGACAACTAGCTTCTATTTTTTGTCTCTATATTTAACTGACAGTACTTCTTTTGTTGCATAATCTGAGGCATCAGCTTCTACTCTAATTTCTCTATCTAAGTTGGGGATGGCCAGGACTAGTTTAGTTATAAACACCTTCTTTAACTTTCTAAATGCTTCTACTTGTTCTTTCTCCTATCTCCACTTGTTCTTCCTTTCTAACCAGCTGATGCAATAAGACTGTAATCCTAGCAAAGTCCTTAATAAACTGTCTGTAGTAATTGGCAAGTCCTAGAAATTTTTGTATCTCTTTTACATTCTTTGGTACCAGCCAGCTTAACACTCCATCTACCTTTTCCTTTTGCATTTCAACTCTCTGGAGACCAATCACTATGCCTAAGAATTCTACCTCTTTTACTTTCTATTGATACTTCTGGTTTGACAAATAGGTTATTTTTCTCTAGTCTTTTCAACACTTTCTCCACTAATTCATCATGTTCCTTTTCTGTATCTGTAGCAACTATAATGTCATCAATGAATGTTACCATGTTCTCTTGACTGATCATATTGCAGAACAAGTTATTCATCATGGTTTGAAAGATAGTGGAGTTTGTTAATCCAAAGTACATAACTGTTGGTTGATAGACCCCAATATGTATTATAAGTGCTGCCTTTCACTTATTACTCTCCTTGATTCTCATATTGTTATACCCCCATGTGAGGTCTAGTTTTGTGAACACCTTCCTCTTGTCTACTCCATCCAGAATATCTATAATCAAGGGTAATAGGTACTTGTTTTTTACTGTCCATTGATTAATATAGTAGTAATCCTATACTATCCTCCTCTTGTCATTTTTCTTTACTACAAAGTGTACTGGCAAAGTCTATGGTAACTTTGACAATCAAATATACTCTTTTCACAGTTGATTTTCTACAAATGCTTGTACTTTCTCTCTTTTCTCCCTTGATAGAGAATACATCTTCCCTTTTTTTAGTACAAACCCTTTCTTTAGTTCTATTGTATAGTCCTATGGTTTTCTTGTGGGAATTCTTTCTGACTTCTCCTTTCCAAAACTTTCTTCCACTTCCAGAACCTTCTAGACACTAGTTCTTCTATTGTTTTTCCTTTTTCTATCTTCTTCACTTGTCTCTTCTTCTGTGTTTTCTGTTTCCTTTTTCTACATATAGGTGGACACTGTGTCATTTTTACTTCTCCTTTCTCCCAGTCAATCTCTGGGTTGTAGGCAGCTAACTAGGGTACACCCAATATTACCTCCATCTTTCCCAAATTGCATATATCTATTCATGCTCTCTCAACATGTTCCTTGAAGAATATATTGTACTTTATCTAATAAGTGATTGCTCCTCCCACATTTATAGTCCTATCCATGTTTCTTACTAACGGGGGATTCTTTAGTCTTTCTAGCTTAAATTCCTTCTCTTTTGCAAACTTTGTGTCCATAAATAGGCCTGTTGCTCCACTGTCTAATAGTACCTTTACTGTCATTCCCTTATAGTTTTCTATCTTTTCCAACCCTACTTTCATCCACACTTTTCTTAGTGGCTATAGTGTATACTGTATATTTCTTACTCTGTCAGTGTTACCTTGACAAGAAACTTTATTTTCCAACTTTTCTGGGCACAATACACTATATATATTTGAGGAGACCAGCTGGAAGCTCATTGTCCTCCATTGTCTTTTGTTAACTCTTGTAGCATTTCTACTACTTTTCTCTCTCTTTTCTTTCTCTATGTCAGAAAAGAGAGAAGTAGTAGCATGGGAAGGCTAAGAATATACTAAGAATTACTATGAATATACTGTAAATACACACTCTGGGTTCTGGAAAGTAATATAAAGGATGGAGTTGGAGAGTAGAATATGCTACTAGATAAAATAAGAGACATTGCTCTCCAGTCCTGTGGTTTTACAGCTGGTCCAGAGAGAACATAGTAACAATGTAGGAGTGGAATGACCTTGGTTTTAGCTTATGTACTGTGCCTCAATCTCCTGTCACTTGTTGTGGTTGTGTATTTTAGAGTAGTGAAATATTGTCTAAAGAAGAGATAATTCAGGAGTAATAGAGTAAAAGGTATATAGCAAGAATGAAGAATGCTACAAGAATTGGAGAATATGACTTTAATTTACGAACTGAGGAACTATAATATACTGGTAAAGTACTTATACCAATCCCAGAATAGGAGTAGTGATACAAGTGTTTTGGTCTATATTATGATTCTATAGGAGTAAACAATTTAGGAGGTCAGAAACAGAAATTATAATGAAAATAAAAAGAAAATAAATATAAATATTGAATAATACTGAATTTTTGGTATATAACACTCTGCTAACAGTTTTTGGCTATATGGTTCCATTTTTCACATACATAGCATATCCTATCTTCCACTCTTTCTCTATTAACATCTATGGTATTGGAGTCTCTTACTAGCTCTAGCTGACTCCTTCTATTCTGATATCCTTCTCTTGAATTCTGATCCCTTCCTTTTACATAATCTGTTCTCTTTTTCTTCTGTACAATCCTTTCTCCATTCTTCTCTTTGCTGTGCATTTTCCTGTGGGTGTACTACATTTCTTCCCAATATTCTTTTTTCTATTCTACTTTGTCTCTGATTCCTATCTAATCTCACCAACCTTTTCTACTACTCCTAGATTGTGCTGGAGGGCTTTTTGCTTTTACTAACTTCCTTCTAATTGTCTCATTCAGCCCTCTTTTGAATTCCTCAGTAAAAAGCTGTCTCTTATACTTACTTCCTCTTGCTATCTTTTTGAATTCTTGGACATATTCATTGTATATCCTCTCTCTCTGCTCTATTGTTCTTAACTGCTTTATCTTTTTCTCTTTCTCTGCTGTCTCCCCAAACTCATTTTTCATTTTCTTGAACAATCCCTCTACTATTTCCACCTCTGACTCTTTCTTCAATAGCTTATCCAATAGGTTGTTCTTCTATGCCTCCACTACTCCTCCCTGTATATAAGACAGCACCCATGCCATCTTTGTTGCCTCTATCTCCTCTGTCATCTTCATACTTAGATATAAGCAAGCTGCATTGATAAATACACTTACTTCCTCTATCTTCCCTCTATATATAGAAGGCTTAGCTACCTCTACCCAACTTCCTCCTTGCTGTTGTAACATTGTATTAACCTGCTGTTGTAGGCTAGCAATTAGGGTGAGAAGTTGTTCTTCTTAGAATAGTAATAGAATAGGAGCATGTTGCTCCTTGGGTTACTATTGTTGTTGTTGTTGTTGAGACATGGTCAACAGTATTGATGATGAAGATGAGGCTGATAATAATTTCTTATTTGAGAAAGAGTAGTCTTCTTTGTCCATAATTATAACTAACTACCAACTAAAAGAGTGAAACAATACTATCCCTAAGAAGAGAATTCCTAAACTAGATAGGCCTTTAAGAGATTACTATTATTCCCTTATGTAAACTGATCACAATAGACTAGTAGCACAGAGCTGATAGTAAAAACTAGATACAAGTCCACCTGATATAGAGATCAGGTCTTGGACAGGGACACAAACTTTGTCCAGACCTTTTACTTACTATTTCTAACTGACAGTGAAGTTCTCTTTATAACTAGGATCTACTTTCCAAAAAGCTTTTGAGTGCTGTGCTCGTTAGCAAGAATGATGAGAGAGTAAGTAAAGAGTGAGATGTTGAGACTGCAAGATACAGGGTTGACAATGGATAATAAGTTCTTGTGTTAGTATGAGGTTATAAAGACTTAAGGCTCAACCAAGGTAGTTGTTCAGAAAGAACTTAATAGAGTTTTCTATTGGATTCCAGTAGCTACTTATACAAATGTTGGTTGGTCTATGTATCTATCTCCCACAATCACATGACCCTTACTAAGAACTATCTATATCTTATATAATCCTTTCTATACTATTTATATCTTTCCTGCATTGTTATTATAAGCTACCTTGGCCATAATAACTTTGATTTCTTTAATTCTTTATCTTTTACTTTACTTTACTTTTAATTAGATAATAGGGAAGTCACATGATCAGGATCATATGACCTATTGCAATTGTTATATTCTATCATATTCCTGTGACAAATTGGTTATAAGATCAGTCATGTCATATAGGTCACATGTCAAGGAACATTCTAGTAGATTCTATTAGATCATTAGTAGATTAGGGTTAGTAGTACAGACCATGTGTAAAAGGTATAAGTAGTAGCCCAAATCTAAGGGAAACTCTGTCAAGTTCTCTTTGTTTACCCCAAATAAAAGACAACTCAGTCCTAGAGTTAGCTCAATCCAATAGTCATACTACAATTGTATTCTTGGATGTTTCCCATCAAGTTAATGAATGTATGAGAAATAATTTCCTTCTTGGGAGTTATCTTATAACACTAGAGTTTGGACATTCTTTAGTAGGTGCATGTGTTGGTTTTTATTATCTACTACAAAGACTACTGATAAGTATCCTTGTGTGCCAAGTTCTATAGGAGGATGGATCCAGCATAGTAAGAGGGCTATGCTAGCCTTGGCATATTCAGGGTTGTTCTTACAGAGATGTAAGTGGATATGTTGAGAGGGAAATGTACCTTTGACACCATTCTGGAGCCCTGTACAGATACCTGCAATCTCTATTTTATACCATTTCTTGTTTTTCCTGGCTAGACCAGAGTATCTGGGAGCAATGATACAAGATAGTATATTGAAGAATATCAGGAGGTCAGCTGTGTATTGGTCTGACCTTATGTATAAAATGCAGTTTCCCTGATGGTTCCATTTGATTGCTGTGACTTTTATGTGTTGTGATTGAATGTTTTCAGTTAAGAATTTGTTGATGTCATTGGTAATGAGTATTAGGTCTTGCCTGTCATTAACTGGTATGCCATTTTTGAATGCAATAATAAGTCATGATGGATGGCTGGCTCTGTTGGGATTGGCCTCTTGATCTGGTTGGCTTTCTTTGGCTGCTGCCTAGGCATAAGTTGATGGTTTGTGGATACTTTCTTCTAGTCCTTTGGTTGGGGGTGTGGAATTTTTGTGTGGGTGAAGATTGGTATTTTTGAGTATTTCAACATCTGCTGTCAGTTTAGCCATGGTCTCAATGACCTCGTTGTGTCTTGCTTTTTGTGTTTCACAGAAATCTGCATTTACTATCTGAAAGAGGCATTCTGTTAGTCAAGTTGTTGTCTAGTCCCAGTGAATGTTTGAGCTGGGGGCATTGGCCAAGGTACTCACAACTGATAGAGCTTCCTTGAGAAGCTTTCTGAGTTTGTCCATCTTTTGGATGGAGCCTGAACTTTGGGTTACTGGGCCTGAGAGGAGGAAACTGGATACACCTGGATTCTCCTCTTTTTCTGAGTTGTCCTCATCCATATCTGTATCCATGGGGTTGTCCTCAGCTCTGGATACTGGGCGAAATCTTTTGGCTTTTGGGGTAGTGGGGTCTTCAGTGGTTTCAGGTGTTGTGTAGGGGTTGCTCTCTTGTTGGGATGTTTTTATGGTAGATGTGGTATGCATCCTTTTCATCCTTGATCCAGGTCTCCTGGGGCCTGGGATGCGGGATGTATGTGGGTGACAAGCATCTCCAGCGCTCGTTGCATTCATATTTTGTTTTATTGTATGTATAGGAGTTTTTAAATGTAGTGATGATGATGGTGGGAAGATGACGACGTGACATGTGATCAAGTTGATAACTTAATGAAACATTCTTCTAGGAGCTACCCGTGCGTTGTCCTCTCTGCACCTGGTAGCTAGTTTTTCATCTCTTTGTAGATTTGTACAACCGCCACGCACTCCAACCCATCCGACAGGGAGTCATCAGATCTCTGTGAGTGTGCCCACTAGCGACCAGTGACGTTGATTGACTGTAACACAGGAGACGCCAAGGAGCGTGAAAGGCGATGTTGGCAGTATCGGCCAGAATCACATTCGGCCCAACGTCATGCAGCAAATGGCTGACGAAATGTTGTGTTGTGACATTGATGAATTCCTACGTCACTATGCTCCGTTTTGTCCGACCGAAAAATCAATCGATGGAGCGCTCGAAAACTTGGAACGTAATGAGATTTTACAGGATGATGGGTGGCGGGATTTCAGGAACAATGACAAGCCTTCCAACACTGGCAAAGCGGAGTCTGAGGCTTTTGAGAAGCTCAAAGACATCGTTCAGGTCTTGACGAAACGAAAATGCTTCGGCACTGACAGCAAGGCCTCTCGTAAATGCAATCTCAGTTATCATATTTGTGGCGAACAACAGATGGTTGGGGAAATTCCAGGAAGCACATTTCGAATAGATGCATATCTCTCGCCTACATCTCCTCCCCCACAGCTCAGAGAGGTTGTGGTATCGCAAGTGGCGGTGGCAGCAGAGTTTAAGAGGAAAAAAAACCATTTCCGCGATGTGCGCACTCAAATCCTGAATATTGATGTATCCTGATAAGGGGATTCAGAATCGCGGAAAATTGGTGAGCGCAGCCAATCACATCATGAATGACGATCCACGTAGGATGTGGATGTATGGGGTACGGTAGTTTCTCTACGTGCTGAAGGCTGGATGGTCATTTTTATACAGATAACTATCGAGGGCGAACATGTGTCTATCTGGTATTTCTCTCGCTCCCACTCTGTCATGTCAAAGTCTTTTGACTTTACCAAAGTATTTATTCTCGGTCCAATATATGCACCACATGACTAAATGATTGGCAGGACCCAAGGAAATTTGTCACTGTCCTCTTATCTCTCCTCTTTGCAACTGAATTGGAGATGGGATTTGATCCTATTGTCCATCGCATCATGTTCAAAGGCAAAAT
>Ga0153961_1000425_pt1 | contig 11098 bp, 21 predicted proteins | sample TSFL045MetaG_FD_104748 | JGI IMG/M metagenome (GOLD analysis project Ga0153961, IMG submission 104748) | Attine ant fungus gardens microbial communities from Florida, USA - TSFL045 MetaG | ecosystem: Host-associated > Fungi > Mycelium > Unclassified | place: USA: Florida, Withalacochee...
CTTAACGAATATGTAGCCGCGAAAGATTACGTCAATTTGCCGTTTCCACTCGCCTTTGCTTCGGATAACCTTTTCAACCAATGGTACAAGCACCTTGTAGCCCTGCCGCTCAAGGCGGTTTTTAATCTCTACCTCTCGGTCAGTGGTAACCTGTAACACATACCAACGCTTACTCATTTGACTGCTCCTTTAGCTTGACACGCTGACGTTTGATTTCTTCCTCTAACTCAGCATATAGCTTTGGATTGTCTTTCTTGAGGTTTTCATATAACAGCGATTGGTTACCTTCTAAGGCAATAAGCTCATCAGATTTAACATCCATATCAACCTTTTTCTTGTATGCAACAGCTCTTGCTAAGGCTGTAGCATTTGCAATGATAGTTTCAGGCTTTGCATCTTCCCAACTTTCTTCGTTTACCAGTGACAATGCCTCAAAGGCTTTTTGGCTTGCCAATCTCAATATAGCGTCAGCTAGGTCTAGGTCAGGGTAACGCTCTGTTTCCGTTAAAATCATACGAAAGTTTTCTTGTGCAATTCTTAGCTCATTGGCACTCGCTAAAAATCTGCGTGCATAACGGCTGACACTAGCTTGCGTAAGTTGCACCTCGTTCTCGGCTAAATACTCGCAAATTTCTCTGTATGACTGACCGCTAAGCAACATTTGGTCGACAGTATCCTTGAGAGCGGGCTTGAGCTTGTCTATAGTGCCGTTTGCTCTGCGCTTTCTTTTTGTACTCATACATCCACCAACTCGTCTTTTAGTCTACCTGCTAACAGTTTAATACCCTTGTCTGTCAGCTTGGCCTCCAGCTGTTCCGCTTCACAGTCAGCCAATGTAGCCGGGGTATGGGACGACACTTCCCTTAGTTGAATGTATCCCGACTCCGTCAGATAATTAACGCTATCTAAAAATTCATTGTCGGGCATATCATCAAGTGCATACTGCGTGTCAGTAATCTTAGCGTATTTGTAACGCAGTATGTTTATAGTTCTCAGAACCTTACCATTATTTTTGATAAACCGTCCAGCCTTGATTTTATCTGTCTGCGTCATTGATTATCCCTCCTTGCCATCAGTAAATCATACATTTTGTCTATTTTATTTTCTAATTTGTTTGTACTCTGCATATATTCTTTCTTTGTAAGTGTATTGGACTTTATATCATCAACATCCAACTGCAGCTTTTCCAATTGCTTGTTGGTATCGTTTTTCAACTCTTTAAGCTCATCTTTGTTGACATACGTCAACTTAATGTGATTGATATCTTCTTCGTGCTTGTCCTGCTTAGAAATAGTACGTTTAAGAAAATAACCAATTACGCTTGTTACAGCTGTCAACCCTAAAGACACCAGCCACCATACATCTGCTCCAAATTCCATTTCTCTCACCTCGCATAATAAAAAGAGTATCATTAAACCTTATAGCTTAATGATACTCTTTATTTTTGAAATGTTATATATGAAATATTTCTAAGATTTGTTTCACAATTTTTTCTAACTATCATCGAAAAAAAATAACTGTGTATAGCCAAGCTTCCTGCCGTCACGGGTGATTATTTCTCTTATCATACGTTCAGTTAGTCTGTATTCATTCGCAAGATACTTGTAATTATATCCATTAAAACGCTTTACTATTTCTGCATCACGTTTGGCATTTAACAATTTATCCATTTTAGCAATGTAGATAGTCATTCCGCCGTAGATTTTTACTAGGCTCAGATAAGCCTCAATACCTATAACCTCTGCCAATTCCCGCTGGTCGCCTTGAAGGTCTGAGAGTTTAATGTTTTCCATTGTCAAGCTCTCCTTTTTGCCTTTCGCTCAGCTGACCTTATGTAAGCTTTTAGTATTTCTATAAGCTTATTGCCGTCCTCGAAGCCGAGCCAAATAAATGGCTCTTTTGGGCGGGCGTCTATGTGCAGCTCTTTTTTGATGATACCGCATAACCGTTCGCCCTTTGTGGCTGCTACAGGCTCTATGTCGCAGCCTATAAGCTGATACATCAGCGCCCATACCTTACGCTGCTGACCCTCTGTCATATCTTTTGCGGTAGCTTGATACTTTTTTGTCCTATGAGCCTTGGCTGTGGTTGGTGGTACTTGTAACTGAGATATTTTTATGCGCTGTGCCAGCTCAGCTACAACCTTTTTGTACTCACTGTAATCCAGTTGTTTAATGCTGTCTTTACCGGTGATGTCATATATTAGACTATGCAACAAGTCGTCCTTATGATGATTATTATCTATCATATTGAGTGCAGCACCCATACCGTATATCCGTTGTATCTGAGCCGCTGTCAGCATTATTATCCCTCCATTATTGATACCTTTGTGGATTGCTCCACTACAAAGGCGGCTTGTATTTTTTTCATCAATTCTGTTCTTGCTTCGTCAGTATTAATGCCATTTACTTGGCATATAATATCAAACTGCTGCCACACATTTGCCTCCATCAGCATATATGCGTACTCCTCAGCCTGCTGTTCTGTAACTCCGGCAATGGTGACTAGGTTATCAATATCCTTTTGGTAATTAATGCCCTTGCACTTTTTAGATACCAGTTTAGCGGTTTTATCGTCCAGTGCCATTGAGCTAATAACGTCGGCTACAGTGGTATCACTTACATAATTGCCCTGCCAGATGCCTGCTATAAGCCTTTTGGCAGGAGCGGTAAGCTCAGACTTAGTTGTCACCTTAACCATATCCGTGTATGCGCTGCCAAAGATAGCAGGGAGCAGGCTATCCAAGGTGATTTTAACTGTTTCGCTGACTGTTGCCTGCAGCTTATTGTCGTTGCCCTCGTACTTAACAGATTTATACTTAGTGTTCGCCAAATCCTCTTGCGCAATTTTCAGTAGTTCTGCTTCGAGAACATCAGCTTCCTGCTTCGCTTTTGCTTGCTGGTCTCTCAGGTCAGCAAGGCGGTCGATTTTATCGGCAATAATGTCGGCACGGTCTTTAAGTTTAACTAAATCATTCATCACAAATCACCGCCTTATGTATTTTTGCAGCGCAGTCACGGCAAATATCAATGCCCATAACATTTTTTACACCATTAACACTGCCACAAAAATGACAGGTTTGGACGTGTTTTTTTATCTTAATTCCATCATCTGACATTTCAATGTCCACTGCGTTTCCCGCGAAAATGCCTGCCTCAGTTCTCATTTGCTTGGGCAACGTAATTGCACCACTCTTAGTGACTTTTTTGTGTGTCATATTGTATTCCTCCTATTTAGTTTTTCCTCACTCTGCGTTTCTCATCAAGACTTGTGACTTGCAACGGTCGCATTAAGGTTTGGCGGATATGCTCCGCCAAGAGGCTATTTATTTTGATATAAACCTGCTCGGATGGCACACTCAGTGCATACAGCTTTATGTCCGGGCATCTTTTTTAGCCTTCGTGCGTCAGTTGTTTCATAACATTCCCTTCCACAAACAGGGCAAATAGTCAGCCGTGTGCCTTTGTGTCTAATAATAAAATCCTTGCCAACATTTTTAAGTAATGGCATACAAATATATTTCATAGTTTCAACTCCTCTTAATCTGTGGCACTACATTCAGACTATTTTATGTATTGACCGCAGTTAGGACAGTAATTTGGTTCGCCGTCAAGTTTTTCGTCACACCTAGGACATTCCATAACGGTTATGCCATCTGTATCTGTATTTAGTTCTGCTGTTTTAGGGGTATCCTTTTCTATGAGTCCTACAAGATGGTCATAAACCTCCTCGCTTGCACACTCAAAAACAGCATATGGCTTAAACTCTTCTAGGCTCGCAGTATCATTGTTCATTAGTAATTTTTCGTAATCATTTCTGTTCCTCCAAAATTCTGCCGCAGAATGGGCATCTGTCGGTGTGCTGTCTTGCGATTTCAACCATCTTGGCATCAACAGCTGTTACATCCTTGAAACGCTTCAGGAAGCTCTCTTCGCATACTACAAAGCCTTGAAAGCCTTGAATAACCTTATCCTCGTTCGCCTTTAAAAATGATATCGCCTTTTCGTGACTTCCAATCCAGCCTTCCGCAAGCAATATAGGTGCTCTTTGCAGGTGACTTTCGATGTCCCACGCAATAAAATATCGTTGTTTATCGCAAATAAGATTAGCTATTTTTTCAGTTGACAGCTTTCTGTAGATAGATCTATATATCACTGACTTTGCACCCCTTATCCTCAAGTTCAATGCTCGTGTTGTTTTTAATAAAATGACTTTTTAAACGGTTAAAAGAGGACCAATAAGGGATATAGTATGTGCTCGTGTAGCGTTCCTTAAGTTCCTTTTGAATTTTCTTACTTTTGGACGCTTTCTTTATCTCTTTCTGTGGCAAAAAGCACTTTGTAACAGGACACATAAATCGTTTACAGATTTCGCTTTCAGGCTTTAAATGCTCCATACTCATTTTTCCATCTATGTACACTGCAATATTAATTTTCATACTGTTGATGCTTTCGTATCCTGACTGTAATGCAACATTATATCCGTCAATGCTTAGTCTGACAACGTTGCCGGGGATTACCAGCAATCTTTTTCGGACGATATCCCACTCATCTTTAGTCATTTCTGTACACCTCTTTTCAACCTTTCGTACTCCGCTTTAAGGCTTCTGTAATCCTTTATTAGGTCATTAACTTGCTGTGGCTGCAGTCTTGTTGCTTCGTATTCAGACAGCTTTCTTAGGCATTCTTTCTGCGTTCCTACAACCTCTAATTCTCCTTGTGGCAATATTTTAGTCAACCAACTATGGTAACCCTTATGTTGCAGATAATTGCCACAAGCACTGGGGTCGTTAATGCATCTATTATTACATTTTTCACCACAGTGATAACAACAGTGGTTTCCATGTCTTTTGTCACAATTAAAGAGATTACATTCGGACATAACTTTAACAATCATAGGCTCATATCCTTTCTATCAAATATTAAATTATAAAGGAGCTGTGATCACTAACTCTAATCTAACTATCCTTTAGATAGTCACATTAGGGGTAGTGTGGTGGTTACCGTCCTCGGCAACCACCACGACTGAAAGAAAGGAAAAACATAAATGTGGTGTAAGCTGATTAAAATTCCTGCATAACCTGTTTTGCTGTGGCTACAAGTCCTGCATAGGTTATATTTTGGTTATTCAAAGCATTACTATAAAGGTTTTGCGCGCCTCTTATGGCCTTATCTGTATGTACAATGTTCAGCAGTAGTTTTATTTCCTGTGCCTTCCCAACAAACACCGGGAAAAGTAGTTCTATATCCTGTTGAGTAATGTCTGCTGTGTGTCGTATTGCTGTAGTCTTAGTTCTGTTCTTAATTTGTGCAACAGCAGTTTTGCTGTTCCTTAGTTTAGACACCAACTCGTTATTTCCAACCAAGCAAATTCCAATCTCGGAATAGGTGTCAAAAAATGCTCTAAGGCTATCTAATGTTTTTATCGGCAAATGCTGTGCCTCATCTAATATAAGCACCTTGCGTTCGCCTGATAATTTACGTGCTACACTTAGCCACATATCGTATCTGTTACCTTGAGGTAAATTCAAAATGTTGCATAGCTCTTTGAGTAGGGATGTTATACCCGACATACATGGGTTAATTGACAGGTAGTACGCTGTGTTAGGGTGGTCTTCTGCGTACTTTTTGCAAGCCATTGTTTTGCCTATCCCAGCTTCGCCGCACTCAATGGCAAAACCGCCCTGCATATGGCACAGCCTTATGCTTTTGTACACCGCGGAGCTTATAGAGGTTTCCACATAAGTGACTCGGTGCGCAAGGCTGGCAACCTCTTTTTCTGCCTCAATGTTAGCCAGAATTTCGTCCAGCTTATTTTCTAACCTGCTAACATTGCCTGCATATGTCCCGCTTACACATTGGCTTATTACAGTCGGACTGTAACCAAGGTTCTTTGCTACAGCATTCCAAGAGCTGTTTATACGCTTCTTATACTTTTCGAGTTTTTCAGACAGTGTCATAACTCTCTTCCTTTCATTTGTTTAGATTACGCTTTTCTGCGTTTGCTATCATTCGGTCTATATCAATGGTAACTTCTTCAGTTCCAACAGCCCTATCAAGTGGAGCATATTGCTCTTCATCAGCACGCTTAATACTAAGTACAGCCGATTCTTTAACCTTGGATTTCTGTTTGTTGCTTTCTACTTCTGTAAGGATAATATCCAGTGCATTCTTGCTACCCAAAGCAACCACACGATTAGCCTTAACGCTGTCTCTAACGATTCTTTCGTGCTTGCGTACCTCGCGCATTGCAGAGGCAACAGTTGCCTTATCAGTACCATACTCTAATACAGTATCATCAGCGCATTGCGCAGTGGTTATGTATCTGTCTTCAAGGTCATATACTCTAACCTCCGCAAGATTTTCCGGGTCATATCGTACATACACCTTTTCACCTTGCCAGTTAAGCAATAGATTATCGTTATAATAGTCAATTCGACTGCCTGCAACCGTAATATGTACACCTCTGCGACCAACCTTTTGAGTTTTGGTACTTCTTAACATCATCAGCCACAAATCTTCCTCGGAGGCTACACGCTTCTCCTTTAAGTGTTTAACGTAAACTTCATTTCGTGGTAAACCCTTGTCAGCTTGTACAGGTCCATTGTATTCTTGATAATTAAATTTGTAGTTAAGAATATCTTCAACAATGTGTGTAAATTCAACTTCATTAATAATTTTACCGTCTTTGAGGATTTTTTTGAGTCTCTCAGGGCGTTCCAGCACATTTCCGCCAGTGTAAGTATCAAACAACCTTGACAATCTGTTTTTAACATCTTCAAATCGGCGTTCAATGGTTTTTGCTCTTGCATTTTTGACAATAGCATTTGTCATATTAATTCCCAAACGCTTAAATATTGGCGGTGGTTCTATTTGATCTTTTTGTGTTTTTTTCTTTCTGTGACCTAATCCGCCGACATCGAATGTTAAAAATTCCCGACCATTATCAACATATATGTTTTTAGGTATGCCATACTTTATAATCCCCCTGCGCAGGGCATATAGTGTAGCCTGTGATGACGGATTATCTGTTATGTAAACACCTGTAAAAATGCCGGAGCGTGCATCCATAAAGGCTGTAAGATACATTCGCTTTATTTTATCCTTGCTTGTTTCACGCACCTGCACATCAAACGTGTGGTTGTCGGCAATCCAATAATCATTGCTGTCCATATTCTCATACTCACGGCGGATATAAAAACCATACTTATCTTTGTATGCCTTTTCGCCATCACGTGCGTATGTAACTACCGGGTCGGGGACTTCACTATCTAAGTGACGATAAAACGTTGAATAATTAGGCATCGGCAATAGCTCAGGATGTTCCTGCTCTGCCCACTTTTGGGTGTAGTCGTAGCAAGCTTTTATAGGGTGCTTAGACTGGTCAAGAAAATAGTACAGAAATGCCTGCCATAAATTATCATCTATACAGCTGATACCTTTGCGTTTCAATCCTCTGCCATCCACCAAATCGGCTATATTACCGCTGTTGTATATTTTTTGTTTACGATAAAGTATGTCTACCGAAATTTTCACAGGATACTTGTCCTTATTTGCGGCAACGAAAACTTTATTAGCCTCCGTTTTACTGCCGCCGTATTCTGACACAAACTTTTTCCAATCGGTTAATATCTCAATCCATAGTGACACTTGCTGTCGCTGACTTTCTGTAAGCTCCTCGTAGTTGAGGCTCTTGTTAGTGGGCTTTTTGCTTTCTCTTTTTGGAATTAAATCAATCGGCAGGGGTAAGTCCTGCGACTGATAATATTTAACTTGCTGTTCAAGAGGGAGTTCGGTTATAGGGATTTTATATCTATAGCCATTATATTTATCTGGTTCTTTAATAGACTTTATTTTACCGTCTTTAACAGCTTTCTTAACATACTGAAAACTACAACATTTAGCGTTGGCAAATTGTCGCGTTGTAAGATAAACCATCATTTCACATCCTTTTGACCTGTCATCATCAGAGCAGGTAGGTCGTTTCCTGCTGACATATACAATTTTTCAATTGTATATGTTTCGACTATGTGGTATTATTAATTGGGAGGCGAGACTTCAGTTTTAAGCTCTTTTATATTTTTACAGTATTTCTCTATATCTTTACAATGAGCGTTTTCAACACTTGGAATAGCGGTGACAGTATTGTTAGCCATAATAATCGCTTTTCCTGTATCGGCATAAAGATTTTCTGGAACACCACACTTTTCTACAGCTGTTTTTAAAGCCTCTAAGAATTTTTCTTTGTCGTTTTGATGTAGCTCATCATTTGGTACGTTGTTATTAACGCAATACATAAATACAAATCCTTTCTGGTCTATCTCATCAGTACAGGTAGACCACCTCCTGCATACCGTCACATGTTCATCTGTGGCGGTTTCGATTTTTCTCACGATTATCATATTTAACCTTTAACCCAACTGCCACAGCTGTTAGTGTTGATAGCGTCATCGGGGTTAGGTGTGCGGCAGGGTCTTCTGAAATCATTGCAACACAAAATTCAACTACTTCCAAAGCGAACGAAAAATAAAACAATATAGCCCATTTATGACAGTTAAAATGGTACAAAAAAACTTTTAAAATCATCATTTAATAGCACACCCTCTCGAACGCCCTTGACACAAACTCTTCTTGAGCCGCCTCAACGTTCAAGTAATAGTCACCGGTATGTGGCTCTCCTTGATAGTCTAAATACCACACCACAGCCTTATCCACTGCATCGGGATTTGTGTTTACGGCCAATATAACACTGTCTTCGTGCTGAGTTATTACTTTGTAGCCGTGGATTATGTCGCCTAGTCGTACTTTCACAAGTTCTTATACTCCTCTCTTAAAAATCTCTTAGAGTATCTCATAATACTTGTAGCAGTTATAGATACACCTGCATCAGCGAGTGTATCAACTATATTTTGATATGTACATTTAGGGTCACATATCATTTCTTCTACCGTTCTCCTTAAAACGTCATCTAATTGTTCAATAATACTGTGGTATTTTCTTCTCTTACATTTTGACGAATTATCAACAACGGTTATTGTTGACTTCTGTTGTATGTTTGAAACTAATAGTGGCGTTAACTGTTTTATAACTTCTGATACAGTAGTCTTTACCGTATCGGCAATAACTGTTTGTATATCAACACTACCGTATGATCCAGTTCGACGTAGTTCCGGTAAAACTTCATCGAATATCCATTTTTCGAATTTCTCAGCTGACGGCAACTTACTTTTAACAATCATTCTGTATAAGTCACCCTCTGGAATCACTTTTATTTTTTGGATCCCGCCGTTTGTAGGGGTGACCATTTCGTTCACCCCTTTGCAGTGATCACGGATTGCCTTTTGAGGATTTTGGTATCCTAGTATTTTCGCACAAAGCGTAGCGGGGAAAAACTCTTTCCCGTCTACAAGAAAAACATTCAATGCGCCAAAATCACTGTTGCTAAAACTTTTTATTATGCTGTCCGACATTGAACATCATCCTCTCCGCGGCCCAGCAAGTCATAAATGCTGCATTTAAACACCTTGGATATCTCATAGGCTAATGATAATGACATAGCTTTTGTTCCGCGCTCTATTTGACAGAGCATAGATTTTCCTATTCCAACTTGGCTAGCTAACTCTTCCTGAGTCATACCTAAATCAGTGCGTATTTTTTTGGTATTTTCACCAATGTTCATATAACTGCCTCCCTTTTTCATTTTTTCGATTGTGTAAAAAAGTTTACCGTGGTAAAATTAATTAAATTTAAGTTTTACTACAGTAAATATTATATAACTAAATTTAGAGATTTTCAACACATTATCGCTAAATTTAGAGATTTTATATTTTAAACAATAAAGGAGAGCTGTTTTTGTATATATCATCTAATATTGCAACTAGAATAAAAAAACTAGCAAAGAGTAAAGGAGTAGTAATAAAAGATATGTTAAGCGAATGTGGGCTTGGTGCAAACACGATGGCTAATTTAAAAACATCAATGCCCAAAGCAGACAGCTTAGCGAAAATCGCGGACTTTCTTGGGTGTTCGGTAGATTATCTTTTAGGACGTACAGATAATTATATTTCGGAGAATAGTCAAAGCAAAATCACCAAACAAGAGTTTGAAGTTTTGTTAGCGTATAGAAAAAATCCTAATATGCAGACCGCCGTAAATAGACTATTAGGGGTTGAACCCCTTCCTATGAAAGCGATTAAAATCGCTCGCAGCGACAATAGTCAAGTTACAGAAATAGTTGGGGATTTTTCCGACATAATTAACGCTCCAGAAACCGATGAAGATTTATAATTAATTATCACCGCGTAGACTATAATATCTACGAGGTGATAATATGATTTATGGCAAATATAAAAGCGCCAGAGACGCAGCGTGGCAGTGTTTGATTGATAATAATATACAATCTTTACCTGTAAGTGTATTAAGCATTGCGAGCGCTGAAAATATATCGGTTATTAAGTATAGTCAAGTTGACAAAAAACGGCTCTTAGAATCTGAAAGTGGGTCAACTTATTTTATTAACGATAAGATTTCTATTATTTACAGGGACAGTGAATCTCCGCAAAGATGTCGTTTTACCATAGCTCATGAACTTGGACACATCTTATTAGGGCATGAACTAATCGGCGATAGATATTCACGCAAATTCAACACTGCAAGAACTCAAATAGAAAGCGAGGCAGATATTTTTGCCAGTAGATTGTTAGCACCCGCGTGTGTGCTTTGGGGATTAGGTTTGCATACAGCTGATGAAATAGCTCGTGTGTGTAATATCTCTATGTCCGCAGCTCGCATAAGATCCGAACGTATGGAAATTTTATACAAAAGAAATAAATTTTTAACTAGTCCATACGAAAGGAAAGTTTTTGCAAATTTTCGAAATTTTATTAAGAAGTATAGGTGTGATACTAGTGTATAAATATTTACAGATTTTGAATTATTATACGCTGTTGCAAAAAAAAACAACAGGCAACTGAAATATGCGCGAAAAAGAACTCAAAAGCCGTAGTTATGGGACGGGCAACTAGGTTGCCCTTTAATCAAAAAAAGGTTGCCCGCTCTTTCTTGTGTTTTAATGCACACTTATGTAATTAAAGATAAAA
>Ga0153961_1000426_pt1 | contig 11093 bp, 6 predicted proteins | sample TSFL045MetaG_FD_104748 | JGI IMG/M metagenome (GOLD analysis project Ga0153961, IMG submission 104748) | Attine ant fungus gardens microbial communities from Florida, USA - TSFL045 MetaG | ecosystem: Host-associated > Fungi > Mycelium > Unclassified | place: USA: Florida, Withalacochee...
ACTTGAATGGTCAAAGCAACAACAGGAAAATTCTTCACAAGAGGTAGTACTACAGAACCAGATAAAAGAATTGAGATTGAGACTTGAGCAAGCAGAACTTCAGTACGAAGATACTTTCTACTAAAAGTATTAACTAATTTTCATTTAGTACATCTAATACTGCACAGTCAAAAAATATAACTCCAGCTCGCCATTCAGTACAATCCACTCAAGCTATATCCAGCTCTATACAAGATAAAAAATAGCTGCAAACAAACAAAGCCTAGAGACATCAGTTTGTTAGCATTAGGCAAAAGAAAAATACTAGCACTTATTATCTATTATATAATGACAACAGTCTGTCTCAGTATCTACAACTACTAATCAATCTGCAAAATCTACCTCAAAGCCAGCTTTGCAGGGATACTGTCTTTAACAGGCTGATGTACCTGAAGATACCAAGGGTATCAAAGTATGTATTAATTCTAAAGTAGTAAATTTATTCTTACAGTTGTGGTACTATAGCAATCACTTGAATTTCACAGCCACATACTCTGGGGATTAATTGATGCCAATGCTGTCCCTCTAACTCCTCAGCCAGAGCATATTGCAGTCTTCAAGGCCTATTTCTCTGAGTCTGCTACTAATGCAAACTTAGAGCATGCTTGTAATGAAAAACAACTTATTGTGTTAAGACTTTAGACCTTATAGTTGAATATGTGTTATTATACCACTAGAGAATTTTCTGTGGAAATGTAGCATGGGATACAAATTAACCCTGGCTTTCACTATTGGAACCCACTCTAGAGACCTCCTACAAGCCCCAAACATAATCTAGACCCAAGATTAGGTACTTCTATTAGGTAGTGGCCAAGCTGTCACATGCTAGGAAAGCATATACCTCGGGAGGCAAGACTAATGAGCTAGCATCAGATTTCTCAGATACAGACTATCAATATTGAAGCTCTAGAAGTCAGAGGCTTAGGGATATCCTTGGAATGCAAGATAATTTCAATCTAGAGCAGATTTAGACTAATATGACACCAAGATAGCAGATCAAAAAACTATCAGTGACTAGTGATCCCATCACTGCTGGACTCAGTCAAGAAATGGACATGTCACCAGATAGCAATCATATCGCAGATACTCGAATATACTGTCATATATTTCTAGACCATATTCAGAGTAGAAAAAAGCCAGTTCAGGGTTCAGGAAACAATAGGCAGGAGTAAAGTATAAAGGTAGAGCAGGATCACATAGTCATGTCTAGAGGACAGGAAGGTGATGGCTGTCATAGCTGCATGGTGGTGTCATTGAGAGGAGACATGAGAAAGAGTGGTAGAATGGAGAGTTTTCTATTCTATTTCTTTTTAATTGAGTCTCTAACATTTGTAATATTCTAATATATCTCTCAGAGTGGAGATTGATGGAAAGAGCCTCCTTGGCCCTTGTCTTTATCTCAAAAGCTCTTGAGGTTGTAAATGCAATTCTCTTGAGTGTGTAAGGGGTGATCTTGGTGAGAGGTTGAGTTGGTAAATGTTTTCTATCATATACCCTACTCTTTCATGAGACAAGATACAGCAGTTGCTCAGACAATCTTCTATGGAGTAGCAGGCCTAAAAAGCCTGGCTAATCATTGACTCAGATCATATCACACCCATAAGGTTTGGTGTGGGGGTATGGATGAGGGCTTGATTGAGTATGGTAAGGCCCATGAGTGGTTTACTGACTATTCTACTAGTGAGCTTATTACAGTGTGTAAAGGTGGACACTATGCGAGGTGGATCTAGATCAAGCTTCCAATCATTTTTATATTACAGATAAGCTATGCTTTATATTTTGATTTCTTTCTAATACCCCCACTTCCTTTTCCTCCTCACGAACCCTTTAGCATGCAATTGGGAACTGTCACTACCCCTTTCTACTTGCTAGTCACAGCCAAATTCCCTTTTGCCTCTTTCAGCATTTCAACTTAAAGCCTATATCTAATACTTGATATCTTCACACTCTTTGTTAAAGGATCTGGTTAAGGTTTTCAGTAAAGTTATATCAGAGAAGAGATGTAAACAAGACTTTGAGTAGCACCCTTGAGATTGTCCTAAGACAAGTAAGAGTACCAATTTCTCAGAGTAAGATTTTACAGAGAGAATACAGAAAGAGAGAACTTGCCATTCCCTTCTTTTTCTGGTCTGTATTTATCCTAACTAGGTATTGTGACTATGTTACAATGTGGTAACACTAATTGTAACTATGGGTGACTAGTTAAGTAACAGTACAGTGACAGAAGCAATGAGAGTGACAAGTCGAGTCAGTGTCTAATAATAGGTTAGTCCAGTGTTGTTCTATTTAGCACAAGTTCAAAGATAGAGAGGGAAAGATAGTCCGAGATTTCTCCAAAGAGTCCTGTTCATTCTGTGAGTCTATTGTCTCTTAGAGTCCTTAGACATTCAATACATTACTGCATAGTAATGTTCTCGTCTAATATTGCCAACATCTTGTCTACTAGCCACTCATTATCAGACTATAGCTGATAATAGTTGTAGTCCCACTCAATGTTCATAACATATTGAGTCAAATCTTGTTGAAATAGGTTTCTTAATCTCTCCTGTAACCTAAAAGCAGATTGCATCAGCAGTTAAAAATGTTGAAGAATTTATTCTTCGATTTGTACAAACTTTCATCTCAAGATTTGGACTTATCTGCTGGTGTCCTGATTTCAATCAAAGTTCTTATTCTCTCTACAACAGTGCCTGTCATCTCATTGCATTGAACATATTCAATCAAGCTATTATTAACTATGCATATGATTTTTTCCATCCTAACACCAAGTACTTGACAAATATGAACTTGTTAATCAAGCTATATGATCATTTTGTTTACTACTGCATGTATGAGGTCTTCAAACAAGAGTTTAGTATTCCTGAAAGCATGCAAGCCTTGTCTAGTACCAATCCCCAGTATCAGAGCAGACTATAGGTGTGTCACTACTATTCATATTTTCTTATTTGACTAAGTTTTATAATAGCTAGTAAATGCACAATGTAGCTTTCTCAAAAAAAACAGATATCCAAAATGATACCTAAGCCTCATTACTCCAAAAGCCATATTTGATGATGAACGAGATCCTAACAACAAATTTGAGAATAAATGGCCAATATTTTTGATTAAACAATGTCCTGAGTGATCAGAGACCATGAATAGATTTATCCAATTGTTAGAAGAAAAACAAGATAAGGGATTCCAGTTTGGTGGACAGCAGATCAACTAGTAACCATCATGTTACTGTTTATTAAATTGCTAATATCTCAGAAACTGCCATGATCGATGCTTCGATTCTAGGCTCAGCAGAAGCCTTATTTATAATGCTCAGAATAAGCCTAGAACGACCTCAAGGTAATTAATATTAGTGGAGATATGAAGGCCTCAATATTTGCATATAGACTTTATTAATTACCCATAGATAGTCATCTGTCCTTTTCTTAGAACAAAGGACAGTCTCCATATGGTTAAGTTATCACTATTTTAAGTACAAAGGCACTACCATATGTAAAACAATAGATAGTAGCATGTGATAATCTATTCTAGTGCACAGACCATCACAATTATGTATATAAGAACTCATAGTCTGAGAATTAGACCTCAGACTTTACAACATCTCTTTCCACTGTCTAAAACTCACTTTTTAAGCCTTTTTGAATATTCCAATATCAAATCACAAATCAGTAAGTGGCCTTTTGTGATACTTTCTCCTCCTCTGGCTCCTCTGGTATAGGAGCTATCTGTGCAACAATACATGCTTTCTGTGTTTCAAGCTCCTTTCTTGCCTTTTTTTCTTCTTCTCCAATAAGATTGTCAGCAATGTTAATATAGTTACAGCATAAGGGACTTTCCTTGGTTGCTTGCAACTTTCTCAACAAAGTACTCTCTCTGTGATTAGGACCAGGGGTCATGGCCTCCAAACTAGTCTGAATGCCCATGACCAATGGTTGTCTTGCAGAACTGAGCAAAACAGAAATTGGAGATCTGGGTTAGATTGCCTTCTAAAACTCTTTCTCTTGTTGTTGAATAGAATTCATATATGTTTTGTTGTTACCATTTGAATTCTAAGGCATTGAGCTGCTGCTGCTTAGTACAGCATGAGGACTCTGATCTAGAAGTGCATATCACCATAGGCACCTGAGATTGCTTTTAGACATGAAAGATGTAATATTAGAAAAATCAAGAGTGACATCATGAGCAGAGAAAGGGATATGAGATAGTATGGGTCCTTGAGTGAAGAAAAAATGGTCAAGAATCTCAAAGAGAATGGGTCACAAAGAGGGATCAGAAGTAAAAATCTGCTGAATTAGGATAGTTGAAGGGGAACTCATAGGCATTATCACAGATGTGTCTTTCAATGGGATCAGCAGCAAGCTAAATAGAGTGAAAGTAACTCACTGGTATATTTCTTTCACATCTTTTGTTTAGAATAGAGGTTTATCTATCATTAGGGTATAACAAATAACACTGATGGACTAGGTGTCTACTTCAAAACTGTGACCATTCATAGTGTCAAAAAGGACCTCAAGGGCAATATAATTGGGCATATGGTCTTTTTTCTCTCTCCTAGATTCTTGATCAGCATAGCCAGGCTGAAATCCATAACCTTGATATTCATATTGATATCAAGAAGTAAATTTCCAAACTTCAAATCTTGATGGATAACTTGATGTGTGTGCATGTAGTGACATAATCCAATGAGTTGAACCATAAAGAAGCAAACTTCCAGTTCTGTAAATTGGTATTGGTGTTGGAGCATGTCCATGAGAGAGCTGAATAGACATAATTCAAGGGTCATATACACATTGTCACCATCCTCAAAGTAGTTGTGAAAGTGAACAATGCTAGGATGTTTGAGAGAACAATAAATCTTAATTTCTGCCCAAAGCTGTCTAATACATGAAACAACTTTCAATCCATGTGAAGGCTGATAATACTGACCTTTGTTTTGACTTTCTTAGTCTTGAGCAAGGTCTTGGTAATGACTTTACATGTGAGCTGAGTTTCTCAAGGATCCTGGACCTCAAATGCACAGGCAAAGCCTCCCTTTCCAAAAAAGCCCATATGAGTAAACTAGAAATAATGAAGCTATTGTAGCTATGGATATGGCTGTTGGGTAGATATATAGAGTAACACAGGAGACAAGACATTACAAAAGGCCACTTACTATTTGTGATTGAGTTAAAGATTTATTCAAAAAGTGCTTATAAGTGAAGTTTAGACAGTGATAAGAGATGTTGTTAAGTTTGAGGTCTAATTCTTAGACTATGAGTCCTTAAATACAGAATTGTGATGATCTGTTCTAGTGTATAGACCATCACATGCTACTACCTATTGTTCTACACATGGTAGTGCCTTTGTGCTAGAAATAGTGATAACTTAACCATATGGAGGCTGTCCTTTGTTCTAAGAAAAGGACAGATGACTATCTATAGGTAATTAATAAAGTCTATATGCAAACATTGAGGCCTTCATATCTCCACTAATATTAATTGCCTTGAGGTCATTTTATGCTCATTCTGAGCATTATAAAAAAGGCTTCTGCTGAGTCTAGAACCAAAGCATCAATCATAGCAGTTTCCAAGATATTAGTGATTTAATAAACAGTAACATGGTGGTTACCAGTTAATCTGCTTAATATCTCAGCCAATACTGATTGCCTCAAGATATGACTGGCATCAATTGAATAGTCTTTTTGAAGGCTTTCCATAGCCTTTGAGACTGTGAGAATTGTCAAAGAATTGATGGAGATATAGCTGAATGAAGTTTGTGACATAGAGTATATCTTGATGATCACTACAGACCATGGGAATGTGGAGCAGATGAAAGACGTTGAGAAAGGCATGCTATTCACTGGTGTAGTTGCAGTGGTGGTTTTAGTAGAGGTAATAGCAGATAAAGTGACATCACGTCCATCCTTACTGGCTATAGCTTATAGTTGCTGACAGCAAGGACAACAGTGTTTTTCTGGAGAACTTATTACCAAACACCATAAACTGTGTATAAGCATGTTTAGTCAGCTTCAAGAGAGGGCAGACATTTTCTGAGCGAGCTGGAGAAGAGTAGGTCTGCTATATAGGTATGGCTGAGTGTTGAAATGAGTGTGATGAGTGACATTGTGACCAGAGGCTAAGACTAAAAAAATAACATAGTCAACACTATTATATCTTGTATACAATCTACTAGTTAATATCCATTGCAGATTCTACATCACCAGAAACAATATCTTTGAAATCCTTATCCTCCAGCCACTCTTCCTCTGAGTCATTGATTTCCTCCAAATCATCCAATCTATACTTGGCCAATACAGTATCTGCAAATTTTGATTGAAATACAGAATCACTGAGGTTTTCATCAGCACATTTTGTAAACAAGTCCTCTATATTGGATAGAAATACAACTATCTATAAAGCAATTTGTTTATGAAGGTATGGCTGCAGTCTATTGAAGAAACTAGGATTATAGTAATCAATAGGAACATTCTGAGGAAAAGTTGAGAATACAGTTTTCTGAGGCTTAGAGGGCATTTTACGAATATGTTCTCTATGCTTAATATCCTGGCCATTATTGATTGCCTCGAGACGTGACTAGCATCAATCAAAAGGTCTTTTTAAGGGCTTTCTGTAGCCTTTAAGACTGTGAGAATCATCAAAGAATTGATGGAGATATAGCTGAATGAAGTTTATAACAGGAAGAAGAGGTAAATGATGAGGATGTGCCCAACTTAGTTACACCAGCAGAGAAGTATGCCCATTTAACTGAAAGTATTATGAACATTGAGTGGGACTACAACTATTATTAGCCATGGTCTGATAATGAGTAGTTAGTAGATGAGATGTTAGCAATGTTAGATGAGGACATTATTATGCAGTAAATATATTGAATGTCTGAGGACTCTAAAGAGACAATGGACTCATAGAACAGACAGGACTCTTCAGAGAAATCTTGGACTATCTCCTTCTTCTATCTTTGGACTTATGCTAAATGGGATAACATTAGACTAATACATTGTTAAACACTGACTCAACTTGTTATCTTCATTGCTTCTGTCACTGGACTATCACTCAACTAGTCACCCATAGTTACAACTAGTGTTACCACATTGTAACATAGTCACAATACCTAGTTAGGATAAATACAGACCAGAAAGAGAAAGAAACAGCAAGTTCTCTCTTTTTGTATTCCTCCCTATATTCCTATTACTTCAAGGGATTGGTACTCTTACCTGTCTTAGGACAACCTCAAGGGTGCTACTCAAAGTCTCAATTGATATCTCTCCTCTGATATAACTTCACTGAAAACCTTAATCAGATCCTTTAACAAGAAGCGTAAAGATATCAAGTGTTAGATATAGGCTTTAAGTTGAAACACACATTCAACTGTGAGGTCTAAAATCTTAACAGAAAGACTTGTTGTTTCATTAGCTCTCTTGCCAGAACCTGCATCTGCACTTACTCATTGTCTATTGCCTTAGATTCCCTTCCAGAAAGACTGTCATACCCTTGTTTTATTAAGGACTTGGGAAAACTTACCAATATCATCTGCTTTTTGCACATTGACAACCTTGCTACCTAAGAGTGCTAGTGTTACAAATGATTTGAAGGGTAAAGACAAGGAGCATGCTAGAGTTATGTGTGAGAAGAAGGAGAATGTGCTGACTACCCCAGGTTTTTTACTATCTTTTTGTTGATGAGGAGAGTATATAGTAATTCCAAGCTCTTGATCAATTAAATCAGAGTAAGCTCATACAATTTAGATCATATTTTTCTCAAACTTTATATTACTGTTTATCTCTGTGAAAACTATCTACTAGAACTGTAATATGTTTTTTGATTCCAAATGTACCCAATGGGCAATCAAAAGAAGCAATATGAAAGATTACCTGCTCCAATCTAACTACCATAGTATCTGGTAATGCTTGCTATACTTCTGGTATGTATACAAGAAAGCACTTAAAACCAGGGTAGGTGCTGATAGAGATCAAAGGGAATTGATCACAAAACAAAAGTGATAAAAAATAGGAATATAAAAGATCTCCGAGATGTCTCACAATTATGTACTAAACAAGTAGGCACTGGGGAGATGATCAGATATAAAAAAGAGCTTAAGAACAGGGGGAATAAAGAGGTACAACTCAAAAGACTGAAAGAAATGATAATAAAGTATTACAAATCTACTCAAGGTAGATCTCACTGTACTAGGCTCTCTAAGATGCACATTTGTCTTGCATCATGACACTACTGCCCTTACCTAGTCTAGTAGTCTGGCTTGCTATCAATACAGCAGAACTACCTAGAACTCCTATGTTGTTGTGTAGGCTCTTCTTTAGCTGACCATACAACTGGAAGCTGACTCCAATGACATATAGTGAGCTATTAACTCCTAGCATAAGTGAATGTCCAAGTCTGTTGGGGCTTGAATTCCTATCAAGGGAAAGTTTTAGTGGATTTTATAAATTAAAGAAAACTCTTTAGAAAGCTAGGGACTCAGTAACTCAAAATAGCTGTTAAGCTCTAAAGCAACAAAAAAGGATGATGATGGGGGTATGATGCTTAAGTTCCCTTCTGTGCCCTAGAGTATTTTATTAGGATTACAAAGCAATAAGACAACAAAGAAAGTGAGACAAAGAAAACCTCTAAATTTCCAAACATAGCAAGGCCAAAATGATGAGACAGTACCCTTCCAAATACTAGGTGACCACTTCCCAATCCTCTGTCCCTACTCTCAGAATCCTCCTCTGCACAATAGTCAGGTCTCGAGCCTCTTGCCAGGCTATAAAAGAAGATAGTGATCTCAAGTTGTGTTGCCTTCAACGTGTTATCTTCATCTAGCCTTCCTACTGCTTCTCTCCTCAGCTTTTCTGTTCCTCTTTCTATCTCCTCTATACCTTCTCATTCTTCCAGATTCCAATTTCCTTCCACTGCCATTGCAATGCAACTCTGCAATGGCTTGACTCTCTTGATCTTACCATAATTAGCCATCAGTAATGGTGGCTCAGATCTGATTGTAACTTTTCTACAAATAGTGCTACTGGCCACTGAGGTATGACGTTGCTTGGGTCACGCTAGTTTATCTAAGTTTGCTTCTATCCTCAAGAGTACTTCTAGAAGGGAAATCTATTGGAAATCTGATACAAGGTGCCTAGGCAAGCATCTATGAGGTGTATGTAATGGTAGTCACAGCCACTACTCTGCTACCCAAGCTAGATGCTCAAGTCTATGACTGGGTATCTAGGGAACATCCCTGGGGGACCGAGCTCTTTTCTTGAGCCAGTTATTCTGGTTATGAGGGTGCAAATTGTCACTTATTTTGCCTAAATGTTTGTACAGTGTGACAGCATAATAGGGACTCTTTACAGCATCATCTCCTGAGATCTTCTTATATAACAAAATTGAGAGAAATGCTTGTGATTGTGTAAAGGAAGTATTAGGAGGTAAGATCCAGATATGGGTTATATAGCCATATTGGACTACTTATGAGTTACTATAAAAACTAACAGAGCTATTCTGTGGATAAATGCTGTGTATTATAAATGTATGAGTCTTATAGGTGATATATGGTGCATTATTGGCCCATGGTAAAAGAACATATGCATCAAGTGGGTGTGAAAGTTCTTGATAATATTAAACAAGAGGATACTTTTGCTGTATATATGTAAGAATATTTTCATATACTGTTTTTAGGAAACAAGTATTATTTTGGCTTTGCTAGGCTCTTTGAGTCAATGATGGTGGTTGGTCCTCAAGAAAATTGAGATTATTAGTGTTCTCAGATATCTTCTCAAATAGACCACTTAGATGTCCACATCGACAGACTTACCATAACATTGTAAGATCCAGCTCCCCTAATGCTCTATCATTAATCAGTAGAAATTGATGAAAATGAATAAGAGATCTTATACAAGTGGTTATTGGTATTGATCTTCTGGAAAAGACCATTGTGACGCTCATAGGAAAACTTACTTAGCTTGATAAGTGGACCCCAAAACCATAAGAGATCTGGAATATATGATGCATAATGATGATTTGGATGTGATTGCACATTGGGAAAAAGTTTGGTAGAAGATACTTAGTAATCATAGTAGTGAGCTGCAAATGTGTTTGCTAATTCTGAAGAGGTCATATATAACATAACAATATAGGTGCAGGTTGTAATGTTGTGGAGATTCTTCAAGAGTGCCAGGTTATACTAAGATTTAGTTCTTGACTATATTTCAGGAAGAATCAAGAGAAATATAACTGTAAACAATATTAACCAATGATCAGCCTTGAGTTTTCCATGACATTTGTCACCAAGATTAGCTGGTGGATGATTGATCTAGAATGGAATTATGATATTTGCAATGCAGTTGTGGATTTCTGCCAAAGTTAATGTATTGAAAATGCATGCCAAATATAAAGACTCTACTTCAGAACATTCAGAGTCATTATCTGAGCCTAGACTTGCATAGAAGTCACTTTCATTATCACTAAGGTCCATTGTTATCAAAATTTGAGTATTGATTGAATAAAGATGTTGGAGATGAGATGGAATATCATCATGTTCCTGGCTCTCTTATTATAGCTCTATGAGTTCTTTGTTAATGAAATCTTTATCCAGATCTATTCCCATATCATTAACAATCTGCACTTCCTGCTATGTATTTGAATCTTGTCTGTCATCTGCACCAATGCCCCATTTAACACAAATATGATGTTGAAGGATACCCTCTAGCCAATTGTGCATAATTCCTAAAACTGTATGTTTGACAGGGTCCTGATAAGAAAGTTGATGAAGTGAAGACCACCATATACCATTTCTTTTGAAAAGCTCTGTATGTTGCTTCTTTGTTAATGCTTGTTGCTATTATACTAGACAGCCATTTAGGCAATAAAAGTGATATTTTTCATCATAATAATGAGAATAACCAGCTTAAGAGACAAGTTTAGCCCCCAGAGATGTTTCTTAGATGCCCAGTTGTGAACTCGAGCATCTTACTTGAGTAGCAGAGTAGTGGCTGTGACCACTACTACATATACCTCATAGACACTTGCCCAGGTGTCCTGTATCAGATTTCTAATGGGTTTCCCTTCTAG
>Ga0153961_1000430_pt1 | contig 11042 bp, 9 predicted proteins | sample TSFL045MetaG_FD_104748 | JGI IMG/M metagenome (GOLD analysis project Ga0153961, IMG submission 104748) | Attine ant fungus gardens microbial communities from Florida, USA - TSFL045 MetaG | ecosystem: Host-associated > Fungi > Mycelium > Unclassified | place: USA: Florida, Withalacochee...
GATATTTATGGACAAGAGAATGGCAGCTAGGCATGGGTTCAAGCTGCAGAAGTTGGATAGGCTGATAATAGTCAGAAATATAGACGGAACAAACAATAGTGGAGGAGCCATTATATACTAAGTAGAGTGCAATGTATATTATAAAGGCTATGTAGAAAGAATGAGAATGGATGTGTGCGATTTAGGAAAAACAGAGATAATCCTAGAAATACCGTGGCTGGCAGCACATAATCCTGAGATAAATTGGAAGACAGGAAAAGTAAAAATGATGAGATGCCTGCCATTGTGTGGTAAAAAGAGTCAAAAGAATAAGAAGGTTAAAAGGGGAGTGACCCTAGAGGAAGAGAAAATTGTCAGATAGGTGATAGATGACAAAAAAGATTAGGGAAAAAAGGAAGAGATAGAGAAAGACTACAGGAAAATCAAGGAAATGGTCCTGAAAAGATTTCTGAAGTGGAAGAAGGTGTTTGGGAAGATAGAGTCAGAGAGGATGTTAACTAGGAAAACTTGGGATCACGCTATAGATCTCAAAGAGACGTTTAAACCATGAAAAGGAAAAATTTACCCATTATCCAAAAATGAAAGGGAAAAAGTCTAGAAATTTGTGGAGGATCAGCTAAGGAAAGGGTATATCAGACCCTCAAAATTACCTCAAACATCGCCAGTGTTTTTTGTGGGCAAAAAAGATGGCAGCAAGAGAATGGTAATAGACTACCATAACCTGAATGACCAGACAATAAAAAACAATTACCTGCTCCCATTGATTACTAAGCTGATTGACAACATGGGAAGTAAGAAAGTGTTCACCAAAATGGATCTCAGGTGGGGGTTCAATAATGTGAGGATAAAGGAGAGGGATAAATAGAAAGGAGTGTTTACAATGCATATAGGTTTCTTTAAGCCAACAGTAATGTTCTTTGGGATGACAAATTTATCTGCTATGTTCCAGGCAATAATGAATGAAATCTTAAGGGATTTAATTAATGAAGGAAAAGTAGCAGTGTTTGTAGACGATGTGTTGGTAGGAACGAAAACAGAAAAAGGACACGATGAAATTGTGGAGAAAATACTAAGAAGGTTGGAGGAGAACAACTTATACATCAAGCCGGAAAAATACGTGTGGAAAGCAAGAAAAATAGGATTCCTAGGGGTTATCATAGGACCTAATAGAATAGAAATAGAGGTAGAGAAAGTGGATGGAGTACTTAGTTGGTCACAGCCAAAAAATGTGAAAGACATCAGAAAGTTCTTGGGCCTCGCAAACTATTACAGGAGGTTCATTAAAGATTTTGCTCGAATAGCTAGGCTGATGAATGTGCTTACACAAAAAGATGAAAAGTGGCAATGGGAGGAAACATAACAGAAAGTATTCGATGAGCTGAAAAGGATCTTTACTAGCAGACTAGTATTAGCAGCCCCAGATTTAGACAAGAAATTTAGGGTAGAAGCTAATGCTTCAAATTACACTACTGGAGGAGTACTCTCGATGAAATGCTTGGATGAAAAATGGAGACCAGTTGCTTTTATTTCTAAATCTCTAAGTGATACAGAAAGAAACTATGAGATATATGACAAAGAGATGTTAGCAGTCATTAGATACTTAGAAGCATAGAGACACTTCCTAGAAAGAGCAACAGTTAAATTTGAGATATGGACAGATCACAAGAACCTTGAATACTTCATGAAAGCACAGAAGTTGAATCAAAGATAAGCACGATAGGCCTTGTACCTATCCAGGTTTGACTTTACATTAAAACATGTTCTGGGAAGCAAGATGGGAAAAGCAGACAGTCTTAGTAGGAGACTGGACTGGAAGGTTAGAGTAGAAAAGGACAATGAGAATAAGATGATGGTGAAACCAGAGTGGCTAGAAGTAAGAAGAACAGAGGTGGTAGAAATAATAGTAGATGGGGTAGATCTACTAGAAGAAGTAAGGAAGTCGAAAGTGAAAGATGACGAGGTGATAAAGGCAATAGAAGAAATGAAAAGAGCAGGGGTGAAAATGTTAAGAGATGAAGAGTGGAGAGAGGTTAACAATATTATGTACAAGGAAGAGAAGTGTCATGACTTGGCAAAATGGCTAAGTCATTATTTTATATTCTTTTCTTTTTCTTTTCTTTTATTTTTCTTATCAATGGACGTGCGAGATAAAAGTGATTCATAAGGAAGCGTGGGACTTTAGTGTAGGGTTAGGGTCAGGCATTTGTATAAGTAGTGTAGAAAATCCAACAGGAACTCTATCAAGTTCTCCTTGTCAAATACTGATAAAGGAGCAGTTGGCTTAATTTTGGCTTTGGAGTTAGCTAGTCTGACAAGAAGGTCTATGTACCAAAAGATGATAAGCTTAGAACAGAAATAATCAGGCTATATCATGATACGCCAGTAGGAGGTCATAGGAGACAATAGAAGACAGTAGAATTGGTTACCTAGAACTTTTGGTAGCTAGGAGTAACCAAAGAGGTGAAGAGATATGTGGAGGGGTACAACACTTGTCAGCGAAATAAAAAATAGCAGGCAAACTAATGCCCAATTCTATTCTGGAAAAACCCTAGACATACATATCAGTAGACTTTATCACAAAGCTACCTTTAGCTCAGGGATACGACTCAATCTTAGTAGTAGTCGATAGGTTAACTAAAATGGAATATTTCATACCTACTATAGAGAAAATGTTGGCAAAAGGATTAGCACAGTTGTTTAGAGATAATGTGTGAAAGTTGCATGGGCTACCTGAAAGTATTATCTCAGATAGGGGACCCCAATTTACAGCAAGACTATGTCACAAACTTCATTCAGTCATATCTCTACCAATTCTTTGACGATTTCTATGGTCTTAAAGCCAGCTTAAAGCCCTTAAGAAGACCTTTCAATTAATACAAGTTATGTCTCAAGGCAATCAATAATGGCTGAGATATTAAGCAGATCAACTGGTAACCACTATGTTATTGTTTATTAAATCGCTAATATCTTGGAAACCACTATGATTGATACTTCGGTTCTAGAATTAGCAAAAGCCTTCTTTATAACGCTCAGAATGAGCCTAGAACAATCTCAAGGCAATTAATATTAGTGAAGATATAAAGGCCTCAATATTTGCACATGGACTTCATTAATTACCTATAAATAGTCATTTGTTCTTTTCTTAGAACAAAGGACAGCCTCCATATGGTTAGGTTATCATTATTCCAGTACAAAGATACTACCATATATAGAACAATAGGTAGTAATCAGGTAATGATCTATACTAGTACACAGACTATTACAATTGTGTATATAAGGACTCATAGTCTGAGGATTAGACCTCAGACTTAATAACATCTTTTGTTGCTTGTCTAACTCTGCTCATAAGCACTTTTGAATCCATATCTCAATTCATCACAAACTAAGTAAGTGACTATTTGTGATAGACTAATGAGAGAGTTGAATGGGATGCTGGAGATCAAGAGTAAATTGTCAATAGCATTTCACCCTCAGACAGACAGACAAATAGAGAGGGTCAATCAGGAGTTAGAGCAGTACTTAAGAATGTTCATTGATCATAGGCAAGAACAGTGGCCAGAATGGTTGGGAATAGCAGAGTTTGCATACAATAATAAAATGTACTCGAGTACTTGGATGTTGCCCTTTAAGGCAAACTATGGGCAAGATCCCAGGATGGGGTTTGAGGAAAGAAAGAAGGGGAAGTATAAGAGGGGCAAAAAAAGAAGCAACTAGCTCCAGTAATAATTAAGGGAGAAGAAGAATAGGAGATAAAGAAAATCTTGAACAAGCAACAAGTAAGAGGAAAGGACAAATACTTAGTACGCTGGAAGGGATTCATAGTGGAGTCAGATACTTGGGAAAAAAGAGAGAATTTGGAAAACATGAAAGAAGCAATCGAAGAATTTGAGAAAGAATACCAGCAAGATATGGAAGACATAGCAAAACAAGAATACGAGAAAGAAACATTTAGAAGGGGAGAATTGCCAAGGCAATTTACAGCAAGAAAACTGTTTGGATGGTCAGATAAAAGTTACAATCAAGAATATTGGGGAAAATGGAAACAATCGCAAAAGAAGAAGAAATTGAGAAAGAAAGTTTAGGAGTTAGAGAATAGACAGAGAAAGATAATGATGAGATGGGCAACATAATGGACCCATACTATGAGTTACAGGAAATTCCTTGGGACAAGGAAACTTAAGAGAGGGGTGGTGTTATAACTTGGCAAAATGGCTAAGTCATTATTTATATTTCTTTTCTTTTTCTTTTATTTTATCTTGAACTTACTATACAAAAGAGAGTGTGGGAAAGTGTCACATCACAATGTCACATGATAGGCATGGGAAGATAGTGCACAGACCATGTAGTAGTTGTATAAGTAGTGTAGAAAATCTAACAGGAACTCTATTGAGTTCTCTTTGTTAATCGCTGAACAAAGAGCAGTTGGCTTTATTCCAGCTTGGAGTTTAGCTTTCTTACACAAGTCATTTATCTAAATATAATTGATCTGATGCCATCAATACTTATTTGAAATCAACAGCCTATCTGACTAAGTCCGTCACTGGTATACTGCTAGTTTTAGAGTTCAAGTATTCTATCTCTCTCAAGGTGTATCCTATAGAAAGTGGATCTAGAACATTTTCCTCTAATAATTTTGTCTATAACCTGATACCAGCTCATCTTACTTGCCTTCCAAGGTATTTGCATGAGCTCTAGGTCCAGTTCTACCTACTCACTATTTTACATAATACTTTAGTACATTCTAAGGACTAATAATAAGTTCTAAAGCAAATACTAATTAGGAATTTGTTGGTATAAGGTGTATCAAATGCTACTTTCTGCCACAAATTTGCTGGCAGCATAACAGTGGGACTGTGTAGTAGGGTTAGGGTTATTGTTCATGTATAAATAGTATACAGAATCTAATGGGAACTCTATTAAGTTCTCTTTGTCAACTTAGACTTAGAGAGTACCTAAGCTATCTTAGACTAAGTCACTACAACTTGGAGGTTGATTAAGTCATTTAGGCTAAGTTTCTATAGGCCTGGCTATATATGGAGATAACTAGTGATTGTGATGAGCACCAATTGAGAGTCAATGAGATTATGAGAATAAAAGTAAGCAAGGTCTAAGACAGACATTGCTTAAGTAGTGGAATTGAGTTCTAGTATAGTAACTTAGCCTAGATAACTTAATTATTCTCCAAGTCTGGGTTAACAAGAAAAACTTAATAGAGTCCTTATTTATTTCTTGTATACTACTTATACAACTACTACATGGTCTGTACACTATTTTCCCACACTCCACATGTGATGTGACACTTTCCCATGCTTCTCATGTATAGTAAGTCTAAAAATGAGAAAAAAAAAATAATGACTTAGCTATTTTGCTAAGTTATGACAAGGGTGATGTTATGCCATATAACTATTTAGGCAAAATAAGTGACTATTTACACCCTAATAACAAGAATAACCAGCTTGAGAGAAGAGTTTGGCCTCCTAGAGATATTCCCTAGACATCTAGTCATGAACTCAAGCATCTTGTTTGAGTAACAGGGTAGTGGCTATGACTACTACTACATATATCTCATAGACGCTTGCCCAGGCACCCCATATCAGATTTCTAATAGGTTTCCCTTCTAGAAGTGCTCTCAAGGACAGAGGTGAACTTCAAAGACCTAGTGCTACCAGAGTAACATTATACCTCAGTGGCTGGTAGCACTATTTTTAGAAGGGTTACAATTAGATCCAAGCTATCATCACTGATGGCTAATTATATTAAGATCAAGAGAGTCAAGTTAATGTGGAGTCGTATTGTAGCGACAAGAGAAGGAAATAGGGTTCCAGAGAAATGAGAAAACATAGAGAAGATAGAGAGAGAGATAGGGAAGTTGAAAAGAGAGACAGAAGAAAGAGCAGATGAAGATAATATGCTCGAGAGCAAGATGACTCAAGATTGCTGTCTCTTTCTATAGCCTGGCAAGAGGCTTGAAACCTACCTATTGTGCAAGAGAGGATTCCCAGAGTAGGACTAGAAGAGTGGAGAGCAGTTGCCTAATATTTAGGAGAAAAGCTATCTTATTATTTTGGCCTTGCTATGTTTGGAAATTTGGAGGTTTTCTTTGTCTCACTTTCTTTATTATCTCATTGCTTTGTAATCCTAATAAAATACTCTAGGACACAGAAGGGAACTCAAGCATCATACCCCTATCATTATCCCTTTCTGTTGCTCTAGAGCTTAACAGCTATTTGAGTGATTTGAGTTTCTGTTTTTTCAAAGTGTTCTTCTCTACTTTCTAAAAACCACCAAATCTTTCTCTCAATAGGAATTTGAGCCCCAATGGACTTGGGCATTTGCTTACACTAGGAGTTAACTACTTGCTATGTGTTTTTGGAGTTGGCTTCCAGTTGTATAATCAGCTGAAAGAGAGCCCACATGATGGCATGAGAGTTCTAGGTAGTTCTGCTATATTGACAGCAAGCCAGACTACTAGACTAGGTAGGAACAGTACATGACACGAGATAAACACATGTCTTAGAGATCCTATAGTGAGATCTACCTCGAGTGAATTTATAAAAACTTTATTATTAATTTTTTTTAGTTATTCAAGTGTTCTCTCTTTTATTCCTCTCTTTTTAAGTTCCCTTTGTGATTTGATCATTTCCCCAGTGCCTACTTGTTTAGTGCACAATTGTGAGATATCTCGGAGGTCCTCTTTTACTTTCATTTGTTATCACTCTTGTTTCATGATCAATCCCCTTTGATCCCCATCAGCAATACTAGACAGGCAGAACTCAGAAACAGAGAGATTCAGGTTTCAAAAATATCACTATTATAATGGTACACTGGTAAAGTTTTTATTTAATCTTACTTTCTTCTTTAAATTTGAATTCATTTCCTTATGAATTTACATGAGAGATATTATACTGAAACACAAAGTCAGCTAGTGTGTTTTTCTTTCAAAAACACATATTTTATTTAAACTTAGACTTATAACTTATATTCACCACTACCTAAATTGTAGTTGGGGAACCCTATATAAAACACAAAACAAATAGAAAAACCCCTAGCTTAATAACCAGTCTCTTTACCATTTGGCATTACTCTGACTAGAACCAGGATTTATTTTTTTTTGTAAGTTGAGTTAGGAAGATGATTGTTTCTGAGTATCCACAAATGTGAATCTCCTACAGAAGTTAGCAAACCTAATAAACACCTAGATATCTTTAATGTGTTGTAGAGATAGCTATTTCTGGATGGTCTGTTAAGACCTTTAGCAACTACTGTTATGAACATTGAGTGGAACTACAATTATTATCAGCCATAGTCTGATAATAAGTAGTTAGTAGACAAGATGTTGGCAATGCTAGATGAGGACATTATCATGTAGTAAATACATTAAATGTCTAAGGACTCTAAGAGACAATGGACTCACAGAATGAACAGGACTCTTTGGAGAAATCTCAGACTATTTCCTTCTCTATCTTTGGACTTGTACTAAATGGAACAACATCAGACTAACCTATTATTAGACACTGACTCGACTTGTCACCTTCATTGCTTCTGTCACTGGACTGTCACTTAACTAGTCACCTTTAGTTACAACTAGTATTACCATATTGTAATATAGTCACAATACCTAGTTAGAATAAATACAGACCAGAAAGAGAAGAGAATGGCAAGTTCTCTCTTTTTGTATTCTCTCTGTAAAATCTTACTCTAAGGAATTGGTACTCTTATTTGTCTTAGGACAACCTTAAGGGTGCTACTCAAAGTCTTGTTGACATCTCTCCTCTAATATAACTTCACTAAAAACCTTAACCAGATCCTCTGATGAGAAGCATTGTTACACTGCAAGTGAATTTTCTATGGAAGATAACATTTGATATACTTTATAACAATGGATTCTTAATTGGAATTCACTCTAAAACCCTTTCTATAATCCTCAGAATGTAATACTATATGATAAAGACACTGAGCTGGTGATAATCAACCTAGAGCTCATGCCAATACCTTGAGAGGTAATTAGGATGAACTGGCATCAGGTTACTAAAAAAGTCACTAAGAGACTATGCTCTAGATCCATCTTTGGATGGACTAACTTAGAAGGATGGCAGACTTGTACTCTAGAACTAGTACTACTTAGACAACAAACTTAGACTGATAGACTTTGTGCTTGTAAATAAGCATTGATGGCATCAGATCAATTATATTTAGATAAATGACCTCTAGGACATGACTTGGAAAAACTAGACATTTATGAGACTTGCTAACTATTTAATAGGTAATCAACAAAGTCCAAATTACAAAGCAGCATCAAGAGCATAATAGGAGAAGACAGAAGAATATTCTAGAAGGAAGTGGTGATGAAGACACATCATCTTTGATAGGAAGGACTTGGTGAGGGAATGTCATGACTTGGCAAAATGGCTAAGTCATTATTTATATTTCTTTTCTTTTTTTTTCCCTTTATCTTGGACTTACTATACAGAAGGGAGTGCAGGAAAGTGTCACATCACAAGTGTCACAATGTTACATGACAGGGAGTCACAATATCACATCACATGATGTCACATGATAGGCATGGGAAGATAGTGCACAGACCATGTAGTAGTTGTATAAGTAGTATAGAAAATCTAATAAAAACTCTATCGAGTTCTCTTTGTCAATCGCTGAACAAAGAGCAATTGGCTTTATTCTAGCTTGGAGTTTAGCTTTCTTACAGGGAACATGTTATCACAAAGAAAGAAGAGGGCTGCGTCATTAGTAGGATTTTGGGAGGACTTAGGACAGAAAGGAAACAAAGAAAATCCAAAAGTAGTAATAGTTCCCTTTTTATATTTTAATTCTTGAGTTTCAGGGCTTTGTAATGATATTAACATAGTATCCAGAGTGCAGTTGGATTGGAAAAGAACCTCTTAACTTCTATCTCCATCTACATTGTCTCTGGAATCGTGAATGTGGATCTATTAAGAGTAAGAAAACTAGGACCAGGGGGATGTCTTGAGAAGAACACAGAATATACCTAGAACTCGATCTAAAGAGAAGATACAGATGCAACTCAGGCAGGCTTTGGAGAGAACAGCAGGCTGGAAAAGCTTGGCTAGGTGCACACTTGGATTGTATCACACCTATAAGGTTCGATGTTGGGGGTGCAGACAAGGGGGAAACTGAGTGTGGAGAGTCCATAAGTAATCAACTAACTGTATTTTCCAGAGGAGCTTTTATCATAGTATGTAAAGGTTGACACCTTAGGGAGGCTATGTGACGACAATCTAGAGAGATCTTATAATCTTTTTTACAACCACCAACATATATTTTACTAGAACTACATATAATTCTTATTTCTCTAATTATTTATAAACCTTCAATTTTGATTATCTCCTCTCAGACCTTTAGCATACAATTGGGAGCTGGCACATCATTATCTTGTTTGTCCCAGTATGCAATTCTCTTTTGCATTCTTTCAGTGTGAAGATATTAAGTATTAGATATAGGCTTTAAGTTGAAACAGATATTCAACTATGAGGTCTAGAGTCTTAACAACTACTCTTATACTAGATGGTCTCTTAGAAGTGAGGCCTTTGATTATTGGGAGAAAACAGTAAATTAGAAGTAAAGTCTAGGTTAAAAACAAAACTAAGAAGGACCACTTAGCTAACTAATAAGAAATAATATTGGGTATGGGAAACTGATCTAATGACTAATTAGATACTATTTGTAAGTGACTAGTATGGGTGTCACAGATGTGATATGGTTTGTACTTTCCTCTTATCCATCTAGATTCCTTCTGAGCTGAGTATGAATTCTAGGAATTCTATTCTGTCCTAATAGAAGGCACACTTGGATAGAAAGGCAAATAGTCTGTTTTTTCTTAACCTTGTTAGTACTTCCTTCATATGCTTCATATGCTTCTCAAGGTTATTGGAATATATTAAGATGTTGTCAGGGTATACTACTATGCAAACATCTAATATATCTTCTTAAAATCTATAGTATGATCCTAAATTTTCCTTATTAGCATTCTTTTTGACTTCATCTTCCAAAATACTTTCTTTCACTTCAAAAACTTTTTAGCAACTATCTTTTTTATTTTCCTATAGTCTACTTTGACTTTTTCCTTTTTTTCCAATTTTTTTTATTATCTACTGCCTATCTTATAATTTTCTCTTTCTCTAGGATGACTATTCTTTTGCTTTTCCTAGCTCTCTTATTTTCTCTCTTCTGTATAGTTCTTCTACATAAGGGCAGGCACCTTATTATCTTGACTTTCTCTGTTTTCTAGTTAATTTCTGGATTATGGGCCTATAGTCATAACATTACCAAAATCACTTTTGTTCTTTTTAGATCATACATATCTATCCTTATTCTTTCTATATAACTTTTGTAGTGTACATTTACTTTTACTTGATGGGTTACTATTGTTTGTTCTATTTATATTTCTGATTACCACTGGTCTTTCTAATTTTTGCAGTTTAAACCTATATTTTATTGCTATCTTCCTGTCCATAAACATTCCTGTAGTACTACTATCTAAGAGTACTTTCACTGCTATGCCTTCATGTATATCCACCTTCTTTACTCTAATATTTAGCCATATTTCTCTCAGAATTTTGAATATTCTTTCCACTTACTCCTCTTTCTTGCTATACTTTTTAGAGTCTTTGTGTCACAAACTTTATTTGGTCATATCTCTATCAATTCTTCAACAATTCTCACAGTCTCAAAAGCTATGGAAAGCCCTAGAAAAGACCTTTCAATTGATTCTAGTCATGTCTCGAGGCAATCAATATTGGCCAAGATATTAAGTAGATCAACTAGTAACCACTATATTACCATTTATTAAATCACTAATATCTCAAAAACTGCCATGATTGATGCTTCAGTTCTAGGCTCAGCAGAAGCCTTTTTCATAACGCTCAGAATGAGTCTAAAATGACCTCAAGGCAATTAATATTAGTGGAGATATGAAGGCCTCAATGTTTGCACATGGACTTTATTAATTACTCATAGATAGTCATCTGTTCTTTTCTTAGAACAAAGGACAGCCTCCATATGGTTAA
>Ga0153961_1000432_pt1 | contig 11021 bp, 13 predicted proteins | sample TSFL045MetaG_FD_104748 | JGI IMG/M metagenome (GOLD analysis project Ga0153961, IMG submission 104748) | Attine ant fungus gardens microbial communities from Florida, USA - TSFL045 MetaG | ecosystem: Host-associated > Fungi > Mycelium > Unclassified | place: USA: Florida, Withalacochee...
ACTAAAAGCCTTAGCTGCATAACAAAAAGCGTAGCAGCCAAATTTGCTACTACGCTTTAATGTCTAACTTTTGGGGGTCACCACAAAAACCAATCGGGTTTAATTATTTGTAAAATTAATAGATAAGCTGAATTATTCCATAGCCCAAAAGCCGAGTATATCCCAACGCAAAACAGGATATACCCGGCTTTTGATTATTTTTCTATATCAATTAGATTACCGTTATATTCGACTTTTCCGCAAAGCACATCATTATAATAATTTTGTTTCCAGTCAATGAAAGCAATATCTTCTTGCAGACTTTCTATTTTTTCAGTCAGTAGCTTACGTTGCTTCTCTCAAGAATTGCTTTTCTTTCTGGAATTGTGGATTTTCCTTTCAGGCAAAGTGCCAGATATTTTTTATATCTTCAAGGCTCATACTGCATCGTTTTAAGCAAATCAGTCCCTTTATCCATTCGATGTCGTGCTCATCGAATACCCTGAATTATTTTTATCACGCTTTATATTGGGAACTAAGCCTTGATTTCAGTAAAGCTTTAACGCTTCATATGTATATTGGGCATTAATTAGATTTCATATTAATAGGAGGATTATATAATGAATAAGGCAGTTATAAGAGCACAAGGATATGCAGTAAGTATGGAGCATAATATGAGTTGTGTATTTGGATGCGAGCGATTTGGATTTGCCGGTAAGGTTAACAGTGATTTTATTAGGAAAAATCCATTTGCAGCGGTATTAGCCACTTACGGATTTATATATGCGAGAGTAGATAATGTCAATAAAAAGCCAGTTGAAAAGTTTATAGAGGATACGAGCTTTTATTGGGAAATGACATTAGAGGAGATTTTATCATTTGAAACATCGAGTCAAACGATAGAGATTGAGACGAGACAACCGGAATACGAAAATGGTGAAAAGCATTAATAGATATTATGGATAAGTTTAGTGATATATGTGATTTAGTCAGATAACAGAAATAGACAATTTTATAGACGCAGGCTCATATGCTTCAGTAAATTTTTATCAATCAGAACATTTCTCATGCTTTTAGTGGTTTGCGAAATAATTAATTGTAAACCTGCTAAATAATATACACATAGACAAAATAAGCGGTATTAAGAAAGGCTGTGCTCTGGAAAATACAGTGTTCATCACTGTTTATAGCTTTTTTGATTATACTGAGGAGTATGATGATAAATTAAAGCTGCGGATATTATCGTGTAAATAAATATCTAATTGTTTTTATACCGATAATTTTCTAAGTCAATAGACAAAACAAACAAAAATAAAACGAAGTATTAAAAAAATAATGATATTATATCTAAACTTTGCCGTAATTTCTTGACGGTTTTTTCTATTGTGATATAATAACATTATCAATTTTTTGTGATAACTAATTCTTATTGAGTGCGAGGGATTTATTATGTATGTAAAAGAAGTAGAAGTTCAAAACCAGGTTGGTCTTCACGCTCGTCCGGCAACATTTTTTATTCAGAAAGCTAATGAATACAAGGCTTCAATTTGGGTAGAGAAGGACGAAAGAAGGGTAAATGCGAAAAGCTTGCTTGGCGTACTTTCGCTTGGTATTGTTGGCGGTACTACAATTAAGATTATTGCTGACGGTAATGATGAGGCGGCAGCTGTTGACGGCTTGGTGCAGCTTGTTGAATCCGGTTTTTCAGAGTAATTAGTCATAGGATATTTGAAATGTATAATGGGAGTCCGACCAAAGGGGGGAGGACTCCCGTTTTGTTGTATGCATTTTTAGAATTAGCCCTTGTATTGTGGTTGAACATTATTTTTAGTTGTGGTAGAATGTTGAGTAATGTAAAAACTTTGGAGGAGATTAAATGTCAGTTACGGTAAAATTAATAGCACATACACCAAATCCTGAGCAAACGGTGGCAGCCGCCGCTAAGCTGTGCTATTCACCGTCGAAGGTTGAAAATATACTTGACGGCTTAGACGAAGAAAAAAGCCGTTCGTTTGTTGAGATGCTTTCGTCACTTGGTCACGAAAGCCCAATGGAGCACGTCAGCTTTACCTTTGGCATAGATGGTATTTCCAGAGCTTGCTCCCACCAGCTGGTAAGGCATAGAATCGCCTCATACAGTCAGCAGTCGCAGCGTTATGTAGATGGAAATAAATTCAGCTTTGTAACGCCGCCGTCAATATTAGACTGTCCTGAGGCACTTAGGGAGTATAACAATGCTATCGAGGCACAAAGTAAGGCTTACTCCTTGGTAAGAGACACACTTGTGTGCGAAAGCATCAAAAATACAGATGATGGTAAAGCTTTAACAGGCACCAAAGAAGAAATAATTAATGCCTATAATGAAATCAATAAGCCGCAGTGTTCGGCTTTCATTAAAAAGGCAAATGAGGACGCCCGTTTTATCTTGCCAAATGCCTGTACAACCTCAATAGTAGTTACAATGAACGTAAGGTCACTTCACAATTTTTTTGACCACAGGTGCTGTAACAGAGCACAGTGGGAAATCCGAGAGGTAGCCATTGAAATGCTTAAGCAATGTAAGGCTGTAGCACCGTCGCTGTTTGTAGGCGCAGGTCCCCGTTGTTTGCGCGGTGCTTGCCCCGAGGGAAAAATGAGTTGTGGAAAAACAAAGGAAGTGCGTGAATTTTTCAAGTCCTTTGAATATTAATAAATATTAAAAAGAGGTTAATCCTATGGATAAAGGTAAATTAATTGTGATAGAGGGATTGGACGGCTGCGGTAAGGCAACACAGACCAAGCTGCTAACCCAAGGGCTGTCGGAAAGGGGGCTTAAGGTTAAGCACGTCAGCTTTCCAAACTACGACAATCCGTCGTCATCACTTGTAAGGATGTACCTGAACGGCTGCCTAGGCTCAAGTCCTGATGATGTAAATGCCTATGCGGCGTCATCATTTTACGCTGTTGACAGGTATGCCAGCTTTAAGCAGTTTTGGCAAAAGGACTATGAAAATGGCACAATCATTTTAGCTGACCGATACTCCACGTCCAATGCAATATACCAGCTTTCTAAGGTAGCAGAGGGAGAAAGACAGACTTTTCTTAATTGGCTGGAATTTTATGAATACACCCAGTTGCAGCTGCCAAAACCTGACGCTGTTATATATCTTGATATGCCTATAGAGGTGTCTCAGGCGTTGCTTACACAGCGTTATAAGGGGGACAACAGTAAAAAGGATTTGCATGAAAGCAATTTCAGCTTTTTACAGCAATGCAGGAAGTCTGCGCTATATTCAGCTAAGGAGCAGAATTGGAATGTTATACGCTGTTATGCAGATAATAAACCAAGACAGATTGATGCTATTCACAGCGATATAATGTGCTTGGTAGAAAAGCTGTTGAATGAATAAGGTGTTTACATAAAAATTAAAGGAAGTAATAATTAAAATGGATTCTTTTAAAAGTCCCGAGCTTTCTGACAGACTGTGGGTTAATGAAATTTTAAGCAGTCAGCATGTTCTTAACTGTGACGCTCCTTTTGGTGCAACCTACATTTGGCATAATGAGTATGGAACAAAAATCTGCCGTTTTAAGGATTTTTATTTAACAGCCTATACCTTTGATGAGGGCAGAATTTATTTTGACTATCCAATAGGTAATGGCAACGTTGAAGAGGCAGTAGAGTTTATGAAAAGCTATGCTTTGGCAAAAGGACTTAGCTACTCCATAACAGCCTGTAGTCATGAACAGGTGCAGGTTTTGCGCAGTATCTTGCCGTCAGGTGAGTATTCAGAGCATTACAGCCGTGACAACGCAGAGTATATTTATTTAAGTGAAAGGCTTGCAGAGCTAAAGGGCAGAAAGCTGCACAGCAAACGAAATCATATTGCAAATTTTAAAAAAATATATAACTACACAACAGAAATGCTTTGCGAGAAAAATTTTGAAGACGCACTTATGGTGAATGATATTTGGTGCAATGAACACGGCGGGCATAACAGCACAGGTGAAACTGGTGAGGATTGCGCCATACGCAAGGCGTTCAAAGATTTTAACCGGCTGGGCTTCAGCGGTATGCTTTTAAGGGTGGACGGCAAGCCTGTAGCTATGACTATGGGTGAACCTATAAGCGATGAATGCTACGTTGTGCATTTTGAAAAGGCGATTTCAGGTATCAACGGTGCATATACTGCAATAAATAACTTTTTCTCAAAAACGCTGACAAAATATAAATACATTAACCGTGAAGAGGATATGGGTATAGAGGGTCTGCGAAGAGCCAAGCTTTCATATGGACCTGAAATTTTGCTGGAAAAGCTTATCTTCTCAAATATTTGCAGGTGAATTTATGAGATGCTTTCAGCCCGATATAAAATATCTTGAACAGATTAAAAGACTTTGCTGCATTTGCTTTAATATGGAAGCTGATGAGGTGAATTATGTTTTTGAGCATAATTATATTTCCACGGAAATATGCTATGCAATAGAGGATAGCGGAGAGCTTTGCTGTATGCTTTTTACTGTACCATGTACAATGATATATAACGGTAAATTTATACAGGGACATTACATCTATGGTGCCTGCACTTTACCCGAATATCGTCACAGAGGATTAATGCACAAGCTTATTTGTTATACCTCAGCGCAGAGAAAGGATAGAGGAGATTGCTTTTCAGTGCTTTTGCCTGCAAACGACAGCTTATACAGCTTTTATGCAACTATGGGATATATACCTGCATATAAGGCTGTAAACAAATATATCGACAGGCAAAGCCTGCCTGATTTAATGGAAGATATTAAATATAAGCATAATTTTTCAGTTTCATATATGCATTGCATAAGAAATCAAGTGTGCCGCAGCTTTACAGGTACCATAGCTTATAGCCAAAGAATACTGGAGTATGCACTACACTATGCCAAGGAGTGTGGTGGTGGTGCTGTACAGTGCGATTATGGATATATAATATATGCATATGATGACAGCGGCAGCCTGTTTGTGCTTGAGCTTATGTGCCTGCCGCAGCATAAAAATATAATGCTCGGCATACTTAAAAATATAGCCGATACCCCAAAAATAATGCTGCGGCAGCCGCCGTGGCTGCATAATACCGACGACCATTTTGGTATGATAAAAATTTTGAGCAATAAGCTTAATACCGAAGCTTTTAAACAAGCCTACCTTGGCTTGACATTTGATTAATTTTATAATACTAATAGTCCACATAACAGCAGAAATCTTTCCGGCATATTTTGCACTATTCTTCATATTGCGTCCTAGGCAGGCGTCAGCCTGCCTGCGGTTAAGTATTTGAACAGTACAAAATCTGCTTGAAAATCTTTTCTACTTTATCTATGGAATATTGGTATAAAACAGAAAGGATGAAAAATATGATTTACGTATTTTTAGCAGATGGATTTGAAGAAACAGAGGCACTTACAACAGTTGACATTTTAAGGCGGGGTAAGCTGGATGTTCAGACAGTTGCTGTAGGCACAAATGATAAGATGGTAACATCAGCTCATAAAATTACAGTATTGGCAGACATTCACGAGTCTGAGCTGACCTTTGAAAACCTGAGAGGAATGGTACTGCCCGGCGGTATGCCCGGTACAACAAACCTGGGTGTTTCATTAATTGTAAACGAGTGCGTTAATTACTGTGTAAAGAATAACTACGTTATTGGTGCAATATGTGCCGCACCGTCCGTACTTGGTCAGATTGGCGTATTAAAGGGGAAAAAGGCTACCTGCTTTCCGGGCTTTGAGAACCAGCTGGAGGGTGCAGAGCTTACAGGTGATTTCTCAGTAACTGACGGCTTGGTAGTAACAGGCAAGGGTATGGGTGCAACTATTCCTTTTGCACTTGATCTTCTGAAATTGTTTAAAGATAAAGAAACTGCCAATACTGTATTTGAGTCATTGCAGTGCCCATATAGTTATGATTAAAAATAATCTTAAGTGCTGTAAAGACCAGCTGCGAAAAAAATATAAATTAATCCGCAGCAGCATTGATAACGATTACAGGCAGGCGCTGAACAAAAAAATTTTTCTGTCGCTGATTAACAGCAGCTTTTTTAAAAGTGCAGGTACAATCTATGCATATGCTTCGCTGCCAGACGAGGCGGATACTATTTCTGTAATTGAATACGCCCTGTCCTGCGGCAAAAGGGTTGCAGTACCGTATTGCATACCCAAAACGCCGCTTATGGATTTTTATTATATTAACAGCCTGAACGAATTGAAAAAGGGTTCATTTGGTGTGTTGGAGCCTGACCCGAATGTCTGTATGAAAGCAACAGACAAGGACGCACTTATTTTAGTTCCTGCACTGGCATTTGATAAAAACGGTTACAGGATGGGCTACGGCAAAGGCTACTATGACAGATATTTGTCCGACTATACAGGTGTAAAGGCAGGGCTTTGCTTTAGCTTATGCATAAGCAACTGTATTTTACACAACCGCTTTGATAAATGCGTAAATTACATAATTACAGATAAATTTACAAAATTTATTGCAAAATAACAAATTTTGGGTTATTATATAATTTGAAAAGCTGTGCTGTATAGTAAATATACTGGCAATGTGTACAATAAAAACCTTGGTGTTGATTATTATGCATTGTGTTGATGGCTTGCATATAATATGCGGCTTCTACAGCAAATACTATTAGGTTTTACGACTTGAAGAAAGGAACACAGCTATATGAGTGACGAATTTAAAATGGACTTTTCGGCAGACATTGAAACTGCCAGAAAAAAGCGTGTTGAAGCCTTTAAGCTGAATATTAATAACGCAGATGACAGTGTAGACAGTTCTGAACTGGGCGAGGCTGACGCTGCTTCCGGTGAAAATCAGCAGTCTGATAGCGGCTCGTCAAAAAAGGTAAGCGACAAAGAAGATTCTCAGGAAAGCCGTAATTCAGACGGTAGGAGTGATAGCTCTGAAATTGACACCGAAGCTCCGTCAAGAATGATGGCAGATGATTTTTCAGATAAATATTCATTGCATAAATATACTGACGCTGAACAGGTAAATGAGAATGAAGCTTTAAGTTTTGACGATGAGCCCGGCAGTGAAGAATCAGATGAAATCTCCAGCTTCTCAAACTCAGAGCAAAGGCACAAAATGTATAAAGAGGAGAAAGAGGCTCTTAAAAAATATAAAAAGTCAGAAAAGGCTCGCCAAAAAGAAAAGGCTGAGAAAAACGGCTGTATGTTCCGTTTAATATGGTTGTGTATGGTTGTTGCGGTTTCTGTTGTACTTGGTATGTTTGTATGGAACGGTATGAGCGACCTTCTTGGTATAAACCGACCGTCCGACGGTGAAAGCGTTATACTGGATCTTGATGCCAACACTACCTTTGACCAGGTAGTTGATATGCTGACAGAAAACGACCTTATTAAAAATGAAGGCTTTTTCCCTTATACGCCACTATTACAAACAAAACAGACGGTTTTGAAGAGGGCATCTACAATATGCGTACAAATATGGATTATGAGGCTATTCTAAGTGCTTTAAGGTCGGGGCAGGCTCTTACCGAAACTGTTACGGTTCAGTTTAAAGAGGGTATGTCTGTAATGCAAATAGCCGAGGCACTTGAAGATAAAAAGGTTTGCAAGGCGGATAAGTTCCTGAGCTATTGTAATTCTCACGACTTTGACGAGGAGTACTCATTCCTTAAGGATATCCCTGAAAATGACCAGTGTGTTTACAGACTGGAGGGCTATTTATTCCCTGATACCTACGAATTCTTCATAGGTGAATCTGCTGATGATGCCGTAAGAAGATTTTTAGATAACTTTAACCAAAAGATTTGTGTAGATACTAAGAATGTCAGTGGCTATACCGATGCCGTAACAATACAGAGGATTATTGAGGACAAGGGTATGACCCTTAACGATGTTATTATAATGGCTTCGCTGGTTCAGGCAGAGGCAGCTGACACTAATGATATGTACGTAATTTCATCTGTATTCTACAACAGACTTGGCACCTTAAGCACAGGCGGCATTTCACCATACGGTGACTATGACCTTAACAAGCTGAAGTCCGATGCAACCCTGTATTACCCATACAGTGCTCAGGACGATATTCCTACTGATGTAGTGGCTACATTCAAGAGTAACTACAATACCTATAATATTGAGGGCTTGCCGCCGGGAGGAATATGTAACCCCGGTATTGACGCTATTGATGCCGCTGTAAATCCTGAGGATACAGACTACTACTACTTCTGTCACCGCTCTGCTACATCTACAGAAGAAGCTAAGGCTTACTATGCTTCTACATTTGCACAGCACCAGATTAATATGGCAGAGGCTGGCTTGACCGAGTAAAATATTCCATTCAATGACGGCTTTCCATTCCAATTATCGGAAAGCCGTTTTTTTGTGATAACTATTTGTGATAACTATATATTTTTAGTGAAAGGTGATACTAATGTCCAAGTTCAGATATAATCATCCAACTGAGGTTCTGGCACCCTGCGGTGAGGCAGAAAGCCTTGACGCTGCCCTTATGTTTGGTGCAGACGCTGTTTACCTTGCAGGCAAAGAATTTGGTATGCGCACAGCGTCTAAAAATTTTGACTATGAACAAATTAAAGCCGCAGCAGCTAAGGCACATTCTGTTGGAGCTAAGCTTTATGTAACCTGCAATACTGTTCCGTGTAATGCAGAGGCTGCACGCCTGCCTCAGCATTTTGAAATTCTTAATGATGCAGGCGCAGATGCCGTAATAGTTGCAGATATTGGTGTAATGGAGCTTGCAAAAAAATATGCACCAAATACAGAGGTTCATATGTCAACTCAAACAGGCATTATGAACTACCATACAGCTAATACTCTTTACAATATGGGTGCTTCAAGAGTAGTGTTGGCAAGGGAGCTGTCCTTTGAGGAAATTGCAGAAATCCGTGCAAAGGCTCCAAAGGCTTTAGAAATAGAGTGCTTTGTGCATGGCGCAATGTGCGTTTCCTTCAGCGGCAGGTGTTTAATTTCAGCCTATATGACAGGCAGAGACGCCAACCGCGGCGACTGTGCACAGCCCTGCCGTTGGAAATATCATTTGTTTGAGGAGAACCGTCAGGGGCAGTACTTCCCAATAGAGGAGGACGTTGACGGAACATATTTATACAATTCTCGTGATATGTGTATGATAGATTATATTCCGCAGCTAATTCAAAGCGGCATAACAAGTCTGAAGATTGAAGGCAGGGCAAAGTCGGCATATTATACGGCTGTAACCACCTATGCCTACCGCAATGCAGTTGATTTGTACTATAAAGATAAAAAAGACTATAAGCTGCCGCAGTGGATAAGGGAGGAGCTTAACAAAATCAGTCACCGTGAGTACAGCACAGGCTTTTTTCTTGGCAATGAGCCGGGGCAGGTGCATTCAAACGGCGGCTATATACGAGAGTATGATGTTGTTCCTATATGTGAAAGCTATAAAGACGGCACAGCCTTTTTAATACAGAAAAATAAATTTCTTGTAGGTGACGAGCTTGATGTTCTGCCGCCTTCAGGCGAGTCCTTTAAAATTAAGGTGGAAGAAATTTATAACCACAGCGGCGAGTCTGTACAATCAGCACCGCATCCAATGGAAAAGCTTACGGTGCCCTGCAACACAGAAATTCCCGCAGGCTCGTTTATCCGTAAAAAGAAATAAGGCGGCACTGCTTACATTGCCGGGCTGTTGTATTAAGACTAAGGAGAAAATTTATGTATAATACAAGATTAACTGATAATAAAAGAGGCTTTACCTTGGTAGAACTTGTGATTGTTATTGCCATTTTAGCTATTCTGGCAGCTATTGCCATACCTGTTGTAAACAGCATTCTGGTGACATCCGCTAAAAATGCCGCGCTTACCGACGCTGAAACGGTGGAGAGCTCCATTAAGATTGCACGGTCCGAATATGGTGCTAAAACATACGATACATACATAGGTATAAGGTCATCAGTCTGTCCGTCGTTGAAGGATGTTGTAAAGGTTAACGGTTTGGATACAGCCATCTCACATAAGACAGTCGGTGGTGATATTTACGTTCCCGTATGGAATAGTGCTACCGAGGATTGTTTAATGCTAAAGGCTGACAATGCAGGTAATTACACTATGGTGGACATTAACGGTAATATAATACCTGCCTCGCAGGCGCCTGATTTATATCAGCTTTCCACAGTTGATGCAAGCGGCAATATAATTGTAGCAAATTACGACATTGACTCATGGTCGTCAGGCTATACCGGTTCAGCTCTATAACAAGTAAAAATTACCAAATAATTATCGAAATACGATTATTATTTTATATGTAATGGTCAAAATGAAGAAAAACACTGACCAAATTTTGGCAATTTTGTGCATTTAAAATTGTGAAACAATGTGATATAATTCTGGTTGTAAAGAGGAAGTACATAAGAGTTGTACGGAAAAGGCTCATTAATTGTGTACAGTTGATTTTCCTCTCTATAACGCTTTATTAATTTTATTTTAAGGAGAGATGTCGAAATGACAACAGCAATCACAAAAACAGAAGTTAAGAACAGCAAAAAAGGTTTTACACTTGTAGAGCTTGTAGTTGTTATCGCTATTCTAGCTATCCTGGCAGCTATCGCTATCCCGGTAGTAAACACAATCATCAATACAGCATCAAGAAATGGTGCTCTTTCAAACGCTCAGACAATCGAGTTAGCAGTTAAAGAGTGTCAGGCTGACATTGCAGCAAGAAACGATGAAGTTTATGATGGTGCTACTACTTATAGTTATGTTGATCCAGCAGGTAATACAATAAGTAGTACATTACCTAACATTGCGACTGCACACGCTTCTATTGATATTCAAGATGTAGCTGGTGCTAAGGGTATTGGTAATGCTTTTGCTGGAGTTACATACAATGGTGTTGATTATGAACCATATTGGGATCCGGCTAGTGACTCATGTGTATACATCTCAACTGATGGTAACAATACTGACCTTAATACAGGTAGTGCTTATGCAGGTACTCCAGTTGCAAACTGTGTTCGATTGGCTCCAAATGGTGCGATTGCCACAAACACAATTGA
>Ga0153961_1000434_pt1 | contig 11001 bp, 9 predicted proteins | sample TSFL045MetaG_FD_104748 | JGI IMG/M metagenome (GOLD analysis project Ga0153961, IMG submission 104748) | Attine ant fungus gardens microbial communities from Florida, USA - TSFL045 MetaG | ecosystem: Host-associated > Fungi > Mycelium > Unclassified | place: USA: Florida, Withalacochee...
ACCATGGTGGTTACCAGTTGATCTGCCTAATATCTCGGCCGTTACTGATTGCCTCGAGACGTGACTGGTACCGATCGAAAGGTCTTTTCAAGGGCTTTCCGTAGCCATTGAGACCGTGAGAATTGATGGAGAATTGATGGAGATATGGCTGAATGAAGTTTGTGACATAGGGCAGTAGTCAGGTGAAGAATTTGTGCCCTGATAGATATAGCCTTAAAATAGTTATCACTACCATCACCATCATCACCCACTATATCTCAACAATAAGTATTCTGTTCTAATATCCCCACTTACAAGGAAAACTTCTCAATATGATTGCTACCCTGCAATAGCAGGTAACTACCATGCTCCTCCAGCAGTAGGTGTAAGGGGACAATCTAGGGTATCGCTTAGTAAGTCTGATAAGCCTGTATCTACTAGAGGTTCTATATCAGTTCGTATCACGTTCCTATTGTTCCTAGCTTCTTCTGTCTATATCATGTGGTGTAATGCCTTCTTATCTATTTAAGAACTATTGTGATTACTGATCCATGTGCATGTGACTGCCCATGTGATTGTCTAGTATAGGTATATATACTAGCAATATGTCGTAGATGTACTTCACTTGAATCTCAACTTAGCTTCTGGGACTATTATTAGCTTAAGGGTGATCACCTCTGAGTGGTTTCCTAACAGCAGGGGAGTAGAGTAGAGGCCACAAGGCCTCAAGTATTTAGTAGAAGGATGGAAGAAGTGAGTACATTGATCAATACAGCTCACTTGTATTTGAGGATGAAGATGACAGGAGAAGAAGGAACTACCCAAATAGCATGGGTTTTATCATATGTACAAGGGGGAATAGCAGAAGCCTGGAAAGATAACCTGCTAGATGAACTGGCCAAGAGTGAGTCAGAGATTGAGATGGCAGAAGATTTGTTTGCAAAGATAAGGAACAAGTTTGGAGAAACCATAGAGGCAGAAAGAAAGGTGGAGCAACTAAGAACAATAGAGCAAGAGGATAGATCATACGATGAATATGTGCAGGAGTTCAAAAAGGTCACCAGGGGAAGCGGCTATAATAGAAGGCCCCTTATTGAAGAATTTAAAGAAAGAATTGAATAGGGCTATCAGAAGGAAGTTAACTGAGGCAGAAAACCCGCCAACTACTATTGGAGAGTAGCAATAAAGGGCAGTCAGATTGGATAGAAATCAAAGACAGAGTAGAGCAGAAGAAAGATTACTAGGGAGGAATACAGCATGCCCTGGAGGAAATATGCAGCCAAAGGAAGAATATGGGAGAGGATCATATGGAAGAAGAAGGGGGCAAATAATGTGGAGAGCAGACAATAATTCTAGTAGAGGGTACAGAGGGGGGTCAAGTATGCCCAACTGAGAAAATCAAATGGGTCTAGGGAGAGACCCAAATGCAATGGATATTGACAGAGGAAAAGGAGGAGACAGAACATATTATGTGTATGGAAAGTGGGGCCATATGGCCAAAAATTGTTAGGAAAGATATAAAAAGGGAAGAGTAGTGGAGACGCTGAAGAGGCTGTTATCACTAGGGGTTTTCTGTTTTCTTTTTAAATTGAAGTTCTCTAACTACTGTCTAAGTAGTGGTGAAGATAAAAGTTTAAATAAGATAAAATGTGTAATCTCCTAAGGAAAGCACCCTAGTTGACACCATGTATCAGCATAGTGTTTCTCATGCAAATTCATGGGGAAATGAATTCAGAAGTTGAAGGTGAAAAAAAGTTGTAAAGTTGAAATTCTGCCAATGTATTGTGGTAGCAGTGATGTTTGAAACTTGATTCTTGATTCCAAACTACTGTCTTGGCCCTGTGCTTAAGTCTATGACATTATCCCTATGGCTAAGTCACTTGTCCTGTAGTCTCTTTGGTTTGACTCAGTCTTGAGTTGAAGCAACTTAATCACTGATCTGATCACTCTAAAAATAGATTTCCACTTTGAAAACCCAAATAGAGAAAAGAGGTAACCAAGATTGCTTGCTCTCTTCCTACTAAGTGGGGGTTTTTATAGGTTTAGAGAAATACAAAAAGAAATATATGAAAAATAGAGAAAATAATAAACCCAGTTATAATCTATTATTACAACAACTGTTCTGGTAGTGATAGGGAATCCTATATCTCCTTTTCTTGTCTCGATTATTTCCTATTAGTTTTGCTAGATCCACTCCATCCTTGCCAAGTTACCAGGTTACCTACCCCCAATCTCACAGTGATTTTCCTTTTTCTCTGGCTTATCTCAGCAACTTGGGACCTGACTTTTTCCTTTCTTACCTAGGAAGTTTTGGGTATTGTTTTCATAGCTTCCTGAGGCTCTTTGTTACTCCTTTGTTTCTAATCACAGTGGATCAGTTTTAATGTGCTCCTATTCTTAGCCATCACTGATCAAGTGATGCTGTGGCTATTCTTATTTCCTGCTGGGCTGCTGGTTGTAAGAGGACAGCCTGAGATCGCTTAGATAACCTGGTAGGGTTCATATCATCTAGTGTTCCCATAGATCCTCGGAGTCTGCGGTCTATAGTTCCCTTCCCTCTAGTTCAGGTCTCCATCAAGTACTACATAGCTATATCTGGTAGTGTAGTTATTATTGTCCTGATGTCAGTGTCCATAGCGACCAGTGCACAGACCAGGCTAGTCTAGTATAAGTAGCTAGTGATGTACGATAGAATACCTTACCTCAACAATGATTGAAGCTCCTGGGCTATTCATTGCTTCTGCTTAAGACGCCTGCTTTACTATACTGCAGTGTGACTGGGTGCCTCACCAAGCATGCCCCTTACACTGGTCCTGTTTTTTTGTAATAGATATCTTACCAGACTTTTCCATATAAGGCTTCTTTCTCCTGACTAAGCTGCTATTCTCAGCAATGATGCCATGGGGCTGTGAGCTTGACTCTGCTGGTTCTCAAGTGATTGGCCTGTTGTTTGTAGTAACCTTATATTCCCAGGTATACTACTACATAGTTAGGTAGCTAGTTCTTTGGTAGTGAAGTCACAAAATTTGTTTAATTTTAGGCCTGAATATATTTTGGGCCTCACAATGCTGCAGGAGTTGGCAAAAGATAATAGAGAACAGTGAACTCTCAGCTAGCCTCCAATAATTTGTACAGTATATTGCGCCTAGAAAAACTAGGCAATAAATTAAATTCTACCAATATGACTGAGAGAGTAAGAGATATGCAGTACATACTATGGCTGCTAAGAGAAGTTTGGATAAAGGTGGGATTAGAGAAGCTGGAGAATCATGAGGGGGTAGCAGTAAAAGCACTGTTGGATAGTAGAGCAACAGGTCTGTTCATGGATACTGCCTTTGCCAAAGAAAAAGGGTTCAGAATGGAAAGATTGAAAAATCCCCTTCTAGTGTGAAATGTGAATAGGACAGTAAATGTAGGAGGGGCTATAATGCACCAGGTTAAGTACAATATGTTTTTTAAGGGATATGTAGAAAGGGCAAGGATAGATATGTGTAATCTGGGGAAAACAGAAGTAATACTGGAAATGCCATGGTTGGTAGCCCATAACCCTGAGATAGATTGGGAAAAGGGAGAAGTGAAGATAACACAATGGCTACTTATATGTGGAAAAAGAAAGCAGGAAGCAAAAGAGAAAGTAGTAAAGAAAATGGGAAAAAACAAAAACAAAGAGGTACTAAGGAAATTAGTATCCAAAAGATTTTGGAGGTGGAAGAAAGTATTTGGAAAAAGGGAGTCAGAAAGGATGCCAGTGTGAAAAGCCTAGGACCATGTGATAGAGTTAAAAGAGGGGTTTGTGCCAAAAAAGGGAAAGGTATATTCATTATCAAGGGAAGAGAGAGAGGAAGTACAGACATTTGTAGAGGATCAATTAAGAAAAGGGTACATCCAACCTTCCAAATCACCCCAAACATTACCAGTACACTTTGTGGCAAAAAAGGATGGAATGTGGAGGGTAGTACAAGATTATTGACACATAAACCAGTAGATGATAAAAAATAAATACCCTTTGCCTCTCATTGTGGATATATTAGATGGAGTAGAGAAGAGAAAGGTGTTTACAAAGCTGGATCTGAGGTGGAGATATAATAATGTCAGGATCAAGGAAGGAGACAAATAGAAAGCAGTATTTACAATGTACATTGGAGCCTACAAACCCACAGTCATGTACTTTGGGTTAACTAACTCTCCTGCTACTTTCCAAACAATAATGAATGATCTGTTCTGAGATCTCATAAACCAAGGTGATATGGCAACATTTATTGATGACATCCTAGTAACTATGGATATAGAGGAAGGGCACAACGAGAAAGTATTGAAAAGATTGGAGGAAAACAACCTATTTGTGAAGTCAGAAAAGTGCAAATGGAAAGTAAGAGAAGTGAAGTTTCTAGGAGTAGTAATTGGTCCAAAAGAGGTAGAAATGCAAAAAGAAAAGGTGAAAGGAATGCTAAACTGGCCAGTACCCAGAAATGTCAAAGAGGTGTAAAAGTTTTTAGGCCTTGCCAACTATTACAGAAGATTTATAAAAGACTTTACCAAGATAGCTGTACTGCTACAAGTGCTGGTTAGGAAAGAGTAAAAATAGAAGTAGAAAAAAGAACAGAAGGAAGTATTTAGAAAGCTCAAAGTAGTATTCACTATGGAACCAGTTCTAGCTATTCTAGATATAGATAAAGAAATAAGGGTGGAAGCAGATGCATCAGATTACGCAATGGGAGGAGTACTATTAACAAAGTGTGAAGATGGGAAGTGGAGGCCAGTAGCCTTTATTTCTAAATTATTGAATGCTACAGAGTAAAACTATGAGATTTACAATAAAAAGATACTGGCAGTCATTAGGTGCCTAGAAGCATGAAGGCACTACTTAGAAGAAGCAAAACTCGAATTTGAAATATAAACAGACCACAAAAACCTCTAGTATTTTATGATAAGTCAAAGACAAGCAAGATGGGCCTTGTACCTATCACAGTTTAATTTTATCTTAAAGCACATCCCAGAAAAAAGTATAGGGAAGACAGATGGATTAAGTAGAAGACTAAACTGGCAGAAAGGGGTGAAAAAAAACATCAAAGATCAGAAGTTGATAAAGCCAGAGTAGATTAGAGGAGCAAAAATGTCATGCTCTATGACCTTGTGACACATACTACTGTGTATGCATGGTGACACACACACCAAATCTCAGCCCCCACTTAGTCAGCAAATTATATCATCTTTTTCCTCTCCTGAATTACCTATAGTATTTAAACACCATCACTAGTTATAGTTACTTAGTTTTGTTCTCCCTTGGGAAAGCTCCTTCCTACTCTTGTTATCTTCTGTTTCCCCCTTAATAAATCTTCTGATCCCACCAAAGGGGGAAGGTGTAGGAGTTAGACATCTAATTGTTGAGACTAAGAATCCCTTTTCTATTGATAGAGAACCCAGGAGCTGATCCTGACAGTAGAACGAAACTACTTAATCTTCTACACCCTATCATTCCTAGTCACTCTCTCCAAGTAACCCAGTCATGTCCAGAACCCCCAACCCAGATCCACAGTTAGAATGTCACTTGTGCAGGGACGGTGCTCAACCTACTGTCTCTAGAGAGTTTACAATGACCCTCATAGAATAGCCCCTTACTGCTTCCCAAGCCTGGAATCTATGATTGGCTTCTCAGGAACCGATTGACAAAGTCATTGAAGAATCAGCCCCAGAAGGGGTAGAATGCATACTGGAGGACTCCTATGAGCACTTAGAGCTACCAACTGCTACCTTTCCACATCCCCTTTCCGATATTTTAGTATCACAAATGGTCACTCACTTGGTTTGTGATGGGTTGGAATATAGATTCAAAGTGCTTATAGGCAGAGTTAGATGAGTGACAAAAGATGTTGTTAAGTCTAAGGTCTAATCCTGAGACTATGTGTTCTTAAATACAGAAAAGTGATGGTCTGTGCACTAGAACAGATCATCACATGCTACTACCTATTGTTCTAGATATGGTAGTGCCTTTGTGCTAGAAATAGTGATAACCTAACCATATGGAGGCTGTCCTTTGTTTTAAGAAAAGGACAGATGACTATCTATAGGTAATTAATGAAGTCCATGTACAAACATTGAGGCCTTCATATCTTTACGAATATTAATTGCCTTAGCGCCATTTTAGGCTCATTCTGAGAGGTATAAAGATGGCTTCTCTGATGCCTAAAAGCAAAGCTTAGATCATGGCAGTTTCTGAGATATTGGCGATTTAATAAATGGTACTATGGTGGTTACCAGTTGATCTGCCCAATATCTTGGCCATCACTGATTGCTTTGAGATGTAACTGGTATCAATCGAAAGGTCTTTTCAAGGGCTTTTGGGTACTATTAAGACTGTGTGAATCGTTGAAGAACTGATGGAGATATGGCCAAATGAAGTTTGTGACAATGTCTTGGCAGCCATCCTATCTACCCGAATCAATGGTGAGATTCGCCTGATTGCCTTTATGTCAAGAGCCTTCAGCACAAAAAAACTCAACTATGATGTGCACAATAAGGAACTACTAGCTATTGTCAAATCATTTAAGAAATAGTGATACTATCTCAAAGGAGTTGCTGACCTAGTAGAGGTATATACCAATCATAGGAACCTCATTTATTTCTTTGAGACCAAAATGCTCTCCTGATGCCTAGCCAGATGATTGGAATTCCTCTTGCAGTTCAATTTTGTGATTAAATTCCAGCTAGGAAGGTTAGGTAAGAAACCAGACACCTTAACTAGAAGATGGGATATCTATGAAGATGACCTGTTAAGAGGAAATCTGACCCGGAGGCCAGTATTCACCCAAACTCAACTATCCCCCAGTCCCATGAACTCAGAGGATCAGCCCTTGACTATATAGGGGCCACTGTGACAGATCACCAATCACTCCTCTCTGACATTAAGGAGGCCCAGAGATCAGATCAATCCTAACTAAACTCTCCAGTGGATGGAGGGAACCTGGAAGATTACCATTGGACCAAAAAGAAGGACAACATGAGATATTATGAAGAACAAGTATATGTACTAGATGCAGGTGACCTGTGCCTACAGGTACTCAAGTCTAATCACGATCATATATTGGCAGGGCACCTAGGATAGTTGAAGACTTACTAGTTGGTCCATCAAGAGTTTAACTGGCTGAACCTCAGAGAATTTGTTGTAGATTATGTTAGGTTCTGTACCATTTGTGGAAGGAACAAGGCCTGTCATCATAAGCCATATGGACTGCTCAAGTAGCTCCCAATTCCACCTTGCTCCTAGGAATCCATCTCAATGGATTTCATCGAGCAACTACCACTGTCAGAAGGTCATACAAATATCCTAGTGGTGGTAGATCAACTCACCAAACAAGTGATATTTATTCCAACTGTAAGATCAATCAATGCTGTGTTACTGGCAGAACTCTTCATTAAGCATGTCTTTTCAAAACATGGGGTCTCCAACTATGTTACTTCCAATCAAGGAACGGAGTTCATCTCAAAATTCTTCAAATCCTTAGCCAGCACTTTAAATATGAAATTACACTTTACCTCAGGATACCACCCAGAGGCTGATAGCCAAACTGAACATATGAACCAGATGCTTGAGCAATTCTTAAGGATTTACTGCAATTATCAGCAGTCAGACTGGTCATGATTACTACCCTTGGCTGAATTCATCTACAATAACACTCCCTCCTCCATCACAGGTATTTTCCCCTTCTTCACAAACAAGGGCTATCACCCCTGATGTGAAGCCTGAAATATATTCAGGCCTAAAATTAACCAAATTTCATGAATTCATACCCCAAGAAGCAGGACTAAGATAGAATTACCTACTAGGTAGCAGGGAACGCATAGAGGACTTCACCACCAAAAGCTGGCTATCTAACTACATAGCAGTATGCCCAGAGACATAAGGTCGCTACTACCAACAGGCCAATCACTTGAGAACCAGCAGAGTCGAGCCTGTTGATGGGGATCAAAGAAAATTGATCACAAAACAAAAGTGATAATAAATAAGAATATAAAAGATCCTTGAGATGTCTCATAATTGTGTGCTAACAAGTAGGCACTGGAGAGATGATAAAATATAAAAGAGAGCTTAAGGATAGGGTGAATAGAGGGGGAAACTCAAATAGCTGAAAGAAGTGATAATAAAGATTTTATATGAATCTACTTGAGGTAGATCTCACCATAATAGGCTCTCTAAGATGTGCATTCATCTCGCGTTGTGACACTACTGCCCTTACCTAGTCTAGTAGTCTGGCTTGCTGTCGATACAGCAGAACTACCTAGAACTCCCATGCTGTCATGTGAGCTCTTCTTCAGCTGACCATACAACTGAAAGCCAACTCCAATGACATGTAGCGAGCTATTAACTCCTAGCATAAGCGAATGCCCAAGTCTGTTGGGGCTCAAATTCCCGTCGAGAGAAAGGGTTGGTGGGTTTTTAGAAAGTAAAGTAGAACACTTAGAAAATTAGAAACTTAATCACTCAAATAGCTGTTAAGCTCTAGAGCAACAAAAAGAGATGAGAATGGGGGTCTATGCTTCTGTTCCCTTCTGTGCCCTAGAGTATTTTATTATGATTACAAAGCAAAGAGACAACAAAGAAAGTGAGACAAAGAAAACCTCTGAATTCCCGAACATAGTAAGACCACAATGATGAGACAGCACTCCTCCTAAACACTGGGTAACTACTCCCTACTCTTCTAGTTCTACTCCAGGAATTCTCCCTCATACAATGGTCGGGTCTCAACTCTCTTGCCAGGCTGTAGACAGAGATAGCAATCTCAAGTTGTCTTACTCTTGAGCACATTATCTTTATCTAACCTTCCTGCTGCCTCTTTCCTCAGCTTCTCTGTTCTTCTTTCTACCTCTTCTATGTCTTCTCACTCCTCCAGATTTCAATTTCCCTCCACTGCCGTTGCGATGCAGCTCTGTAGTGGCTCGACTCTCTTGATCTTGCTATACTTAGCCATCAGTGATGATAGCTTGGATCTGATTGTAACTCTTCTATGAATAACGCTGCTGGCCACTGAGGTATAATGTCGCTTGGGTTGCACTAACCCATTTAAGTTCACTTTCTTCCTCGAGAGCACTTCTAGAAGGGAAATCCATTGGAAATCTAATACAGGGCACCTGGGCAAGCATCTATGAGGTGTATGTAGTGGTGGTCACAGCCACTACTCTGCTACTCAAGCTAGATACTTGAGTCCATGACTGGGCATCTAGGGGAACATCTCTGGGGAGCTGTGCTCTTCTCTTGAGCCAGTTATTCTGGTTATTAGGGTGCAAATTGTTACTTATTTTGCCTAAACATTTGTACAGTGTGACACCGTGGCCCTACGGTGTCATAGCCGAGAAAAGCAGCTTAGTCAGGGAAAGAAATAGGGCTGGTGGCCTAGCAGGAAATAAGAATAGCTGCAACATCACTTGATCAGTGATGGCTAAGAATAGGAGCACATCAAAAACTGATCCACTACGATCAGAAATAAAGGAATAACAAAGAGCTTTAGAGAACAGAAGAAACAACTCTCAAAACTCCCTAGGCAGGAAAGGAAAGAGTTAGGTCCTAAGTTGCTGAGATAAGCCAAAGAGAGGGGGAGATCGCCATGGAATTAGTGGTAGGCAACCTAGTAACTCAGTAAGAGCAGAGCAGACCTAGCAAAACTAAAAGAAAATAATCGAGAAAAGACAAAAAGGCACAGGATTCCCTATCACTACCAGAACAATCATTGTAATAATAGATTATGACTGGGTTTATTATTTTCTCTATTTTTCATATATTTCTTTTTGTATTTCTTTAAACCTATAAAAACCTCTACTTAGTAGGAAGAGAGTAAGCAATCTCAGTCATTCTGCTTCTTTTACTTGTACCACCAACACTGTTGGTAGTGCCTGAGTTTAGTTTAGTGAGTAAACCTTCACATTTTAGTTATCAATAGTCTCACCACAAACATGAATTCCAATATTACCTCTGCCAGGCCAGAAGATGATGTCTACAACATACAATGTGGTCGTCCGACTTCTCGCAACAGCACCAAAAATCCCCATAGTACCTCTCCCTCCCCAATGGATGATTCTTCCCCCCCTTTGGAAATTAATTATGCTGAACGTGTTGCCACCAACTGCAACATGGACATAGAAATAATGGATCTCTCCTTTCCTCTGGTCAAAAATGCTACTCATTTCTCTTTCTCCCTTCTAGCATCCAATCTACATGTCCCCCTCGAGGAGGTGCCTAACTCAATAAACATCAGCGATATCGACATTTCCACTAAACCCTCTCTTCCCAAAGTCATCCCATACAGTGCCAACATTCTAGCAGACCCTAGTCTGTGGGACAGAAATTTCATGGCTACATCTTTGTTCGGCACCAATGAATTTCTTAACAGTGACATTAACAACATCACATGTTCCCTACAATGTATGGCCTGCTTTCTAAGACAATGAAACATTAAAGACCAGAACGCTAATAATATCAGGCAACTAGACCTCTTTGGTAAATCAGCATGGGACTTCGTATCCACCATCTTCGAATCAGGATGAGATACTCTCGTAACTGCTAACAAATCATCTATCAGGGACAACCTCGCAAAGGAATTTAGCAAAACTACCAAATCCCCACCAAATGTAAATATTCGTCATGGTGTTCACATAAGTAAAGTACCCCCCCCTATCCCACCCTGCTCTTCCAAGGAAATTTTGGAGAAGTCAAAGGCCCATTAACATAAAATCTCTACCAAAGGAAAATCCCCTCTGTTTTATACTCAAATTGCATCAAATGTTACAAATGCCCTCAAGATAAAGGAAGCCTTCCCAGCCTTACCAAATAAGAAAGTTCTTAAAATGCATAATGCAGCTTTCGGACAACATGCCAACAAAGCCAAGAAAGTCCAATTTACTACTAAGGGACCGTCTAGAAAACAGGCCATCATTCTGATACCCAACAATCTCACAGAAAACATCATAAGCGACGCCAGCATACATATATTCCAAATTAACACTCTACTGAAAAATGTTAAATCCTCGATG
>Ga0153961_1000435_pt1 | contig 10995 bp, 7 predicted proteins | sample TSFL045MetaG_FD_104748 | JGI IMG/M metagenome (GOLD analysis project Ga0153961, IMG submission 104748) | Attine ant fungus gardens microbial communities from Florida, USA - TSFL045 MetaG | ecosystem: Host-associated > Fungi > Mycelium > Unclassified | place: USA: Florida, Withalacochee...
ACAAGAGGAAAGTGACTCATAAGGAAATGCAGGATATTAAGTCAGGGTTAGGGTTACATTTCATGTATAAATAGTATACAGAATCTAACAGGAACTCTATTAAGTTCTCCTTGTCAACTCAGACTTGGAGTGGGCTTAAGCTGTTTTGGCTAGAGTCTTACAGTCTTACAGGAAGGAGTGTGGGAAAGTGTCATATCACAATTGTCACATAGTCATAGTCACATGATGGGAAGTCACAGGGTCATGTCATGTAATGAGTGTGGGAAAACAGTACACAGACCATGTAGTAGTTGTATAAGTAGTATACAAGAAATAAATAAGTTCTCTGTAGTGGCTTAGCCTAGATGACTTAATCATCCTTCAGGTCTGAGTTGACAAGGAGAACTCGATAGAGTTCCCATTGGATTCTGTATACTATTTATACATGAAATGTAACCCTAACCCTGACTTAATATCCTGCATTTCCTTATGAGTCACTTTCCTCTTGTACATCTATCAATAAGAAAATAAATAAAAGTAAAGTAAAGTAAAAGAAAAATAGAAAATAAAGTAAAAGAAAAGTAAAAGAAAAGAAATATAAATAATGACTTAGCTGTTTTTGCCAAGTCATGACATTCTCCTTGTCAACTTGGACTTGGAGTAGATTTAAGTCACCTTGGTTAAAGTCTTACAGTAGTGTTCAATAGCTACTTGTATCTTTTCTACATAGTAACCTGGTGCTGAGATCCCATTGTGGGTCATGCATGCAAAGGAATAGCAGTGCATCCTTAAGAAGCTGCTTAGTGTAGGAATATAATGATCCCTAACTTGAGATAAGCTCAGGTCACACTCAGTGTCAGAGTAGACCTTGTTAGAGTTTCCACTCACTGAGCTACACTACTTATACATGCTTATCTATTTATACATGTTTGTAATTCTCACATATCTCTTTTAGGGTTGTTTTCTCTTTGCATCCAATAACTCAAAAGAAAAGAAAAAATGAATATTAACTTAGCTATATGGCCAAGTCATAACACTACCCCTCTCTCAAGGGTCCTCATCCTGAGGACTTTATAACTGGCCAAGAGGTCACCAGTTCAAATCCCTAGTCCATCATTCTATAAATACATGTCCTTTGGTCATGGTTGAGGCAACTCATGACAAGACTTTTGTCTGACAGCTTCCATCAATCTCTGTCTGCAATAAAAGTATAATATGTTGGAATTTGGATCTCACAAGTCTGTGCAATGCATGTGATTCTTTTTGTTTTACATTCTTATTGTTCTAAATAGGTATTTAAGTAGGATTATTTTGTACTCGCCATCTGTTTGTACCCTTACTTTCCTATCAATTGTATTTCAACAGAATATTCATTATCCATAAATCGTTGATGGTGTAGATTCCCATTCTTATCTAATTCTCAACTGCATGGATATAACTAGTACATTATCTCATTTTACTGTTGACTTAAGCAGATTCCTCGAATCATTGTCATCCAGGAATTATCTCCCTTTTTTATTGGTATCGACTGTCTCACTCAATTCACCACAACTTGCTAATCATGTGTCGGAAAATGAACAATCAAAACAATGGTTCATATGCAATATATATCCAACGTTGTCTACTAGGACGAACAATACCAGATGTCCTACCCATCATCTTGCCTCTTCATATATTTCTTCACCCAGAGAAGAAGCTCCTCTATCACCTCGCAAGATACCTACTTCAGTATCCCTATTGGACTCTGTATGACAGAACCTGAGGGATTCCATTGTCCTGGAATCTATGCTTTCGTCCAAAGGACAATTTGCTTCGAGCAAATTGAGTATCAACCGTGACACCTGAACAACACCCAAATCAGCGGCAATGATATAGATACAAGGAAGAAAGATTTTGACTTACAATGAAGGGATAGATGAAATATGGAAAACTAATAATTAGGGTCAGTAAGGGAAAGACTAACAACAATAACATCATACTAGGATAGGATATTGCGAATAAAATCATCAGAACCTTGGAAGGCCAAATGGGCTTGCAGGCATGAGTAGACTTTGAAAAGAATGAGTTATAACCCACTCATTTTATAATCTAGGCTTACTAAAGAGACTGAATCGATAGGCCATGAGTTAGATAAATAATATAATACCTAGTTTTGGACTCACGGTATGAATAACAACGTTCCATCGCGGTAAAATACATACAATAAACGAGTCGAGGTTTTCATGTGAGAAATACGGCTGCGCATTCCATCTCCAAAAACCATCTGTGTTTTGTATGTCATGATGAACCTGATAAAGGTTAAGAGGACTTCGATTGCGGTTGCTGTTGCCCTGATGATTCTTTTTTGTGTGAGAAAAAGTGTGCAAGTCAGAAAAACAAGATATGTTAGACATACTGAAAGGAACTACCAAGACGGGCTTGTGTCTGAATAATATGCACTGAATGAAGGAAGCATCCATGGAGAGGTAGTAGCATTGCAGCAACTGATTCGATATATACGTCGGATATCAACAAAGACACTGTAGACTGAAAAACACAGTCAGTTGGTGGGTTAATTATTGTACTGTCTTTCGAGCCTACAAGGACCTCAGCTAATTTCGACCATCAATTGTCTCTATCAATCTGCAAGCAAGATCCACATACCTGCCGTTATGAAGCACACAATTAGTGTGACTAGCATCCAAAATCAATATAATAAGTGGCACATGTTTCTAGCTCTCTCACCAAATATATTCTTGTTCCAAATTGCTCGAAGTCGCAAGACCAGCAGGCTCTTCACTATCAACGTTGTCAACGTTGTGAAGAATCTTTTGGCATCAGTTACTTTAGTCCTTGAAAGTCATGGTGAAACTCACTGGAGAGCTAGTGAATATCCAAATATACACCTAGCAAATGAGTAGGTCATAGCAAGCAAGAAATACATTGAACCTATACCACTAAGACATCCTAGTCAGTGAAGATATCAAAATTGAATGAAGAGTAATGTCTCACTGATTTTGATGCCCAGATTTTATTCTCAACTGGTAAAATTGTTATCAATATACATTTGATTCATGTCAGATAATTTCCTCGTACTATATGACTGCAATCTGAAAATTTAGATTAGTTGTCTCATTCAATCAAGTAAGGGAGTTAAACTTACATGATGCTTGCCCAGCTACTTATCAGGATAGAAAAATAAATGACATGGAGTTTTGACCATTTCCTCCTGAGAAATATGTCGGTGACAACAATCAGCCATTTAATGGTAAACATACCTGTGGAGGTACTGAACCTAGGAGAGAAGAGATATGCGGAATGATTTTTTACAAATGGAAAAACTCACCTGTTGAGGAATGTGATAGATAAAATTATATAGCATCAGAGTAGCAATGATGACTCGACAAGGCTTCAACCGTTGCTTAGAGAACAGTAGAATAAAGAACAGCATACCTTGGCCATGGCGTTGGTCTGAAAGGAGCTTCAGGTCATAAACATAATCTTCTAGTGTTAATCCGTACTGATCAGCTGTTTGAGTGGGAGGTGCAGGAGGGAGATACATTGTACGAAGCTTGATGAATATGTTTAGATTATATATTAACTGGTGCTAGATTCGGCTGTGCACAAACCAACAATCTGATGAAGATCAAACATCTGATGTTCTCAGTCCGATTGCATGGATCAGTACATTGCAACTGTGATGAACCTTGATCTCAGTTGAAACTGATGAGTTGTCTAGCCTCTCAACTTTCACGATGGGTTATGGATAACAAACAGGTTCTGCGAAATTTCAAGCTGTAGAGAATGCTATTCGGGATATCGGCTATATGTCAATTAGTGGATACTTGGCAGTGTGATGTTGATCACTATGGTCTTCGAGAAGCAAGATATCTGATTAATCACATCTCTGGTATGCAGTGAAGCCTCCACTTGTTTTCTTACATCCAGATGATACATTTTCAGGCTTCTACTTGAAGTTTCTGCGTACACCTTCGATCCGCATAACACAACCAACACGACATGAGGTGTTTTTCCTCCACTACTTCACTGGGCCTCAGATCTCAATTGATTTTTCAGCAGCCAAACCGTTCACAAGCTCGATCTCGACGATGATAGGACGATGACGGCTTTTTTCCTTGTCGACACTAAGCGGTGCTTCCAGGGAAACGAAGTGAGTGTCTGGACAGAGATCGACCTCCTCACCGGTCTCGACCGCCCCAGCATCATTTGTCTCTGAAGGCTTTGAGTCTTGTGATAGAATTGAATGGTTTGATGTACAATCTCTCTAGCTACACAACTTATATATGTTTTCACTATTACAACAGTTTCTATGAGACGAAATAAATGTCAGTCAACACTGAGCAAGTGTTTGGTGTCGTAATGATGACTTCGCAACAGGTGTCCATGGTATCAACAAGGGTTTGTCCCTTACGACATCTCGCACAAAGTACTACCTCTCCTTCGAGCTCGCCACCTGTGGAGAACTTTTGGATCGTGTCCTCACAAAGGGCAAGTTTACCAAGCACGATGCCATCACCATCATCTGCTCTGTCCTCTTCCTATGCTTGGTTGGCACCTTTGTTGGTTTTGTCTTTTGGTCCTCTAACAGGCACTTGTTATCAGAAATCAATCCCTGGAGTACTCCGTCTGAGCTGCAAGAATGACCTGAATGTAAAGACAATCATGGACCTGAAAGCTGTGTTTTGTCTGCTGCTATTATTGATGCTGTGAGACACAAATCATCATTAATGCAGTGTGAGGACATGACTCTCATCACAAGCAAAAATGTGCCTAGAATCTGATATTGATGACCAAATGATCAAAATAACAATGCCGAAAATGTGTGAGAAATGACCCGATGAGTTGAATATGGACCTTGACAGATAGGAAACCAAATTTAAAGAAATGCAGTACTGCACTCTGGAGCTATCTACTGAAGGATTGGGGCAATGGTGGAGACAGGTGTTTGATGTTTTCCTATCTATAGTTTGTTAGATTACAGATTGGTACACCAGGACATGGATAGGGGGCCAAGATGATACCCCCTTGGACTACTCCAATAGATTGAGACAGCTTGACCAACCTCCTGAGATGACTAGATTAATTCCTTGGAAGACACCTCAATCACCACTGCAAGACTTACCTTGTTAAGACTCTAGACCTCACAGTTGAGTATGTTCAACTTGAAGCCTATATGTTATTGAAGGACTATGATAGTTCTTAGTGATCACCCTAGGTGGATGTTCAAGAAGAACTTGATGGAGTTCTTCATTGGATTGGACTACTACTTATACTACTTTAGAGTGGCTGTACTTCTACTAGTCCATGATCACATGTCTTTCCAGAATGTTCCATGATCACCTGACCTTGTCACATGATCTGATTACCTAAGTTCCCATACTATTTATATCTTGACTCCATTGTATGACTTGAGGTTTTTGATTAAGTGTTCAAATGCATGGGAAGCTATTTCCTTTTTGGGACTCTCATAGTACTATATCTAACACTTGATATCTTCACTCCTCATTAGAGGATCCAGTTAAGGTTTTTAGTGAAGTTATATCAGGGGAGAGATGTTGACAAGACTTTGTAAGAGTACTGATACTGTAAGGGGACACCTCCATTTCCACCCCTAAACGGCATGACAACACTCCGGAGCTACCTTAGCCTGTTTACTAGTGACACTTAAACACACTAGTTTAGCTCCGACCCTGCTTACCCTGACACTAAGGGATGTATATAATGTAGAGTATTCCTCCAGGAGCCTCATCCTATTCTCTGAGGATTCTCCTAGAGGTGAGTTGTATCATAAACACTAACTGTAATATTAACTGAGGATTCTCCTGGAGTCTTGTGCCCAGTCGCCCTAACAGCAGAATAGGATCTTAAAGCGGAGCCTTGGACTATCCCAGTGGACAGCCACCCAATAGGTCGCCCTCCCCTGCCATACCCAACCCTCCGAAAATTCCGCTCTTCAGATGTCGTTGCCCTCGGACACCCCTCAAGGCATAGCCGACGCCTTAGGATATCTGCAACACCATCTGCAGGAGCTCACGGAGAGACAACATGTCTCCGAAAGTAACATTAACTCCACCTTGGTAGCCCTGACTATGCAGTTACAGCAGCTCACACAGTTAGTAGCTAACCTCCCTCTCCCTCTTCCAGCTGCACTGAACACACCTCCCCCACCTGTACCATCCCCTCCGGCGTCTCTGTCTCTCGCTCTGCCGACGCGACAAACACGCCCCAAGCTCTTCTGCCCTCCGGACTTCAACAGAGAACGTCACAATGGTCGCACATTCCTGAACTCTTGCTCCCTCTATATACGCCTAGTCCCAAAGCAGTTCCAAGATGAACAGGAAAGGATTCTCTGGGCCCTCACATTCTTCAAGGGAGGTCGTGCCACCAAGTGGTCCGAAAACGTATTTCGTCAGGAAGCAGACACTGGCATTTTCCCCATCCAAACCTGGGAAGAATTTGAACAACAATTCTGGCTGCATTTCTTCCCTGCAAACGCAGAAGCGAACGCGATCAACGCCTTGGAAGGAACTTCCTACCACCAAGGAAATTGGACAGTGGACGACTATTTAGACAGCTTCCAAGCCCTGGTCTCCAATGCAGGTTATATGGACCCCTGGACATTGGTGGTGAAATTTCGACAAGGTCTCAGAGTAGGCATCCAAAGCCAGATCGCCATCATGCCTTATGGACGGCCAGCCAACACCGACCCTGATGCGTGGTACAAAGCAGCACGGAGGATCGACCAAGTGCACCTCGCAAATGAGGCCTTCCAGTCCATGTCACGCTCCGCCCCTTCCGCAGCACTCAAAACCGTCTCCGCCTAACCCCCACCATTGTCCATGGCAAGGTTACCTCTCGCTCCACCCCCTCCGGTCACTCCAAAGCCTCCCCCGACCACTCCCTCTATGGGGGTCCCCATGGACGTAGACATCGCTAGAAAAGCAAGGTCCTTGCCTCCAAGAGGATGCTACTGATGCAGAGACGCAAACCATATAGTCCGAGATTGTCCCCATTGCCTGGACATCCGCCAGCTCACCACAGAGCAGCAGGAGAAGTTGATCGAAGATTTATTGGTGTTGAAAGATGCAGTTCCAATAGAAGAGTCTTGTTCCCCGGAGGAAGAGGATTTTGCATAGTGCGGCCGGCGATAAGTGTGCCCCAGTCACCAGCAAATAAGTTTGCTGTATTGACTATAGAGGACCCCAATACAATTGACAGTGAACTAGTAGACACACCGCCCCTTGTCCCCCTTGTCTCTGTTCTGCTCTGCAAACCCAAGTGGGAGAGGAGACTACCCAAACTCTTTTCGATCAGCGCTCTAGACACGCGAGGGACCTCCCTACTCTTGCCAGTGGAAATCAGAACTATGGACACAAGCAAACTCTACTCTGTCAAAGCTCTCCTGGACTCTGGAGTGACTGGAAGCCTCATCGACAGGGATTTCATCCGTTCAAAAGGGATGAACACCTGGACTCTCTCGCATAACATCCCAGTCTTCAATGTTGACGGTTCCCCTAACGAAGCAGGACAAATCTCCGAGGTTGTGGACGTAGTTCTCTGCTACAAGACTCACTCTGAGAGGATGCTCCTGGCCGTCTCTGGACTTGGGAAACAGAGTCTGATCCTGGGCTACGACTGGCTCAAGGACCACAACCCCAAGATTGACTGGGAAAAAGGAGAAGTCGGAATGACCCATTGTCCCCTCCGGTGTGAAGGAGGATACGCCCTATGGAAGAAATAGACTCGCCAGAAGAGGATTGAACTCTGAGCCCTCCGATCTTGTCGTGATGGACCTACACCCCTGCTCCAAGAAGAATCAGAGTCTGAAGAGGAGTCTCCACAAATACATCATCTGAGTTGGGAGCTTGGAGACCGATTGTTCCTCACACATCTCCTCCCAGAGCCTGACCAAGTCAAACTCCGAGCCACAGCCACAACATCTCAACATCTTGTGGAAGGAGCCAGACGCAGTACAGAAGCACAGGCTGCCACCACTCCATTGCCCGCCTACATTGTGGAGTTCCAATCTGTGTTCGCTAAGGAAGACTTTGACATTCTACCGGAGCACCGCAAATGGGACCACACGATCAAGCTAACACCCAGAGTGGAGCCTAAGTCGTCGAAGGTGTACCCCCTGTCCCCGTTGGAGCAGGCAGGGTTAGATGCCTTCCTGGAAGAAAACCTCCACACCGGACGAATCCGACCTTCGAAATCCCCTATGGCAGTCCCCATGTTCTTTATCAAGAAGAAAGATGGTTCGCTCTATCTAGTCCAAGACTACCGTGCTCTGAACGCTGTAACTGTCAAGAATAAATATCCTCTCCCCCTCATCTCTGAACTCGTCTCCCAACTCTGCGGAGCCCGGTATTTCACAAAACTGGATGTTCACTGGGGTTTCAATAATGTATGCATCAAGCCTGGAGATGAGTGGAAGGCAGCCTTCTGCACCAACTGGGGCCTCTTCGAACCCCTCGTAATGTTCTTCGGAATGACCAACAGCCCTGCTACCTTCCAGACTATGATGAATGACATCTTCAGAACCGTCATAGCAGAAGGGATTGTCGTAGTGTACTTGGACGACATCTTGATCTTTACAAGGATGGAAGAGGAGCACGAACAAGCAGTCCAGAGAGTTTTAGAGATACTGGCAGAACACAAATTATTTCTCTATCCGGAGAAGTGTGAGTTCCACCAGAAGCAGATTGAATACCTAGGGCTAGTCATTTTGGAGAACAAGGTCGCGATGGACCCTGTTAAAGTCGCCGGAGTCCGCGAGTGGCCTATCCTGGAGAACCGGACTGATGTGCAGGCCTTCGTAGGCTTCGTTAACTTCTATTGTCGCTTCATCCAAGACTTCTTGACCATAGCTCGACCCCTCTTCGACCTCACTTGCTCCGATCAGGCCTGGAACTGGGGTACTAAGGAACAGGAAGCCTTCAAACATCTCAAGATGGCAGTGACCACTGCTCCGATCCTAGCGTCACCCTAGGACTCGAAGCCCTTCCGTATTGAGGCTGACAGTTCAGACTTCGCCTCCGGAGCTGTCCTCTCTCAACAGCTACCCAGAGAAGACAAGTGGCACCCAGTAGCTTTCTACAGCAAATCCCTGTCTCCAGTTGAACGGAACTATGAGATCCATGACAAGGAGATGCTCGCTATCATCCGTGCACTGGAAGAATGGAGGCACTTTCTGGAAAGAGCTCGACACCCGGTAGAAATCTGGATGGACTACAAGAACCTGGAGTACTTCATGACGGCTAAGAAACTCAACCGTCGCCAAGCCCGTTGGTCTCTGTACTTGGCTCGCTTTGACTTCAAGTTGGTTCATTGCCCAGGACGCTCCATGGGGAAGCCAGACGCTCTATTGTGGAGACCGGACCATGGCAAAGGAACCTCCGACAACAAAGACATAGTCCTCCTACGATTGGAGCTCATAGCGGTCCGAGCCCTTGAAGGACTTCACCTGGAAGGACCGGAGCGAGACATGCTTAGAGAAATCTGCCAAGGGAACCAGAAGGGTGACCAGAAAGAGCCCATAGCAAAGGTAGTGAGAGAACTCCGACAAACATCGAGTAAGACGGTTCACTCTGCAGAATGGTTGGAAGATGATAGAGTACTCTGGTTCAGAGGCAAGATCTACGTCCCCCAGAATTCAGACTTACAGAGGTGGATAGTCTTGCTGTGTCACGATACGAAGGTTGCTGGGCATCCCAGACGCTGGAAAACATTAGAGTTGGTATCCAGGAACTACTGGTGGCCTCAAATGTCTAGGTATATCGGGCAATATGTCAGCACCTGTGACCTCTGCCTTAGAACGAAACCGATAAGGCAGGCTCTGGTAGGTGAACTGCACCCTCTCTGGATCCCAGACTCACGATGGGATATGCTTAGTGTGGATTTCATAGTGGAACTTCCCCTCTCCTCTGGACATGATGCAGTAATGACAGTGGTAGACTCGGTGTCGAAACAGGCACACTTCATTCCAACACACACGACAGTGACAGCGGAAGGAGCAGCCCGGCTTTTCTTACATCAAGTCTGGAAACTCCATGGCCTTCCGAAGCATGTAGTCTTGGACCGCGGACCTCAGTTCGTTGCTCGTTTTACCAAAGAGCTTTACTGACTCCTAGGAATAAAGTCGGCGTCTTCTACAGCTTGGCACCCTCAAACCGATGGGCAGACGGAGCATGTCAACCAGGAGTTGGACCAGTACCTCCGGCTATTTTTAAACGAGCAGCAAGACGATTGGTACGACCTCTTACCCATGGCGGAGTTCCAGTACAACAACCACGTCCACTCCACTACCCAGCAGCCTCCGTTCCTACTTGACACTGGACACGTTCCTTGCATGGGCTTTGAACCCCGACAGAACCACTCCGACTTAGAGACGGTCAATGAGTTCACGGAGAGGATGAGGGTAGCAATTGACAAAGCCAAATCTACGATCCACAAAGCACAGGATGACATGAAGAGGTATTATGACCGACGAAGAACTTCAGCTCCAGTGTTCAAACCTGGCGACAAAGTCTTCCTTGATGCATCAGACATCTGGACTACACGCCCTTCGCAGAAACTCTCTCATCGACGACTCGGCCCCTTCGTAGTAGAACAGTAGATTGGACCTATGGCCTATCGCTTGAGACTGCCACACGGGATAAAGCAACTCCATCTAGTGTTCAATGTAGTGAAGCTTACTCTGGCCCTGGACCACCCACTGCCTGTAGTCATTGATGGAGAACCGGAGTGGGAAGTAGAGGAAATACTTGACAGTTGTTGGCACTGGAGAAGATTCCAGTACCTCATAAAGTGGAAGGGATACGGCCATGAACACAATTCCTGGGAGTCTGCTTCCGAAGTTTCCGTACCAGAACTCACAGTGGAGTTCCATCGCAAACACCCTGGAGCTCCGAGACATTATCACAAATGGTTACTTACTTGATTTGTGATTTGAGAAAAGAGTTCTTCAAGAGAGTTCAAGCAAGGTTTAGATAATAACAAGAGATGTTGTTAAGTCTG
>Ga0153961_1000436_pt1 | contig 10990 bp, 10 predicted proteins | sample TSFL045MetaG_FD_104748 | JGI IMG/M metagenome (GOLD analysis project Ga0153961, IMG submission 104748) | Attine ant fungus gardens microbial communities from Florida, USA - TSFL045 MetaG | ecosystem: Host-associated > Fungi > Mycelium > Unclassified | place: USA: Florida, Withalacochee...
CACCACCCTGCTTTGTGTTGTAAGCTCAAGCTGCTGTACTGCATTACTGATATATGTTGTACATGCTGTTACAACACAATTTATGTATTTCACTGTAACGCCGTTCATACTGTATTCTATATTTACAGGCACACTGGACATAACGTCTGCATTTGGCACAGCAAGCTGTATTTTTAGCTTACATTCCAGCCTGCTTAAAACGGTGTCAAATGGTTTTGATTCGCCATATACCTTAATGTCAGTATTGTTACAGCTGACCTTTTCACTTAATAAAATTGCCTGTTCTTCAATGTCGCCAACAGTTACTGTCACATACTGCTCCCGGTTGAGGAATACATATTCTACGTCAATATTTATTGTATAACAGCGTTTGGCGGTGCTGTACTGTATATCACCTATTGTACAGCTTGTACTTTGCTGATTAAGCTGCCTTTTTTCCAGAAGCTGTGAAATTTCTTCTGCCTTTGCCAGAACGTTTTTGCCTGTGCAGTTCATAGGTGACATTAGCTGAACCCTGCATTTTAGCTGCTGCTTACCAACATCTGACAGGCTGTTGTTGCAGCTCAACACCTCAAGCACAGCACAGTAATTATATTTTGGTGGAGCTGTAAAGCTTTTATCAGGGTAGTAAAGCAGAAAATCCACCTCACCCACATTGTCGTTTAATCCTTGTAACAATTCATTTAATACAATGTCTATGCTCTGCAATTAATCACTTCCTTTTGTACGGACTGAGTACTGCACGCATATAAATAGGCTTACCGTTAAAGTAATAAGCTGTACAGTCCCTAACCCAATAATAATGCTGGTGCAGCCAAACGACAGCATTGGAATAATCCACCTTATCCTTCGGTAAATTAAACAAAAATAAATAATTTTCATTGTTAACCGCACCTGCATTGGTATAGTCAATATCAGAATACCGTCTTGTGTTGTTGTTAATCGGCTGCAAAATACCCTTTACTATGTGCTTTTGCTCAGATTCATACTCTGTAATAACACCCTCTGTACCAAATTTATCAATAGCAGTTATAACCGTCTCTTTTATCAACTGCAACACCTCTGAAAATAAAATTATCGTCCTTCACATATAATGCAACACTTTTCAGGCACTGGTTTAAATACTCCTTAGCGAACTCCTTACACGGTGCACAAGCTACTGTAATATCGCCTGCCTTAAAGCTGCTTACATTGCTATTCTCCATTATAATTGCATACTTGTAGTAAGCCATAGCGGCGGCAGCGGCAGACAGCCTGCCACTGCACTTTTGCTCATCTATGTTGCTAACAAGCATTTCATTAAGCTCCTCAACAGCATTGTTACACAGCCATCTGTACCCCTGTGCCTTATCATACGAAAGACCGGTAAGCTCACAAAATCTTTGAAATACCTGTTGCCCATTCATAAGCTTACACCTTTAGCACAATAGCGGCGTCATTAAACAGCCTTGCAAAACCGCTGATTACGCTTACCGCTGCACGCTCTAGCTGGCGGTCGATCAGCTTGTCATAGTCAACAAGCACATTACCAGCCTGTACCATTTCAAGAGCGCAGGTTTTGTCTAAGCCTATAATTTTATTACTGTCAAGTGTAGGCACATGAATCAGCTTTGCTCCCATTGGAGTAACCATTTTTCCCGTGCCGTGAAAGTCAAGTGAAGCCTGCGAGTCCTGCATTTCGTTCATTGCAAGAATTTTCTCCATAAGTGCCGTAGGTACAAGCAATGTGTTAAGCTCGTAAGGAGAAAGGCTTGTCCACAGCTTAATTAAATCATTATAGTCTAAGCTTCCGGGGGTCGATACGCTAATCTCCCTGGCGGCATTATTATTGCCGTCACCGTTTAACAATACAGAAACAGCATCTGCAAGCTGTGTACGGGCAATATAAGCACCAATCTGCTTTAGTGTTACTGTAAATAAATCAAGTCGCTGAAAACGCAGTGCCTCGTATGTAGAAACCAGCATTCTGCCCCTTTTCAACAGCTTAACAAGGTTCTCCTGCGTTTTAATAGTAGTTCTCGGCAGCAGTGCACCTTCGTTTACTACCTTCAGTTCCTTAGCGTCATCGTCAGGGTCAGATACAATGCTTCGGTAGTCCATACCGTCAATTTTAGTTACTGTAGCAGTAATATCAGGCAATACGTCGGCATATTCCATACCGACCTTAATTGCACGACTTACATACTCCGGGAAAAGCGCCGCTGACGATGATGTCTGAAAAAATTTCTCCACCATATCAGAGTCAGCCCCGCTTACCTTAATATCAAACCTTTTAAGCTGTCTGCCAAATGCATCCAGCTTAGCAAGTGACGTGTTTGCATAATTGCTGCTTGGGTCAAGCTCCTCCAGCACCTGTGAAAATGTCTTACTCTTACGGTTATACATACTTTTGTCAATGCTAATTGTCTTATATAATTCCATAAAATAAACCTCCAAATTAAAGAATAAACGTTACAGTATCATCCGTTGTACTCAGCACTAAATGCTCTCTGCCTGCTGTGCCTGCGGCAATGCCGCTTTCCGTGTAAACCAGTTTAGTATAGCCAAGGGCAATATCACCCGACTTTTTTGCTGTTACAGTGCCGCCCAGCATTACACCGCAGTAACCGCCGCGCACATTTACCGTTACACCAACCAAGCTGCTGTTAGCGTCAGCCTGTGCTACTGTACCGTTGTCTGACAGCTTTACCCACTGGTTAGGCTGTGTAATAGTGCTGTCTGCCTGAAATGTAAGAACCTTCTCGTTAAAACCGTTAAAATTAATATTCATATAATCTTCCCTTCATTTAAATATTGTATTGGCTGTCGTCAGCCTGCGTATTTGTATATCCTTTAATCAGCTGCGGCTGTAGGTGACTGCCGCTTTCTACTGCACCCTTATATAATGATACAAGCTGTTTAAGCTCTTTTATACTCAGCTTTTTTGCTACATCTGTAAGCATTTGGCTGTTACCCTGAAAGCAAAGTGAGCTATACCTTATGTACTGCTTTTCAAGGTCGCTTCTGTATGCCTTGCAATACTCTGCCATATCCTCAAGCTGTTTAATATAATCAATCAGCCTTTTACCGTTTTTTGTGTTGATTACACTGTAATTGCCCTTTTTAATTTCTGCTATAAGCTCCTGCATATTTACCTCCTTGCCGTATGATTTAATAACACCTGCATTTTTTTGGCTTGGCACAGCCACAAAGGACCATTCATAGGCATCTGTAATATCATCAATAATGTGGCAGCAAGACTTGCCGCTATATTCGCTGCCCTTGCAGTGGCTGCAGGATGACTGCCTTACATCTTCACCGCAAATATTACAAACAATACTGCCCGCACAGCAGCCCACACTAACCTCTTTTCTTATGCCGCTTTCTATCAGCTGAATAATATCCTCTGTAGACTTCAAAACAGGTATGTAGGCATTGGCAACAAGATGATAATACTCACCTCCAAGGGCGGTTTGCCTGCCGCTGACCTTTTCAACATAACAGCTGTAAATTCTGGCCGTCTGGTTGTGTGCCGTAGGGTTGTGGTCAGTAATGCCCGTTTTACCTACAAACAGCCGTGAAAGCTGATTCAGTGCATTCAAAGAAAAAGCCTCACCGTCACGGTCAATATCATTGTCACACAAAACCACCCTGAAGGTATAAAGCTCCTTTGCGGTATATTCCCGCCTTGTGTAAGAGTTAATAAGCCTTAACTCCTCGTCAGTTACATTGCTGTCAACCTTCAGAATTTCTCCATTCATTTTAGAAATTTCCGTCACATCATCACTCCTTGTTGTTTTCCAATTGGTCTGCCTGTGTATTAATTAATCTTGCATTGGCAAGCTCAACCTCGTCCTGTAAATTAATGTTGCTCCACACTATTTCGTGGTTAGTACCGTAGCCGTTCATAGCAAGCCACATTGTGCATATCTTGCTTATCACAGGGTTAAGCAAATCACGGTAATGCTCCAGCTCGCTTGTCAAAATATCTGCCTGCTGTGACGACATTCTCTCGGTACTGCTCCATGAAAGTCCAAGTAAAAACGGCGGAATACTCAGCTTAGAAACTATCTGCTCCAAAAGCAGTCTGCCGGGCGTCTGGCAATCAAGAATCTGATTGTCTGCACCTATTACCTTTATGTCAACATCACCCACAGCTACAAAATCAGACACACCCTTATCCTGCATAGCCTTGCTCCATTCCTTGGCTATAAGCTCGGCACGCTGCTGCGTATAAATGCCGTCTGTGCCGTCATTTGGCGGCTTGTAGGTTACGGCAAACCTCACATTACCTGCTCTGTCCCAGTTCTGACCAATAGCAGTAAATATCTTCATAAGAATATTGCTTACAAAGGGCAGTCCCTGTAATATGGACGTTCCGCCCACCCTGTCAGGCTGTGGATTTAACGACGTTATCATTATCAAATTCTGATTTTTCACAGGTATGGCCTCACCGTTTTCCTGCCTTATAAACACCTGCATATCAAGGGGATTTTCCTTGCTTAACTTCAGCATAATGTCATCATTAGCGGCATTGTACAGCCCGTAAATACCGCTGTAATCCTTATAAGGTATAATCTCAGCAACTGCTGTGCCGTAGGTTAAAAGCCTGTCAAAGTATGTACTTAGAAAGCACTTAAAACCCACATTGTTGCCGCCTGTTCTTACACTGTTAAGAAAATATCTTAATTTATTTTCAGCCTGCTTGCTTTCACACACAATCTCAAAGGTACCCAGCAGCCTCACCAGCTTGTTTATGGCTGAGTCTATAATCGGAATAGCCTCTCTTAAAGACGCATACAGCAAATGCTGCGAATTATTAAGAGGAATGTAGCTGTTAAAAACATTAAAGGGGTTGCTAAAGCCGTTGCCTGTTACTGTCTGTGCTATTTTGGGTTGTGACTGTTTTTTATTTTTAAATAATCCCACACAGCACCTCCTATAATCTTTTACTTGCAAAGGCCACAAAATCATTTTGCGGTCTGTTCAAAATTGTAGTTACAAAATATCGTATATCGTCCATTGCGTGGTCGTTTTCCTTTATGGGGGCGTCTGCACCGCCTGTGCTCCACCTGTATAAGCCGAATTCCCTCATACTGTCGCTGCAGCAGCTGCATATTTTCACCCTACCCTCCTTTAATGCTGTAGAAACCTTGCGTATTCCGTCAACCACATTATTTTTAGCAGGTATAACCGTAAATTTGCCATGACTGCGTATAGTTTGAATAAAGCTGGCAGCAGACGGGTCAACCACTACAGCTTCAATCTTTTTGCCCTGTGTAAGCTGCTGCAACGCCTTATAATGCTCCTCGTCAGTACGCTGTATGCCCTCTTTTTTAGAGTCGTAGTAATATTCATCAATTCTATACCACACTCCCATTAAAAGTCCCCATAATCCGAAGGAAGCCGGGTTTACCGTACCGTAGTCACAGCTTACAGCATATCTTTCAAACCTTTCAGCAGGTACATCTGCAAACATATTGTCCTTCATAAACGGGTACACACAGCCCTCTACTCCAACCCACTTACCTAAAATGAATCGCTCATAAAAAGCACCGCTGTAAAGGCTTTTGTAACGATTTTTCATTTTTTCTGAAAGCGAAGGATTGTCGTCCATAGTAAAGTGCAGGTAAAGTGCATTTTTACGCTTTCTTCCTAAAATCCACTCCACCCTGAACCAGTGCTGAGGATACTCGGGGTTGCAGTTAAACCAGAACTTACTGCCATTTACCGAGCACCTGGCAACCGCCTGTTCTACAAAAGACCTTGGCATAAGTGCCACCTCGTCAAACAAAACACCGCACAATGTCATACCTTGTATTAAAGAGGCAGAGGACTCGTCCTTACCGCCAAACAGGTAAAACCTGTTGTGCTTGCCGTTAAGTGAAATTTCCAGTATATTCTGCGACAGCTTTTCAGTACATGTAAAACCCATTTCCTTTAATGAAGTAACCATAGGTGTTACTACATTACGCTTTAAAGAGCGTATAGTTTTTCCGCACAATGCAAAGCTTCCGCCGTTAAAGCGATAAAATGCCCATGCTATAAACGAAAGGCTCATGCACATTGTTTTTCCGCTACGCACAGCACCGTCACATATAACGGCGTCACAGTCTGCATATCTGCTGCCCTTACACCACCAGGTTAACAACTGCATTTGCTTTTTAGAAAAGCCTTTAAGCGTCATCGGCATCCTCCTCACCGTTATTAAAAATTGAAGCGCTGTTTTCTAACGCCTTATAAAACGGCATACTGTTTTCCTGTGAGCTTTGCTGTGCCTCACACAGCTTTTCAAGCGCCTTTAGTCTGTCGAAAAATTTAATTTCCATAGCGCCGTCCTTCGGCCGCTTAATTTCAGAAATCAAAAACAAATCCATACTTTCAAGCTCCTGCAATGTAGGATTTTCCTTATACAAAAGTTGAACACAGTCTGCAATACTGCCAAAGGCAAGCCGTTCATATCCCAGCAACGCCATAAAACGCAGGTCGTTCAGTCGTGTATCACGGTACTTTTTTACCTTTGCAATAACATCCTCCCGCATTAACAGCTGCTGCCCCGTCTGCTCAGGGCTGCAGGTATAGCCTGCCATTACAGCCGACAGTCGTACATTGCCGTTAGACGCATAATAACAGCAGAACTTGTCCTCTCTTTTTGTCATAAACTACCTCCTGTAATACTAAAAACTATTTAAAATCGGATAGGATTTTCAAGAGATTTTTTGCTGTACGTATACTGCCCCCCGTAAAGGCTGCCGCCTTTTGAGGACGCAATATGAAGTACAGTGCAATATCTTCCGAAAAGATATTTGAATTTTTTATAGTATTTAGTATAATATCGCTAAGAGAAAATACTAACCACCGTCAAGCTAAACTTTATCAGCCAATGGTTAATTAAAACAACCGTGATAGCTCTTCTGTATCTGTCACGGCATTTTCATTTACCCTTGCACTATATAGTCAAATAAAAAAAGAAAGTGCCCTCATTTATGCAATGATGTACACTTTCTTAAAAAATATTTTATGCTTTATATGAAACTATGATATACACTGCCATATATAATGTATTATGTTCAATGCCGCATATATACCTTCTGCACTAAATAAAGGTTTTTGAATAGTATGTAATACGGTTTATTTCTTCAAAGAAGGTGATTTTATACCATTAGAAACCGGCAAGCTTTTCGCAAAATTTATAAAATGTGAAGCCGGCGGTGAGGGTGCAACATATGGCGAATGACTATATCTTCCAATTAATAGTTACCATTATTTTGTTTTCAGCATTTTTACAAACATATATTTTGTTGATAAATTCATTCAACATGTATTTATCTAGCTTTTCGATTTTTTTGTATTTAAATAAAATCTTATTTTTGTCGGTTAAAGCAGCTTTTTGGTTTTTGGTGGAATCAATTATATTTTGAACCTCTTTGATTTGATTTTCCAAATTGTTCATTTCAAACTCAAATCGTTGCAAAAAATCGTAATACTGCTTTTGGGTTATTTTTCCATCTAACCTATCTTCGTATAAAACAAATAATTTGTTCTTCTTATCTGATAGTTGAATATTTAATTTTTTCAACCTTTTAGCAAGCTGACTAAGTTTAACATCACCGTCACTATCTTCAGTAATATCAATTAATTCTTCATCGTAATATGCCTCTAATAGCACATTAATCTCATCAATAACTATTTGTTCAATATAATCAAACCTGGCATATACAGAATTTGAACAGGTATTAGCTGTTCTGCGTGTAGGACAAGATGCATAATTTACTAAAGTTCCATCTGCTAATATGCCACGTTCTCGTCTTAATTTTTTCTCGCATTCGGGACAATACAATTTAGCCAGTATTGGATGCAACGGTATATTTGATTTAATTGGATTGCTGTTTTTTGAATTACCTGCTCTTATAGTCTGTGCCATATGCCATATTTCTTCTGAAATTATTGGTTCATGGTTATTTTCAATTCTAATTTGCTGATTTTTAGGAACAGACTTCTTTTTATGGCATTTATAACTAATATTTTCGTGTTTACCTTGAACCAATGTTCCTAAATAAACCTCATTTACAATCATCCTTGTTAATGTAGAAGGAGTCCAAACCTGCGTCTTAGGATTTGCAGACATAGATATATTGTAGTAATTTGAATTGAAAGATTTATATTGTGACGGCGAAGGTATTTTTTCATCATTTAACATACGGCATATAGCTACCACCCCATATCCATCGGTATATAAATCAAATATTCTTTTTACTATTTTGCTAGCAACCGGGTCAGCAATTAGTTTATGTCTGTCATTTGGGTCTTTCATATAACCGTAAGGTGCAAAGGCACCAATATATTCACCTTTTCTCATTTTGCTTTTTAATGCAGTTCTTACGTTTGCAGAAACATCCTCAAGATACCACTCATTTACTAAGCCATTTATTTGACGTGACTTTTTGTTTTCTTTTTTGTCCGTGTCGGCACCGTCAGCATAGCCTACAAATCTTATATTCCATAAAACGAATTTCTTATGGAGATATTCTTCTATAACCTCCATTTCTCTTGAAAATCTGGATTGTGACTTACATAGTACAATATCTATGCTGTGATTTTCACAGTCCTGAATTAATTCCTTGAAGGCAGGTCTGTTTTGGTTACCACCGGAATAATCATCATCAATATATATTTTGTAAATGTCCCAATCTTGTTCCATTGCATATGCAATTAGCATATTCTTTTGCGTTATAATGCTAGAACTATAATCGTTTTCTTCTTTGTTTCTATCTTCATCTGACAATCTACAATATATTCCAACCTTACTCGTTATAATAATCATCACCTTTGTTACTTTAGAGTAATAGATAGCTATTTATTGATACTGTTATTATTTCACAATTAATTAGTCTGCACAAAAAGCTTATGTAATGTTGTTTCTTTTTTTAATTCGTTATTTATTACTGTAGACATTTTTTTATTGATTATCATTTTAAGCATTTTTTCGTTCTTTGTCTGAAAATTATTAATTATAATAAATTTATTGTGCGGATACAAACACAACACCACCTCAATTTGTTACTATGTTTTATAATATGACCTTTTCTCTATACATATTCTAATAAATTATGCTGTTAATCATGAACAGGATTATAGTTAGACATCCGATAATAAAAGTATATAGCTTAAGCTGAGAGGTTGCGGTTTCTATTGCAACCTTTTCCCAATTTTATAGTTTTAAATAATTTATCATTGGTTAGTTTTAAGTAACTGTCAACAAACGCACCTTCATTCTTTCTACCGGATACTATCCTACAGAAAATTACTTTCCTCAAACAGAAAAAGCATTTAGTCACAAATATCGAAATTGAATATACGTATAAACCTTTTATTTACAACAGAATGTATGTCATTATCAACTTTTTTAACACTACCAGATGCCTGATATTATTGTAACTTTACACAATACTGTTCTATTTTGTTGACCTAAGTATAAAATGTATGGTATAATTTTCATACGATTATGACATTTTTTTACGGTGAAATGCATAATTGAGTAAAAAACAGAATTGGAGGGATAAAAATGCATAAACTTCCCAGAAGGTTTCTTCCCGCCTCGGCAATTACATTAAGTGCTGTGCTTATTATGAATATGTGCATAGTGGGCAATGTATCAGTAGGGGCTGCGGAAGATTATAACATCACAGAGAAGATAAATGCAACACTCAGCAGTTCTCTTGAGTGGCTTGAGGGGTCACAAAACGAGAACGGAAGCTGGGGCGATGAGCAGCTTGTAAACGACACCTGTTACAGCATGTCTGCTCTTGGGGACAATGGTTATGATGTGTCATACGGAAAACAATGGCTTGACAGCGTAACCACTTTAGGTAATGGCGACATATTGTCGCACAAATTGCTTGCTACCTCTGACAGCAATGCATATGCAAAAAAATTACTTGCTGTGCAAAACGCTGACGGAGGCTTTGGCCTTGAAACATCACACACCTCTGAAGTGTACGATACCGTACTTGCACTTGAGGCTTTTGAAAGTCTTGATACAGCATCTTACAACAAAAACATTGAGAGTATGCTTTCGTTTCTTATTAACAATCAGAACGATGACGGAAGCTGGAGCTGCAGCCAGTATAATGACGCTGAAGACGCACTAACAGCTCGTGTTGCGTATGATGTAGTAAAGTATCTTAATAACAATTCGCTGACATCAACAGCTATGCTTTCAGCAGTTTCTTCAGCCGATGTTTATTTGTCAGGCACAAACACAGCATACCTTGATATGAGCGAGAACAACATTGAAAGCTCTTTGTATTATTGTTTGCTTAAACAGGAGCAAGGCGACTATACCGAAATATACAATATTGTTCAGAATATTGCAGATGCTCAAAACAGTGACGGCAGCTTTTACAACAGTGTTTATGATACTTACCTTGTCATAAAATATCTTAACGAGATTGACACCGTTGATGAAAGCTATAATATAAACACGCTTGCTGTTAATCTTGACGAAAACAGCGCATTTACAAACACGCCACAGGATATTACAGGAGAATATACAGTTACATATAATACTGCCACTGACAAAAGCCTTACTCTTGTAACAGAGATATACGACGGTGACAACGTTGTATATTCCGAAGAACAACCTGTTTCACTTGATAGAACCAAAAGCAGTGTTACAGGAACGGCATTTACGTATAATATAAACGAAAGTGAGTCAAAGGTATTCAAAGCAATATCTGTACTTACTGACGGCAACACGCAGCTTAGTACGTATACCAATTTTATATATGTACAGGAAGAACCTGTCGTACCGAAAACAGAGGTTACAGACGCAGGTCTTAAGCTGAGTGATCACTACGGCTATACAAACGAGCAAAAAACTGTAACAGCTAATTATTTTATCCTATACTCAACCAATGTAAACTATCTTCTTAAAGTAAAGACTAATGTTTATTGCGGTGATGAAATTGTAGGCACAAACGAACAGCAGGCAGTTCTCACACCTGACACA
>Ga0153961_1000439_pt1 | contig 10952 bp, 3 predicted proteins | sample TSFL045MetaG_FD_104748 | JGI IMG/M metagenome (GOLD analysis project Ga0153961, IMG submission 104748) | Attine ant fungus gardens microbial communities from Florida, USA - TSFL045 MetaG | ecosystem: Host-associated > Fungi > Mycelium > Unclassified | place: USA: Florida, Withalacochee...
ACTCAAAGCCTGTTTCATAGCCTGTACTCGTACTCACCGGCTACACGGAACTCGTCTAAAAAGTTCTCCTTAAGTCAATGAGTTGATGTTCATTAAAACTAAAAAATCTTTCGAGGAAGTTCTTCGCTGACGTTTACCTCTGGCTGAATTCACTTAGGTCACGCCTTGGTTGCTGCCTAACCTCCTGTGTTGGTGTCCAAAACGTGCATGTGTTGTAGGCTGCCTGACCCTCTGGGGACCTACTTCTGCTTGTAATTTTAGTACTTGGAATGTCTTTGGCTTCACGCTCCGCATCTCAATTTCAAAGGTGGGGAGCAGCTCAATCAACGAAGGCGGATTAGCGTGGTAGCCCAATTGCTTGTTCAATTGGTGGTCCATTAGAGGCCAAATCTTCTTTTAAAGTGAAGGCCGGGCTCAGTTGAAAGAAAGCAAGCCAGCGACGGTACTGATTCACCTAACCGAAGAGGATGATCTCCTCTCTCGTAGCACCAAGAAGTGTAAACGCCGCTCATCGGGATATTTTTTTGGCTGTCATGATATGTCCCAGGTTATAGACATAGAACCCGTGGAAGGGATCACTAATGCCCCCCAATCCCAACTGGCCCAACTAGTTGGGGTGACATATCTTGAAAGGATACCCTTTTTTTAAGGAGAACCCTCCGATCGCTCGGATGATGAAGAAGAAAGGAGGCATGGAGGAGGCCAAGTCTGACGGAAGCATCTGCGGACTCAGAGAAGAAAGGTCCATGGCCTAGGGTCACTATCACCAAAGAGGAGTGCAGAAGTTTAAGGAAGCCCTGGCGTAGAGCCCTTATTGTCAAAGTCCTGGGGAAGTAGGTCAGTTATAAGATATTGGAGCAGAAAGTTTCTGAGCTTTTGGGACTGGAGCTTTGTCCGAAGCAAAATCAGACTTATGGAGAACACTCACCGGCGGCCAAGGGGGTTCTCCCAGCAAGAAAACGGATGCGCTAACGCGCAGCTCAATCCCTTGCTTGTTGGGTCGGAACAAAGGCCTTTCGGACCTTTGATGCTACCTCCCAACAGGCGTCGCAAGAGGAATCAGCCACGTGGCTAAACCATCAGCGTCAACTAAAAATCCTAGTAAAAACAAGAAGAAGGATAATTCCCAATCGTATCGCCTCAATCAAAGCCCCTAATACGAACCAAGAATTGGATTTCAATGAAGCGGCTCTCGTGGCTTTCTTTCCTTCTTTAGAATAGCCCTTTTCTTTGAAAGTAGTCCCAGAGCAGAGGTGTGGACTAAAGGAATAGCACAAGCGCTAATCTAAGGATAGTTTCATTCCTTCCCTAAGGATGGTTTCAATCAATCCCTAAAGGGATGAAAAGAGAGCGTCTAAACAGAGTCCTGATGTGTTATATACTTTTTCTTCCCGCTTTGCTCTACTGCCCGGTTCGATTGACTCATGTCAAAGAATGACTTAGATAGAGATATGAGGTTGTCTTACTTTGATCTGTATGAGGGAATAGATCCAATACTAGAGGTCTCTGGATGCACATTACTGAAGAACCGTCAACCTAATATCAACTGGAAAGCTCGTAAAATGAGCTAGTTCATAAATAGAGTTTAACCTTTTCAGTAGTCAACTACCCGGAATGGTTACCGGGAAAAAGCGTGCTGGCTAAGCGTCGAATCATGGCCACCTTCCTTTTTGAGTGAAGGTCCTGAGGATGGGGATGAGGTCTCATGTTCGAGGGATGGAATAGTGGACTATAGGCTTTAGGAAAAGGCTGAGAGGTCTGGGAATGAGAAGCCTTGCTCTTGCCTTGGCTAAGGTACCGACAGTCTTTGCTAGAATGGGTGGGAGGTCTATCCAGGGTTTCCTATAAGTAGTGAGAAACCATACTCCATAGCCTAGATCGAATAGACCCTTGTTCTTTCGTTCTTTGTGTTCTAGGGTTCGTTCTAGTTTGAATGTAGGTAATTACATTTGCTAGTGAGAATGATTTAGTAGTTAGAATGAGTTGAATCCGTTAGTGAAAGAAAGGGAAAGCCAATCGTACGTCCTGGTTTCCGGGATTTTATTCCCACAGGGTATTCTATACAATTTATGAAAGAGCCCACTCGGGGAGATGAGTAAAAGCTTTCTCTTATATACCCAAAGAGAAGAGATCGCATTCTGACAGGGAGCACACGAAGCAAAGGAAAGACTGGCCTGCGTAGCAGTAGTATTATCTATTAGATAGAGGTATTACCTGGCACACCTCTCCTAGTGTTCTTGTTGCCTTCAACCCTGAAGGGAATGAGCTGCTAGCTAACTCGAACTAACCATCATTTGGATCCTCAAAAGCATGGCTTGCTTTAATTCTCCGCAGAGGAATCAAAAGCCAAAAGCAATGAAACCAACGATGTATCCTCAAAAAGGGTACGGAGCGGCATTTAAGCCTTTAAATTCATATTCTTTTCCCCGGCGAATGAAGGCTCCGTGGCTGCATCGGAGCAGCCAATAAGCTACCCAGTGACCCATCTAATTGATTCGATCCTGTGCAGAAAGAAGCGAGTGAGCGGCAAATGATCAAATATCGGACCTGGCGAATATCTGTCTCTTAATCCCGGGCCTAATTATGCATTTACTGACCGCACTAGATTTATTGATTCGCTGGGAGAAAGTTTAGAGTTAAGGTTCGTTGGCAAGTACTTCCTTTCTATTAGTGCCACCGTAAAGGATGAAAAGAGATAAGATGCTGGTGGTTAGCCTGCCCCGGACTCGTAATTGATAGTTTATGATGAATGGAGATGGCTTCGAGCCTTCACTGAACGATGGGAATCCCAATTGAGACTAGGAGAGGTGATATTTCTTGACTAGAAAGTGGAGGATCATTCCAGTCTCTAATGGCGTAGCCGATGTGTCATGCTAGGAAGCTGAGCTAGGGCATTTATTCTCCCTCAAAGCCTATTCTGATTTACAAGTTACCTCGGGATTGGTGTTGGAGTGAAAAGCTCTTAGCACTTATATTAGCTAGGATCAGAGGAGTTAAGTTATGGGATAGTCAATCCAAGGTTCGTAGATGCTCGAGCGAGACTAAAGGGAGAGAATCTCTAACCTAGAGGCAGAGGTAAAAGAAGGAAAGAAAGTTATGACTTTTCTCAAGTACCAGCAGAAAAAAGCTTGAATTCTTCGTAGCAGAATCATGGGCACGCGAGACTCCTCGAATCGAATAGGGGAGAATAGAAAAACAGATAAGGAGATTTTTTTGTTGAGGACAGGGCGGAAGATCTACTTGAAAGAAAGGTGCCAAGCTCGGTTGTCAAGGCATTCTCTCCTTGCTGAGCTTGCCGAGTAGTCCCCTCTATGGCTAATTAGGCTTATTAAATAAAGCCTTCTCGGTTCCGGGTTTTATTCAATTAATAAGGGGATTCTCAGGTCCTATCGAACCTAGAAAGATGGACTTACCAGGTTCTTTCACTCCTATGACTAGCTCCCTCGGGGTACCATTAATTAGGTACCCCTTAAGACACTCCTCCCGAGGGTCAAGCTCAGCTTCGATCCACCACCGGCAGGGGCCTTGAGCCACCTTCTATACTTTGTTTTTTCCTTGATTTCCGGCTAAAAAACATCTATCATTCCTAGACAGAACTGAACACAAACACAAAGAGCCAGAACCCTGATTTCCTCGCTGCTCCCTTCTTTTCTTCCCTGATCTTGTAATCCGGAGTGGGAAAAGATTGAGTTAGGAAGCTATCCTTTGGCCAGCTAGCCACATGACAAGAGTTTTGGCAGAGAATAGGAGCCTGATAGTCCAAGAGCGGTCACACGAAGGCACTCAGAGAAGTTTCATTCAACTAAGTCCCCGGAAACTACTCTATAGAACTAAAGTTCTCTTCCTCTCTAACAGCACGGGTAAGATCTGGGAGTTATTCCCAGGGTTTTCAACTGCATCTTATACGACTTCCCTCGGGGGGAAGACTTACTGAATCTCCCGATATCCATTAGAGAAGACGGGGGTGACGTGAAGATTTTCAATCTACTAATTCAACTGTTTGCTGAGCGCCTACAAGATCTTTTTAAGCAGGGGGAATAGTCCGGTGACACCATAGTTTGGACAGATGGAGATGACCCGGGATGAAATAAATATTCCTTACCACCGGTAACTGGTCGCTTAGGTTGCTCCCTTGAGGGCGCTGGCAAGCGCCGGATATTTGCTATTTCCAACTACATGAATCAGCGATTGCTTAAGCCTGTCCACCAAGGGTTTGCGGAGGTTTTACGCCTTAGCCTTTTCTTAGGTCTGATCATCGAAAGACGAAGGCATAGGCTACGACTGATTCTGGGTAAATCGATCTTCCATATAGAATCGAGGTCGCTGGGATCAATGAAGAATTTTTGATCTTCTGTAACATGAAAACATGTCATTAACTAGAACATGTCATGAACATTTGTTTAGTCTAGAACATTTTGGGAAGTATGATATTCAAATGAGGAGGAAATAAGAGAACAGATCTCCTGTTGTTTGTACCATTGAATTGAGTAGTTGAATAAATGTAGCTAACGAACGATGGAAGAAATCGAAGACGTTCAGTCGATTCGGGCGAGTAGTCTCATAGCATATAGGTCTGACCAGGGTCTCGGTTACCACCATTCTTTCTCAGGACAACCTCTCTCCTAGCGAAAGATCAAAGGCCAGGTGTGAAGCAACTTCACGATCCAATGATGACACAAGGCGAACTAGAATTGGCTTCTTTATCCAGGTAGCGACAGGCTCCAATCGGCGCGTACGCTAGAAAAGACGTATAGGCAAGCCTTTCTTTATGATCATATGGATCGCTTTTCGTGACTTTTCTTTCCTCTAACCTGCTTTCTAACTTTAGGGGACCGAGAATCCGTCTTTTGATCCTCCTCAAGCGTCTTTCGAATTAAACTTCCGATTTGTAGTTGGTGTAGATGCCAGCTGACACTAGATAAGAAAGGGTGTCGATCGAAGCTCTACCCGCGCATGCCACGCTCACTTAATCACTAATCATAGTAAGTAGATCATTGCGCTATCACTTCGTTTCTTTAAGAAGAACCTCTGCCCTTGCCCTAGGAGCGAATCCTTTCATATCATAGGCTAGGACAGGATAGGAACTGAGATTCTTCATAGTAGCTTGCTTGTTTGTTTCCTGTTGCTTCTGTTTTGTTGGCCTGTGACCTGACCTTCCTGCCATGAAGGAAGAGGAAGGAAAGCAATAGCAGCCATTAGAAAGAAGAGTGGCGAAGAGGCCAGGAGCGAACACTATGAATGTAAGAATGGACTACTCTGAATCAGATCTGTTCCTATCCGCATTGATGAGGTCTCACATTCGATTAGGACAAGCAGTGACCACTATAGAAGAACAGAGACACAAGCTCTTTCCATTAGACAATCACTTGACTTTAACTGATAGCATTGAATGGGGAGCATGAAAGCAGAGAGGTAACAGTCTATCATGCATGTCTTCTTTTAGGCCTGCAGGGGAACCCGGCATGGCTTGCTTATTTCATAAAGTCAGACAGAAAGCTTTTCTTTGGCTTCCTTGATCAAGGATGGGTTTCAGGTTAATCAGGTTATCAATCAGACAGGACAGGGGATAGATAGATATCAGATCCAGTTAATCAATGCTGGAAGTGAAAGTCCAGCTCTATCCATGCTTCCTGACGCCTCTCTTTCCTTAAGCATCAGCCCTTCTTCTATCGAGAAGATGAAGATAGGGAGTCAAAGAAGAAGATAGGGGTCCCCCCAGTCAGAACTCTCGATAAGACGCCTTTCTTTCCGTGCTCCGTATCCCGCTATCACTACCTCAATGCAATTCAGTAGTCTTCCGTGAAGGAATGAATGAAAGAGTGAACGGCTGTGGCACATAGGGAAGATTCATATGAAACTCAATTATGTATCGCTCGAAAGGGTTTCAAACAGGGTTGAAGCTTTAGCAACATTTGTAACATCTGTCTGTATCGCCCTCCTCATGTTTCTAGTGCCTCTTCAAGCTCTTTTAGAGGGGATTATACCGAGAATCAGTCTCTCAAATAGACCGGATCTATCATAGGTAAACTGAAAAATGTACAAGAGCTCTTGTAAGGCATCTGAGATTCTTCAATAGGAACCAGAACTCGCTTGAGAAAGAGCCCTAACCCTTCCATACCTACCAAGTCTCACTGATCGCCCTAGCCCTTCTCCAAACCGAGAAAAAGCCCCTGCCCTAACAGAGCATTTCAAGAAATAGACGTACGAGGGGTCAATGTCAAAGACTTTATTTTCACTTTCTTTCTTCGCTTCGTTACCCAGAAGCGCATTGACATTTTGGTCAGGTCTCTCTATTCCTGCTAGAAATGTTCGATTTGCTTTGGTGAAGCTGTAGGGCGGTAGGCCCCATACGTGGCAACTGAATAAATACCTGTTAGACTCAATCTTTTACCAAAGCCCCCACTCCTTGAAAACAAGATTTCTTTCCAATATCACAACGAGTCTATAATAGGCGAATTACAATGCCAGCGCTTATAGCTAAATAGGATCTATATCTGAACCAAGTAAGGAGGAGGCAGGGGTCATCATGCAGGATCAGCTATACCTCTGAATCCCATAGTAAAGCCTTGTCCATTTCGGGGATGGGCCATGGAAGAAGAAAGCAAAGCTAGGATCGGAAGTTAGTCTAAAGGCTTAGTGCCTCTCTGACCCACTGAACGTCAGTATTTACTTAAGTGAGCCGTAATCCGTATATGAGGTAACTGACTCTCTAGTGGCAATCCAGTCCTTAGAAAGAGAAAAGAGCCTGAGATGACCGCAACCTATTGTCTTACCAGCCAGTCCTGATACATAGAAGCACTAGAGCAAAAGAAGTCATGATACAGAGCGGGGGAGGAATGGCAGTTAGAAAGCCTAGGCTTCTCTGCGGTGAATCAATTACCCAAAAGCAAGCACTATTAGTGCCCTCGTAACCGTTCACTTTACTCCCTTTCGAGATGAAAGAGATGCCGTTTGACTTATCCTTTATCACCTCTGCGGAAGGTGGCGGACTATTCCATTTCAGTTCATCCCCAGAACATAGAACAACGGTAACTCCTAAGTCAGAAAGACCTTCTGACGCCTAAGAAGTCTAAAGCAGGGGAAAAGCATAGAGCGTGCGGATATGGATTCCACCTTGAAGCCATAAGTTCCAAGGTCTTCAATAGCTTTTAGGGATTTTACCTTTTTATGTAACTTGATTTGACTGATTTCACTGGGATTGCGCAATGGTTCGCAACGGTTTGTATCGCCTATCGGTTCTATTTTACTTAGGTCAAACCTAAAGGCTCACAACTTCGTTCCCTTAGGCTCATTTGTTCCAAACCTTAACTACCGCAGCTGATTTAGACCACTCACGGGGAACAACAGAACGAAGCCTTTTCGCTAGCTGCTAAAGGGTCGAAGCGTATAACCAATAAGCAGGAGCGCCCTCATCGATCTGTCACCCTCGTTTACCTTTAGATAACCACTCGCAGTGAAAAACTGGCTATGATCCCACAGGATCAGATGCTCCCGAAGACACACACATGGAAACCTCATCTAATCATCCCAGATCACAGAATAGAAAAGATCTGGGTAAGGATGATGAAAGCGGGCCCCTCTAATGCAAACCGCGCGGTCCCGCAAAGCCGGTCACCGTACGCCTACGGTCCTATCTGACTATTGAGGAGAGCTCTTTGCTTAAGACATGCGTTAAGGGACTTTTTTTAAATGGGAAGAGTCAACCGGCATCCTGCAAATAAATCTAAGCCCCTCCGGTTCGAAAGCCAGACCATAAGATCGAGCTAGCAGCTTAAGAAGCAAACAAAGGATTTATACAGTGGTATAGGTGGTAAAAGTGACAACATATGCTGCAGCCGCTTCAGAACGCACTGATGCTAAATGACGGACAGAGCTTCTTCGCTACGGCATAGGAGAAGAGCACGTTGAAGTAGGTGTCTAGGCGGAGGTGTCGACAATTAGGTTCTCTTTCTTTCCATCGGGCGATGCCACAAAGAAACCTCAAATCAGGAGCCCCTCTGGATGAGATGCCCCTAAGGACCTGACTCAGGGCTCTCGCAAGGCGCAGAGGAAAACCAAACCAATTGGAAGAAGTGGTCTGGCACGACTTGAAGAATCACTTATAGAAAGGATTCAACTTCTTCCTCGAAGGAAGTGAGAGCAGCTAAGACTTTTAGAAATAAATAGCATCTGTTCCCGGAGCTTAAAAGCTCCCGGTTAGCCGCAGTACGAGGGGTGAACTCCTAGCTACCCGTTTTACTAAGACTTCTAAATGCTATCTCAGCAGCAAGCTAGACGTAGATCGAAGCTACATAAATTGAGTATGGAATCGAAGCTATCCTTAAGAATAAGGCGGACCTAGCATCCCGAACTAAAGACTCTATTGCGTCTTTAACTTCACCCTACTAAAAATGTTCAATCCCTTTCACTCATTCCTGGGATATTAGTGAAGTTTGCCCATTAGGGGTCTTTCTCACCTGTGCTATCAATAAGAAGGAGAGACGGTTTCCACTCCCCGAGGAAATTCAACCCTCAAAAGAGCTCAGGGCATGAGATGCAGCGGTTAGGTCCCTATTGTCTGTCTTCTGCACCGGTTCCTGATTCAATTGCCCAAGAAAGGGCTATGCGAAAGGTTGCTTCAATATTCCGGGTAGTTTTCGTTGAGAGCAAGGACCGAACGGATGGAAGAGGGACGGCTTTCCTTTCTTTACCCGGAGCAGTGAGCTATAGCATAAAGCTATAATCAGCAGCCCCAAGGAGCAGTGGCTTCGGGTCCTTAATCTTGCCCCTCCTCCGACGAGCTCACTTTTTCTTTCCTATGGAACTTGTTCGCAGAAGAAGCCAGTCCTCAATCACAGCCGTCTCGTGGCCCAGGGCTTGTTTGTTGCCGTTACTCATTCAGTCCAAGGGGAGATTCTCTATTAAGTCAGGGAAGTTCAAAGGCTAGAGTAAGCAAGGTTCTTTCTCCCACGGGGAAGGTTGTATTTGAAGCCAGTAGTAAGTAAGCCTATGAGCCTTGGAGGAGTAGGGAAGGTGATTCAAAGCTAGCCCTGCGCTGACGAATAAGCTAAGTGCCAAAGAACCCTGCCAGAAAGGTACGAGCTATAATAACTTGCTTACTCCCAAGTGCTAGTTTTGTAGCAAGAGCTAGTCATTCCCACGTGCCCAGCCTTATAGGAATAAGCGAACCCTTTGCAAACCCTGTAGCCCTGCCTTGTATCGTATCCGTAAGCCGCTAATCCAGCGCTCTAACCCGGAGTAGTAGTAGAACCAGTATCAAAGAAGCAAACCAGCCCACGAGCTAATCTGTAAGCTAGTGAGTCCCTCTTTTCTCCCCAGGGATATTATATCGTAAGTAAGGATCTAGTAATCCCACGTGCTATCAAGTAAGGAAGTTCAAAGCAAGGTTTTAGAAGTAAGCAAGGTTAGATGAAAAGTCATTCCCTTAATTCCCTGGGGATTTTATTTCATATATATAGTAAGTAAGTTTAGATTAAGCCAACCCCGCTAGAGAAAGAAAAAGAAGAAGGTAGGGTTAGCAAAGTAAACTTCCTTATGGATTAGCTGGTGAAAGAGTGGATTAGAGGTTTTAGCGTGGAATGACTTAGAACGAGCACCTACGACTAAGGGGAATGGAATGTCGACCACAGGGTGAGATGATCTTCTAATACGAGGGCGAGTGACTGGTCAAGTCATGAAACTTAGTCATTTTGATCAACATGGCTGCAAGTAAGTGGACTGGGTTTATGTGTTTGAACTGACTACGACCAAAGTCGTGGCTACTTCAACAAAAAAAAAGAAGGGCGACCCCCTATTCAAACCGAAAGAAGTACCTCACCTTACTTACGAAGAAGTAGTTGGAGCTGGGCTCCGAACTATGAGAGTTTGCTTTTGTTTTATGTTTCTAAGAGCGGTCTGATCAAATAAGGGATCAGACCGCTCCTGGTGTTCGAACTAGTCATTAATGGTCGGCTTCATTGGTATCCTTTCGGTATGCGTTGCGAACACTTTCATTTTTAGCGTCTCATCTTCTCTAGAGAAGCGAAACTCGAACGGATAGGGCAGATGGTCCAACTACATAACTTTTTCTTTTTCATTACTTCTATGGTCGTGCCTCGTGGCACGGCAGCACCCTTACTATTGAAATGGTTCGTCAGTAGAGATGTTCCCACAGGTGCCCCTTCTTCCAATGGTACTATAATTCCTATTCTTATCCCTTCATTCCCTCTTTTGGTCTATCTACATTCCAGGAAATTCATACGCTCCATGGACGGAGCAAAAATGGGAGTCTTAGTCAGAGCAAGCCGCCCTATTCTATTACCAGACATAATTGGGAGAAGCTCATCCGAAACTAGAGCTAGAAACGCCTCATTTAGTTTCGTTCCCGTTCTTCATTTCCTTCTTCTCGGGGACTTCTCATATTTCGAATCTTTCTGCGGTGTGCTCTGTTTACTATTCTTTCGTACTCTCTTCTCTTTACCACGCGATAGGTCAGCAAAGCGTGAGCGGGCGCGGAGAAGGAAACACCAAAGACTTCGGCCTAACCCTAACGGGAATGAGCAACGACGAAATGACAAGATGAGGTGCTCCGGGCACCCCCATTTAGAAAGAAGGGTCGAAGGTTTTGGGCCTGTAGCTTTCCCCGTCCCCCCTTCGTCGGGTGGTGCTTGTGTGTGGGGTGTGCCACCTGAAATCCTTGAAGCTCTCGCCTTACCAACGAGCCGACAGCTGATGGCTGTTGGTCACGACTACCACCAAAAAGCTCCAATGAAGATGAATATTTCACATGGAGGAGTGTGCATCTGTATGTTGGGTGTTCTTTTGTCGTGCGACCCGGCGGCTTATGTGCGACCTGTGGCCCACGCCTCCCATTTGTTCAGGGCGGGCGGCGTGAACTCTGATTCGATCCGGGTATTCAATCCCGCCGCTGAGATGCTCAGTTGACTCCTTAACCTTGATAGGAAGATGGCTTA
>Ga0153961_1000440_pt1 | contig 10942 bp, 14 predicted proteins | sample TSFL045MetaG_FD_104748 | JGI IMG/M metagenome (GOLD analysis project Ga0153961, IMG submission 104748) | Attine ant fungus gardens microbial communities from Florida, USA - TSFL045 MetaG | ecosystem: Host-associated > Fungi > Mycelium > Unclassified | place: USA: Florida, Withalacochee...
AGGTCGTACCAGTCGTCTTGCCTCTCATTCACAAAGAGGTGGAGGTACTGGTCCAACTCTTGGTTCACGCGCTCCGTCTGTCCGTCGGTTTGAGGATGCTAGGCTGTAGAAGACGCCAACTTAATTCCTAGCAGGTGGTAAAGTTCCTTGGTGAAGCGAGTTACGAATTGAAGTCCGTGGTCCAAGATTACACACTTTGGAAGGCTGTGGAGCTTCCAGACTTGATGTAGGAAAAGCCTAGCTGCTCCTTCCGCTGTCACCGTCGTGTGCGTCGGAATGAAGTGTACTCGTTTTGACACTGAATCCACCACTGTCATTACTGCGTCATGTCCAGAGGAGAAAGGGAGTTCCACTACAAAATCTACGCTAAGCGTGTCCCATCGCGAGTCTGGGATCCGGAGAGGGTGCAATTCGCCTACCGGAGCCTGCCTCGTCAGTTTTGTTCTGAGGCAGAGGTCACAGGTGCTGACGTACTGTCCGACGTACCTAGACATTTGGGGCCACCAGTAATCCCTAGAGACTAACTCCAGTGTTTTCCAGCGTCCAGGGTGTCCGGCAACCTTAGTATCATGGCACAGCGAGACCACTCGCCTTCGCAAGTCCGTGTTCCGGGAAACATAGATCTTGCCTCTGAACCGGAGTAGTCCTTCTTCCTCCGACCACTCCGTGGAGCAGACCGTTTTACCCATTGCTTGCCAGAGTTCTCTTGCTGCTTTTGCCACTGGCTCTTCCTGGTCACCTCTCTGGTTCCCTTGACAAATTTCCCTAAGGATGTCCTTCTCCGGTCCCTTCATCTGGACTCCTTTGAGGGCTCGGATTGCCAAGAGCTCCGGTCGTAGGAGGACCACGTCTTTGTTGCCGGAGGCTCCCTTGCCATGGTCCAGCCTCCGTGATAATGCGTCGGGCTTCCCCATGCAATGTCCTAGGCGGTGGGTCAACTTGAAGTCAAAGCGGGCTAAGTACAGGGACCAGCGAGCCTAGCGACGGTTGAGTTTCTTAGCCGTTATGAAGTATTCCAGGTTCTTGTGGTCTGTTCAGATCTCTACTGGGTGTTGGGCTCCCTCTAGGAAATGCCTCCATTCTTCCAGTGCACGGATGATAGCGAGCATCTCCTTGTCATGGATCTCGTAATTCCGTTCCACCAGAGAGAGGGACTTGTTGTAAAAGGCTACTGGATGCCACTTCTCTTCTCCAGGCAGTCGCTGAGAAAGGACAGCTCCGGAGGCGAAGTCAGAACTGTCAGCCTCGATGCGGAAGGGCTCTGAGTTCTGGGGTGATACCAAGACCGGAGCTGTGGTCACCGCCATCTTGAGACCTTCAAAGGCTTCCTGCTCTTTGGCATCCCAGTTCCAAGCTCGGTTGGAATGCGTGAGGTTGAAGAGAGGTCTGGCTATGGTCAAGAAATCTCGGATAAAGTGATGGTAGAAGTTGACGAAGCCTATGAAAGCTTGCACGTCAGTCCAGTTCTCCGGGGTGGGCCAATTGCAGACTCCGGCAACCTTAACTGGGTCTATCATAACCTTGTTTTCCGAGATGACCAGTCTGAGGTATTCGATCTCTTTCCAATGGAACTCACACTTCTCCGGGCGGAGGAATAACTTGTGTTCCACCAGTACTTCCAAGACTCTCCGGACCACTCGTTCGTGTTCCTCCTCTGTCCTTGTAAAGATCAGAATGTCGTCTAAGTACACTACTACGATCCCTTCGGCTATGAGAGTTCTGAAAATGTTGTTCATCATAGTTTGGAAGGTAGTAGGGCTGTTGGTCATTCCAAAGAATATCATGAGGGGTTCAAAGAGGCTGTGATTGGTGCAGAAGGCAGCCTTCCACTCATCTCCGGGCTTGATGCGCACATTGTTGAACCTCTACTGGACATCAAGTTTTGTGAAGTACTTGGCTCCTCAGAGCTGGGAGACGAGTTCGGAGATGAGGGGGAGAGGATACCTGTTTTTGATAGTCACGGCGTTCAGCACGCGATAGTCTTGGACTAGCCAGAGTGAACCATCTTTCTTCTTGATGAAGAACACAGGAGCTGCAATGGGGGATTTGGAAGGTCGGATTCGTCTAGTATGGAGGTTTTCCTCTAGGAAAGCGTCCAATTCCTCTTGCTCTAACGGGGACAAGGGATAGACCTTTGACAACTTAGGCTCCGCTCTAGGGATCAGTTCGATAGCGTGATCCCATTTGCGATGCTCTGGTAGTATGTCAAAGTCCTCCTTGGCGAATACAGATTGGAACTCCGTGACGTAGGCGAGCAGCGGGGTGGCAGCGGCAAGCGTCTCTTTACTGCATCTGGCTCCCTCCGCAAGATGTTGGGAGGTCATAGCTGTGGCCCAAAGGTCGACCTCAGTAAGTTCCAGGAAGACGCGTGTAAGGAACAGTCGGTCTCCGAGCGTCCAGTCCAGGCTACATGTTTGCGGAGGCGTTTCTTCGAGCTCTAGCTCTTCTTGGAACAGGGGCGTGGGTCCGTCACGACACGATCAGAGGGCTTGGAGTTCAGTCCGCTTCTGAAGGGTCTGTTCCTTCCGCAGGGCACGTCCTCCTTCATACCGGAGCGGGCAACGGGTCATTTCGATTTCTCCCTTTTCCCAGTCGACCTTGGGGTTGTGGTCCTTGAGCCAGTTGTAGCCTAGGATCAGACTCTGTTTCCCAAGTCCAGAGACAGCCAAAAGCATCCTTTCGGAGTGAGTCTTGTAACGGAGAAGTATATCTATGACCTCGGAGATCTGTCCTGCCTCGTTGGGGGAGCCGTCGACATTAAAGACCGGGATGTTGCGTGAGAGGGTCCGAGTGTTTATCCCTTTCAAATGGATGAAGTCCCTATCGATGAAGCTTCCAGTCGCTCCGCTGTCCAAGAGGGCCTTGACGGAGTGGAGTTCACTTGTGTCCGTAGTTCCAATTTCCACTGGCAGGAGTAAGAAAGTTCCTCGTGCATCTAAAGCACTGATAGAGAGGAGCTTGGGCAGCCTCCTCTCTTACTTAGGTTTACGGAGCGAAGCGGGGGTCAGGGGGGTGAGAGGTGGTGCGTCTACTAGTTCACTGTCAATTGTATTGGAGTCTTCTATAGTCAATACAGTGAACTTATTTATTGGTGACTGGGGTGCACTTATTGCTGGCCGTGCTATGCAAAATCCTCTTCCTTCTCCAGGGGACAAGACTCTTCGATTGGAACCACATCTTTCAATGCCAACAAATCCTCAATCAGCTCCTCCCGTTGCTCTGCGGTGAGCTGACAGACATCCATGCGGTGAGGACAGTCTCAGACTAAGTGATTTGCGTCTCCGTATCGGTAACATCCTCGCAGAGGTAGAGACCTTGTCTTCCTAGTTGTGTCGATGTCCATAGGGATTCCCATAGATAGAGTGGGTGGTGGAGGTTTTGGAGTGACCGGAAGGGGTGGAACGGAGGGCAACCTTGCCACGGACAAAGGTGAGGGTCGGGCAGAGATGGTTTTGGGCGGTGTGGAGGGGGCGGAGCGAGATACGGACTGAAAGGCCTCATTGGCGAGGTGCGCCTGGTCGATCCTCTGTGCTGCTCTGTACCACGCGTCGGGGTCAGTATCGGCTGGTCGTCCGTAGGGCATAGTGGCGATCTGGTTTTGAATTCCTAACCTGAGACCTCGCCGGAATTTTACCACTAGCGTCCGGGGATCTGTGTAACCTGCATCGGAGACCAGGGTCTGGAAGTTGTCCAGATAGTCATCCACCATCCGGCCTCCTTGGTGATAGGAGGTGCCTTCCAGAGCATTGATTGCGTCTGCTTCCATGTTAACTGGGAAGAAGTGAACCCAGAATTGTTGCTCGAAGTCTCTCCAGGTTCGGATGGGGAAAACGCTGGTGTCTGCTTCCTAACGAAACACGTTTTCGGACCACTTGGCAGCACGACCACTTTTAAAGAACGTGAGAGCCCAAAGAATCCTCTCTTCTTCGTTGTGGAACTGTTCCGGGGCCAGGCGAATGTACAGAGAGCAGGAGTTCAGAAACGCACGGCCGTTATGACGTTCTCCGCCAAAGTCCGGCGGGCAGAAGAGCTTGGGACGCATTTGTCTTACTGTCAGAGCGGGGGGTGGAGACGCCGGGGGGGATGGTACAGGCGGAGGAGGGATGTTCGATACAGGCAGAGGGGGGGGATTAGCCACTAGTTGCGTGAGCTGCTGCAGTTGTGCGGTCAAGGCTGCCAGGGTGGTGTTGATGTTATTTTCGGAGATGTTTTGTCTCTCTGTTAGCTTGTGAAGATGATGTTGTAGGTACCCTAAGGTGTCGGCTATGCCTTGGGGGGTGTCGGGAGGCAACAACATCTGGGAAGCAGAGTTTCTGGAGAGCTGGGTATGACAGGGGAGAGCAACCTATTGGGTGGCTGTCTACTGGGATAGTCCAAGGCTCCGTTTCAAGGATCCTAATCTGCTGTAAGGGCAACTGGGGCACAAGACTCCAGGAGAATTCTCAGTTATATTACAGTCTGTGGTTATAATACAACTCACCTCCAGGAGAATCCTCAGAGATTAGGATGAGGCTCCTGGAGGGATGTTCTACACTATATACTGGTTCTACATCCAGGGTCTCTGTGATCAGAACTAAACTAGTGTGTTTAAGTATCACTAGTAAACAGGCTAGAGTAGCTCCGGAGTGTTGTCATGCTGTTTAGGGGTTGAGATGGAGGTGTCCCCTTACAATACCCTCAGAGTCACATGGTGCCCAGGCTATTCAGATATCCTGGGCAATGAACAGGCAGACCAACTAGCCAAAGAGGCAACTCTGCTCCCCTTATCATTAGAACCAACAATCACACATAACATCCGCCATGCACGTGAATGCCTGAAAAGAGACTGGACCACCTTATGGAGAAACTCCTCTCCACATCAAGACAGCTGGGCAACAGTAAACTGGATACTACCATTCCTGAACCCTATACCTCACTTCCTAGCACTAGCAGATAGGAAAAAGCTATTTGGATGACTTCTACAATACAGAACAGGACACAGCTACTTAGAGGAATACTACTGAAGATTTGTCCCTTTAGCAGACCCAGCCTGCCTATGTGGCGAACCTATACAGACATGAGAACACATTATCCAATCATGCCTTACCTATGAGAAACACTGCACTGCCCTATGCAAAGTGTCACAAATGCTGTACCTCTCTGACCTCCTTGGCACCAAGGATGGTATAGAAGCTATGACATCCTTCCTCGAAAACTCTGGGGCCTTCATAAAGAATGGCCAGTCCCCTCCATCACTATCTATACCCCACATGACAGACAGGCTTCTCACAGACTTCATAGAGACTAAGCCCCAAACTCAAACCCTGAGAACTATCTCATTCTACTGATAAACACCCTTGAAGCACTTAACCTTATGTACTAATACATTTATACAATCCCAACCTACATCGCCCCATGGAGAACCCAACTACTTCACCATCAGCATTTACATCCAACTCGGAACAATTACCAGCCGACCTCCCCAAAGCTTGGGTATAGTCAGTAGTTTACTGCTATGTATCTCACCCACCGCATCTTAGCACCTGCTTGCTTGTTGCAGTATACAAATACAGAATTCTCTCTCTCTTTCTCCATGAGGGTTGCACGTGATTGATGGATGCTCATTGGTGAAGCAGGCGTGATTTGTGCTGTGATAGTAATGGAGAAAAGTACACTTGATAGACAAACTTTTGCAGTAGATGGAGATTGACAGAAGCTGTCAGATAAAAGTCTAGATACAATCAGTTATCTTTATATCAAATAAGAGAGATTGAAATATACCTCAGTTCCTGTAAACACTGAACTGAGGTTTCAAAGTTCTACTATGTGGCACAACACAACTACATGCTTACTAAGTGTCAATTAGATAATCAATCAAAGAAAGAAAAGAACATGAGAGCTTGGAGACGTCTGAAGAAAAATGAACCTGCTTCAATTTACAACATCTTCCCTTGTCGAGAATGTCTCATAAATGTACTCCAATTATTCCTTGGAACAATGCAAACTTTTTGGGCCCCAATGATTTTGTTATGATGTCAGCCATTTGATTCTCTGTAGCCACATGTACCCCAGAAATATCTTCAGTCTCTTCATGGTCACAGATATGCCTAAATTTTGTCTTGATATGCTTAGTACAATCATTTATCTGGCACTCTTGATGAGCTCTAGAGCCCTACGGTTGTCATTATAAAGGTGCACTGGATCTGTCAATATCATGTCTAGGGAGTGAAATAACAATCTGTACCATAGTATTTCTCTAACAGCTATTGAAGCAGCCACAAATTCGGCTTCTACTGTGGATAGAGAAACTAATGTCTGCTTCTTTGATCCCCAAGATACTGCCCCTTGGTCCAACATGATGATAAAACCAGAGATGGACTTCCTGTCCACCCAATTTCCTACCCAGTCAGAATTGACAAATGCCTTAAGCAATAAGGAAGTTGAGTCATTGCTTTGGAATTTGAGCTTGTAATGGCTAGTTCCATGGAGATAGCAAAAAATGCATTTGACAGCCTGCATGTGAGTTTTTCTAGGACAAGCAACATGCTGTGACAGTACACCAACTGAATATGCTATATCAGGACATATACAGATCATCAGATATATCAGAGATCCAATACACCTCTAATAGTCTGTGATGTTGACCTCAGCTTCTGTTAGTATTGGGAATTGTTGATTTGCTGCCATTGGAGTCTTTGCTGGTTTGCAATCTGCCATGCTGTACTGCTCCAAAATTGTCTTCACATACTGCTCTTGAGAAATTGTGAGTTTTCTTACATCTTTGTCCATCTTTGTCCTCTCAATCTTCATCTGCAATATCTACTTTGCTTCTTCCAGATCTTTCATCTCAAAGTGCTTGCTTAGTTTCCCTTTTATGGCTTTGATGTCATCAATCCTCCCAGAGAAAAGCAGAAAAATAGACAGCGATTACAAAGAGCTTCCTATCAATGATCTTGGTAAAGACTCTGTGATCTGCATCACTTCTTTTGAAACCTAGCCCTTTGAGTTGTCCTCTCAGCTTTAGATACCACTCTCTAGATGCCTGTTTCAATCCATAGAGTACCTTATGTAATAGCCAGACTTGTCCTTTCTTTACATTAGCCCCAGGTAGTATATTTCATTTACAAGCTCCCTGTCATAAGTCACCTTGACTATGACCAAGAAATATGACACAGACTGGAATTGAACCCTAGACTAGTAAGGACTTGTAGAATAAATAAGGACAAGCAGCACAGAAATGTATAAGTGGTGTAGCAGAATGAAGTGAGGACTCTATCGAGTTTTCTTCTAATCCTGAAGAGTTCTCTTGATCCTAACCCAGGATTAAGATCTTAAGTCAGTCGCTGACAGAAGAACTCGATAACTACTACCAGAGCTTAGTTCACTTTGAACCTTGCTCACAAATCTCATTCGATCACCTTATCAACCCTCAACTAGTGATCATTGTGATCACTGGTTACCTCTATACATAGCTGGGCCCTTGGCTTAAGGGGACTTCTCAGTCAGTTAGAGACTGAGAGAGGAAACTTTGCACCAAGTTCAGGTGTACAGTCAAGTCCTGACCTGCCAATTGAATGTGATAGTTACATTTTTCTCAGCATAAACCTTGTGCTGCACTCTATTGTGAGTGGTACATGCAGAGGAGTGATGGTTACTTTTAGAAGACCATCTAGAGTAGGGATCCTCCCTGTTGAGGTGATGGTGTAACCATATTATTAGGGCAGTAGTCAGTAGGGCAATAGGTATCTGGCTGGGTGAAGATCTTGTGCCCTAGCAGACATAGCAGTAAATAGTGAGACTCAACATTAAATCCGTACCTCCAAGATATCATCATGATGTCTAAACAACAATATCATAACATTATGAGCAATCTGCTCAAAGAAAAGTATGTCCTTGCTTCACTAAGGGCATCACAAATGGTCACTTACTATTTGTGATGGGTGCTTTGATACTTCAAAGAGTTCAAAAATGTGAAGTTAGATAAGTGAAAAAAGATGTTGTTAAGTCTGAGGTCTAATCCTTAGACTATGAGTTCTTATATACATGAAAGTAATGGTTTGTGCACTAGGACAGATCATCACATGCTACTATCTATTGTTCTACATATGGTAGTGCCTTTGTGCTAGAAATAGTGATAACTTAACTATATAGAGGCTGTCCTTTGTTCTAAGAAAAGGACAGATGACTATCTATAGGTAATTAATAAAGTCCATGTGCAAACATTGAGGCCTTCATATCTCCACTAATATTAATTGCCTTGAGGTCATTCTAGGCTAATTCTGAGCAATATGAAGAGGGCTTCTGCTGAGCCTAGAACTGAAGCTTAGATCCTGGCAGTTTCCGAGATATTGGTTTTTTAATAAATAGTACCATGGTGGTTACCAGTTGATCTGCCTAATATCTTGGCCATTATTGATTGCTTCGAGACATGACTGGTATTGATCAAAAGGTCTTTTCAAGGGCTTTCAATAGTCATTGAGACCATGGGAATCATTGAAGAATTGGTGGAGATATGACTGAATGAAGTTTGTGACAAAGAGCAAAGTTAGAAGGAAAGAGAGAAAGGGAATGTTGGAACTGCAAAGGGTTTAGACACCTGGCCTGTAATTGCAGGAACAGGAAAGAGGGAGAAAAGAGGATGGCCATTCCCCAAAATAAGTTTGAAGTGCTAAAGAGTAGGGTAATGCAATATAGAGTAGAGGAAAGAACGATCAGGAGACAGGAGGTGGCAGTAGTTGAGTGTTTCAAGTGTGGAGAGGAAGAGCACAAATGCAGAGAGTATAAGGGGACAGCCTGAGATCACTTAGATAACCTGGTAGGGTTCGCATCAGCTAGCATTCCCATAGATCCTTGGAGTCCATGGTTTATAGTTCCCTTCCCTTTAGTTCGGGTCTCTATCACAGTACTACATAGCTATATCTGGTAGTGTAGTTATTATTGTCCTGATGTAAGTGTCCATAGCAACTGGCGCACAGACCAGGCTAGTCTAGTATATATAGCTAGTGATGTACAGTAGAATACCTTACCTCAACAATAGTTTGAGCTCCTGGGCTATTCATCGCTCTGACTTAAGATGCCTCGTTTACTATATTCAAGTGTGTTCTGGTGCGCCTCTGAGTGCGCCCTTACAGAGAGTGTCCGTTATGGAGGAAGAAGAAATGAGTGGAAGAAGAGCCAGCATGCCCTGCAAAGGGAAAAGCACAGGAGACAAAGAGAAAGTTGAGAAGGGCAGAGAAAGAAAAGGTGGTATGCATGGCCAAGCTATGAGAAGTGCAGCAAGGATGGAAGAGGAGTTCAATAGAAGAGTTAAGAAAGAGAGCAGAGGAGCATTGTGGGAGAGGCGTCCCAGAAGAGGTGCGATTATTAGAATTGGGATGGTGCACAAGGGAAACAATAGTGACATATGTAGAGTGCGAAAGGTGCAGAAAGAAAGGATGTTATGTGGAAGAGAATAGAGGACAGAGAGTGATTAGAAACAAACAGAGGTGGTATGGATGTTCAAAAGGAAGAAAGAAGAAGGCAGTGTATGGTCAGAAGAACTGGAAAGCACAGAAAAAGAGAAAGAGAAAGAAAGGGACATCAGGCAAATATTCAAAAATCTTAAGAGAAGTGTAGTTGGACATGGGAATAGAGAAAGTAGATACACATGAAGGCGTAACAGTGAAAGTGCTCTTGGATAGTGGCACTACAGGGATATTCATGGACAGAGAAATGGCCAAAAGGCACAGTTTTAAAATGACAAAACTAGAAAGGCCCCTAAAAGTGAAAAATGTGGATAGAACAGAAAATAGCAAAGGAAACATTATGCACCAGGTAGAAGTCAATGTCTTCTACAAAAATCATGTGAAAAGAATAAGGATGGATGTGTGTAATCTAGGAAAGACAGAAGTGATATTAGGAATGCCTTGGTTACAAGTGCATAACCCAGAGATAAATTGGGAAACAGGAGAGGTAAAGATAACGAGATGCTTACCTTTGTGTGGAAGAAACCTGGCAGTAAAAGAAGATATAGAGCAGAGAAAGAAAATCGGAAAGAGGATAAGAAATGTGAAGAAGGCAAATAGAGATGAATAAGAATGGACAATGGAAGAAAAGTGATTTCCTAGGGCTAGTAATGGGGTCAGGAGGAATAAAGATGCAGGAAGAGAAAGTGGTAAAAGTGCTAGAATAGCCAAAACCAAAGATGGTCAAAGAAGTGCAGAAGTTCTTGGGACTAGCTGTAAGAGGACATCTAGGGTGATGCTTAGTAAGTTCTGAGGGTCTGAATCTATTAGTGGCCTGTTGACAGATCATGTATCACATTTCTATCATTCCTTACTTCTTCTGTCTGTGTCATGTGGTACAATGCCTTCTATCTACTATTAGGACTATTGTGATTACTGATCTATGTGCATGTGACTGCCCATGAGATCATCTGGTATAGTATATATACTAGCAATGTATCATAGATCACTTGAATCTCAAACTAGCTTCCAGGACTATCTATTAGCTTAAGGGTGATTGCCTCTAAGTAGTTCTCTAACACTAGCAAACTATTATAGGTGATTTGTCAAAGATTTTGCTAAAATAGCTAAACCAATGCACAAATTGGTCAGGAAGGATGAGAAATGGAGTTGGGGAGATGAACAGGAGAAGGCTTTTGAGCAGTTGAAAAAGATGTTCATGATGTGACCAATGTTGGTAGTACCAGACATAGATAAAGAGATGAGGGTAGAGGCAGATGCATCAGAATATGCAACAGGAGGAGTGTTGTCGATGAAGTATGAAGACGAGAAGTGGAGACTAGTGGCTTTTATCTCAAAATTGTTAAATGAGGTAGAAAGAAATTATGAAATTCATGACAGAGAGATGTTAGCAATAATCAGATGTTTAGATGAGTGGAGACACCTGCTGGAAGGAGCACAAAGTAAATTTGAGATTTGGAGTGACCACAAGAATCTAGAGTACTTTATGAGCAGCCAAA
>Ga0153961_1000442_pt1 | contig 10928 bp, 9 predicted proteins | sample TSFL045MetaG_FD_104748 | JGI IMG/M metagenome (GOLD analysis project Ga0153961, IMG submission 104748) | Attine ant fungus gardens microbial communities from Florida, USA - TSFL045 MetaG | ecosystem: Host-associated > Fungi > Mycelium > Unclassified | place: USA: Florida, Withalacochee...
AACTTGACAACTGCGAAGCCAATATCTGGTCTCGAGCCAATCATCAAGTACATTAGAGAACCAACTAGTTGTTGGTACTTTTGGCGAAATTTGGGATCACACTACTTTTTATTTGATTTAAAGCTAAACTCAGATGGTAGTGGAGTATGAGTAGGATTAGTTGCAACATTAAAGTATGCCAGCATCTTCTCCAAATACTCACATTGATCAATAAATATCTTTTGATTTTTACAATCGTGGCTTATGTACATGCCTAGGAACTCTGTGGTTTCACCAAGGTCATGACATTCCCATCTAGCTATAAATTTCTGCTTCAACTCATTGAGGAGCAGGGAACCTTTAGTACCCATAAAGCAAACATCATCGACATAAACAATGGCTATAACTAGCGCTTTAGTCTTTTTGTCATGATAGTAATATACACCAGCATTGGATTTACATCTCTTAAATCCTAGGGCAAGCATTGACTTGGTCATTGTGTGCCACCAGGATAAGCCAGCTTGCTTAAGGCCATACAATGCTTTGTGAAGTTGCCAGACTTTTTTTTCTTTCCCAGGTAATTTGAAATCTTCTGGCTGCTCCATATAGATTTCCTCATCCAGATCACCATATAAGTAGGCTGTTTTGACGTCAATGCTTTGGATATTTAAATCCTCAAGTGCAGCAACAATAAGAAGCAGTCGCGCAGTTTTATAATAGACAAATGGAGAGAATAATTCATCAAAGTCAATGCCTTCAACTTGAGAAAATTCTTTGGCAACAAGATGAGATCGATAACGACCATCAGGCTTGATATTAAATACCCAGCGGTTCTTGACCACTTTTCTTCCCTTAGAAAGGTTCACAATTTCATAAACATCTCTGTCTTTGAGCGATTTCAGCTCCTCAAGACAAGATTCAAGCCACCTTTTCTTAGAGTCAGCTGGTAGTTTAGTGACATCTTTAAAGGTTTTTGGTAGAACATGAGTCTCAGTTGCTCTGAGTGCCAAGAGAAAGCAAATATGCTCTGCTCCCCCTTCTCTTGCAAGACGTACCATGTGGTTGGTAATAGCTGTGGTAGCTGACTCACCTACTGGAGGTGGAGTATCCATCCTATTTCCCTCTATGTTAATTATGATAGGTCATTGTCCTACCCAATCAACTTCATAGTGGATTCCATTTATTTCAACAGTATTGTCCCATTGACTATATAAATAGTATACCCCTCTAATTGGAATAGTTTCAGGCTGCACTTGAATATGTCTGCAAGCATTCTCAAGTATTCTGCATGCCATATCTGGATCAGCCTCACTAGGATGTTGTTACCACTCAGGGTGTCTTAGGACATCTGTAGGATGGCGATCCTCTCCATATATATTGCCTTCTCTGTGAGGGACCAGCTTCAGGAGGAGAAGGGCTTGGGGAGTGCATTTCAACATCTTCATCTTCAACATCTTCAACCTCAGAGCACTTTATTGATGGTACCCCTCTAGTCATGTAATTTGAAGCATCTGCCTCTACCCTAAATTCTTTATCTAAATCAAGGGCTACTAGTACTAGTCTTGTTGTAAAGATTTGTTTGAGCTCATCAAATACTTGTTGTTGCTTTTTCTTCTATTGCCACTTCATATCCTTCCTTGTCAGTACATTTATTGGCCTAGTTACTTGAGCAAAATTTTTAATGAACCTTTTGTAGTAATTTGCAAGGCCTAAAATTTTTCTAATGTCTTTTATGTTCTTTGGCTCTAGTCAACTAAGTACTTCATCTACCTTTTTCTTTTCTATTTCTATTCTATTAGGTCCTATGATGACCCCTAGGAATTTGATCTTTCTTACTTTTTACACATACTTTTCTGGCTTGACATACAAGTTGTTTTTCTCTAACCTTCTTAATATTTCTTCCACAATTTTGTCATGTTCTTTCTCCATCTTAGTTCTTACCAATATATTGTCTATAAATATAGCAACTTTTCCTTTATTGATTATGTCTCTCAAGATTTTGTTCATTATTGCCTAGAATATAACTAGTGGGTTTGTTATCCTAAAAAACATTACTGTTGGTTTGAAAGACCCTGTCATGACCTGGTGACCTAGCATGACTTTGGGCCATCATTGTGACCCTTACCAGTTACTTACCTCAGCAGTAATCCCCTGGATACTCAGATAAAAATGTACAGTACTACCAGGCCCCCACCACTATGACTAATCCTGTATTAAAAGCACTTAGGCTGTTGAATTCTCTCTAGCTTCATTATCAACTAGGTACTCACTCCTAGATAGTTCTAATCCTCATATTAGTTCTTCTTCTACTCAAGCATCTTCTGAATTAAGACTTCCAATCCTTACTTGTGGCAGTTTCCAGGAGCCAGTCCTGACAGACCCCACATGTGTTATGAACACTTCTTTCTACTCATCTCCTTCCTTAATCTTCATATTATTGAACCCCCCCACTATAAATCTATCTTAGTGAATATTTTTTTATTCCCTATGTTATCTATTAGGTCTGTTATTAATGAGAGCAGGTAATTATTCTTCACCATCTGATTGTTCAGATTGCAGTAGTCCATTACTATCCTCTTGCTTCTATCTTTCTTGCTTACAAAGAATACTGGTAATGTTTGAGGGAATTTGGATAGTCTGATATATCCCTTTTTCAACTGATCTTTTACAAAATTTTGGACCTCTTCTCTTTCATTTTTGGATAAAGGATAAATTCTTCTCTTCCATAGTTTAAACATCTTCTTGAGGTCTATGGCATGATCCCAAATCTTTCTTATTGGTATCCTTTTTGACTCTACTTTTCTGAATACCTTTTTCCACTTCAGGAATTTCTTAGAAACTAATTCCTCAATTTTCCTGTAGTCTGCTTCTACTTCTTCTTTTCTCCCCTAATCTTCTTTATCATCTACTGCTCACCTAACAATTCTCTTTTCTTCTAGCATAGCTACTCTTTTTTCTTTTTTTACTTTCTTGTCCTCTTTTCCTTTATTCCTTCTATACAGTAGTAAACATCTCATCATTTTAACCTTTTCTGTTTCCTAATTTATTTTTATGCTATGAGCCTATAACCACAGCATTTCTAGTATTATCTCTATTTGCTCTAAATCACATACATCTATTTTCATTCTTTCCATATAGTTTTTATAATACACATTTACCTCCACTTGGTGTGTAATAGTTCCCATACTGTTGTTTGTTCCATCTATGTTCCTAACTATCACTGGTCTTTCCAACTTTGTAGCTTAAATCTGTGTTTAGCTGCCATTTTTCTATCCATAAACATGCCAGTAGTGTTAAGACTTTAGACCTTATAGTTGAATATATATTTTAACTTGAAGCCTATATCTAACACTTGATATCTTCATGCTCCTTACTAGAGAATCTAGTTAAGGGTTTTAGTGAAGTTATATCAAAGAGGATAGATATCAACAAGACTTTGAGTAGTATCCCTCAAGCTTGTTCTAAGGCAAGAAAGAGTATTGATTCCTCAGAGTAAGATTTTACAGAGAATACAGCAAGAGAAAACTTTCCATTCCCTTCTCTTTCTGGTCTGTATTTATTCTAACTAGGAATGTAACAACATTACAATATAATAACATTACTTGTAACTACTAGGTGACTAGTTAAGTAACAGTCCAGTAACAGAAGTGACAAGTAGAGTCAAAGTCTATAAATGGATTAGTCTGATGTTATTCCACTTAGTTCAAGTCCAAAGAGATTGTCTGGATTTCTCCAAAGAGTCCTGTTTATACCATGAGTCCAATGTTTGTTTAGAGTCATTAGATATTTCAATGTATCACTGCATTGTAATGTTTTCATCCAGTAGTGCTAACATCTTGCCTACTAACCATTTATTATCAGACCAATGTTTATAACAGATAGTACTACTATCTAAAAGCACTTTTACTGTTATACCTTTATATATGTCTAGTTTTTCTACTCTAATATTTAACTATACCTTTCTCAATATTTTAAAGGTTCTTTTTACTTCTCTTTGTTCACCTGTAAGACTTTAGCCAAGACAATTTAAGCCCACTCCAAGTCTGAGTTGACAAAGAGAACTCAATAGAGTTCCTATTGGATTCTGTATACTACTTATACAACTACTACATGGTCTGTGTACTATTTTCCCATACTCATCATGTGACTCCATCATGTGATGTGTGATATTTGTTATGTGACACTTTTCAGTACTCATCCTTGTATAGTAAGTCCAAAAGAAAAAGAAAAGAAATATAAATGACTTAGCTATTTTTGCCAAGTTATGATATTACCCTTCTCTTTGGTTACACCTTTCAGAGCTTCTGTTTGCATACCACTTTACTATACTTTTGCCTCTATAGACTGTACTATCATACCTCAATTCCACCATAGTTTCTTTTCTCTTAACCTATGTTCTGGACATAAAATATTCCTCTTTTCCTCTTCTAATATTCTTTCTCCTACTATTATATCTTTTCTTCTGCATTTTGTATATCTGACTTTACTTTCTCTTCCCATATTTGCTTCACTATTCTTTTACTTTTATGCTTCAAGGTAACTCTTACACTATATATTCTTAAGGCATTCACTAGAGATAAAGCCCTATTCTTAGTTCTCCTTTGTCTTTATGCCCTTGTATATGCACTTATTATGCTTCACAAATATGACAATCTTATCACAAACTTCATTTGGCCATATCTCTATCAATTCTTCAACAATTCTCACAGTCTTAATAGCACCCAAAAGCCCTTAAAAAGACCTTCTGATTGACACTAGTCATGTTTTGAGAAGATCAATAATGGCCAAGATATCAGGTAGATCAACAGGTAACTACTATGGTACCATTTATCAAATCACCAATATCTCAGAAACCACCATGATTGATGCTTTGCTTTTGGGCATCAAAAAAGCCCTTCTCATACCACTCAGAATGAGTCTAAAATGGTACCAAGACAATTAATATTCATGAAGATATGAAGGCCTCAATATTTGTACATAGACTTTATTAATTACTCATAAATAGTCATCTGTTCTTTTTTTAGAACAAAGCCTCCATAAGGTTAAGTTATCACTATTTCAAGCATAAAGCCACTACTATATATAGAATAATAGGTAGTAGCATGTGATAATCTGTCCTAGTGCACAGACCATCACAATTATGTATATAAGGACTCATAGTCTGAGAATTAGACCTCAGACTTAACATCATCTTTTGTCACTTGTCTAACTTCATATTTTTGAACTCTTCAAAGTATCAAAGCCCAATCACAAATAAGTAAGTGACCATTTGTGATAAACCTTCTATCTCATTATCTATTCTTGCTCCTCTAGTATTGTGCTTCTCAGGGGCATATCTTGCATACTGCTATATTCCTGTGCTTTTTCCCATAGGGGACATGCTAATCTCTTCTTTTTCTACTATGCCTTTTATGGCTTTGCTACACATGTTATTACTTTCTCTTGTTGTTTCTTTTTTATCTCAATATTGGGACATTCCCACTTCTTGTGCCCTATTTCCCAACATCAGAAATACCTTACTTTCTCTTTTTCTTTATCCATTGTCTCTTGTTGTCTTATGCACTTTTCTCTTTCTTTACTCTGTATTATTCTGCTTGACAACACCTTAAACTTATTCTAGAGAATGGACTTTCTTCCTCTCTCCTACTTATTATCACAAATGGTCACTTACTTATTTATGATAGGTGCTTTGATACTTGAAGAGTTCAAAAATGTGAAGTTTAAATAGTGACAAAAGAAGTTGTTAAGTTTGAGGTTTAATCCTCAGATAGAGAGTTCTTATATATAGAATTGTGATAGTCTGTATACTAGAACAGATCATCACATACTACTATCTATTATTCTACATATAGTAGTACCTTTGTACTGGAATAGCCCCCTGGACCCTTATCTGGAATAAACACAACCCCTAAGTTCTTTACAGAAACAAGAAGGACAGAAAACAGTAGACTTAACAAACTATCACAAATGGTCACTTACTTATTTGTGATTGGTGCTTTGATATTTGAAAAGTTCAAAACTGCAAAGTTTAAATAGTAACAAGAGAAGTTGTTAAGTCTAGAATCTAATCCTCAGACAAGAAGTTCTTATATATAAAATTGTAATAGTCTATGCACTAGAACACTTAATCATATAAAGGCTGTCCTTTGTTCTAAGAAAAGGCAGATGATTATCTATGAGTAATTAATTAAGTCTATGTGCAAGTGTTGAGGACTTTATATCTCTATGGGTATTAATTGCCTCAAGGTTGTTCTAGGCTTATTCTAAGTGTTATGAAGAGGGCTTTTTCTGAGCCTAGAAGCAAAGCATATATTGTGGCAGTTTTCGAGATATTGGTGATTTAATATGTGGTACTATAGTAGTTATCTACTAATTTGTCTGATAGCTCAACCAACATTGATTGTCTTAAGACATGACTAGTATTGATCAAAAGGTCTCTTCAAGGGCTTTCTGGAGTTGTTAAGACCATAGGAATTATTAAATAATTAGTAGAGATGGTGTAAGGGGACGCTCTAGAGTAGCTTAGGTAACCTAGTATGGGTAAGTATTATCTAGCTTGCCCTCGGATTCTCAGAGCCTGCTATTCATAGTTCTTTTCCCTCTTGTTCTCATTGCCATGGTTAGTACTACATAGCCTTATTAGGTATAGTAGTTATTTGTGTTCTGATCTATGTTTCCTTAGTGACTGGTACACAGACCAGCTAGTTTAGTGTAAGTAGCTAGTGATGTATGGTAGAATACCTTACCTCAATATTGATTGGAACTCCTGGGCTATTTACCATTCTTACTTAAGTTTACCTCCTTCACTAATATCGAGTATGGTTAGGGTTGCCACCGAGTGATCCCCTTACAGATAGGTCTGAATAAAATTTATATAGCCAGCATAGTCTTCAGACCTCAATCTATTGAATACCTTTGGGATTATCTTAACTAGGGGAGTATATAAGTTTTGGACTAGGCTTAAAAAAGAATAGAATAAGATATCTAAGGAAGTGGTGTAGAATCTGATAGCTAATATGTCTAGAAGATATATAGCAGTGATAAAGACCAAGAAAGGATATATCAGGTACTAGTAAATATACTTTATTATTATTAAACAGTTAGTAAAAAAACTGTTCAAATGCTATATCATTTTGTTTGGTCCACTATTTGACCATTTTCCCACAAAATCACATTATTCCTGTTGGAACCTAAGCCAAAAGTCTGAACCCAATTACACAATATTTTCAAAATTTTTACTAATTTTCTTATCAATTTATTTGATAATAAACATAAAAATGCAAACTGTTACAAACTTTGTTTGGACCTATCTCTGTCAATGATTTATACAGCCTTAATAATGCTCAGAGTTCCCAAAAGGACCTTTTGAATGATGTTCAAAATGTCTCAACATAATTAGTATTTATTGAGCTATTAGGCAATTAGTAAGTAACCTCTATAGTATCACATATTGAATTGCTAATATCTTAGTAACTTCTATGATTGATACCTTGCTTTTAGGGACAATACAAGTACTTCTTATTATGCTTAGAGCAACCCCAAAACAACCCAGAGACAATATTATTTCATAAAGATAAAAGATTCTTAATGTTTGTACATAATTCATTTACCTATAGATACTCATCTGTCCTTGAATAGAACAAAGAGTAGCTCTAAGATAGTTAGGTTATTTCTATTTCAAGCACAAAGACACTATCATATGTAGAACAATAGGTAGTAACATGTGACAGTCTGTACACTAGAACAGACTATCACATTCATATATATAAAAACTCTCAGTCTAAGGATTAGACTTAACTATATCTTTTGTCACTGTCTAAGCTTTGCTTTTTAAGCCCTTTTAAATATTAACTCACTCAATCACAAATCAGTAAATGGCCATTTACAATACAAAGGGTTTTTTTGTTTATTGTATCTAGTACTAATTAGCTTAGTTGTACTTCTTAGCTTTGTTCTCAACCTAGACTCCTTCTTGCATTCTTGTCTCTTTCTCAATAAATTTAAACCTACTCTTCAAGTCTTTTCCACAGTATAGGGAATGTTCTATATTAGGTAGAGATCTTAACAGAAAATAGAATAAGACTCCTGGGAAGATACTCTATACTATATATACTGCTATAACTCATATATTACTATTTCTACAGTCCTAATAGTTAGGGTCTCCAGGGTAAGTCAGTGACTATTTTTATCTTTATTCCACTTTTACTCTTATTATTATACTCTATTCCTAGTAGGTACTATTCAGTGATAAAAGAAGGAAGTTACTAGAAAATACACCTGGATAATCTACACCATGATTACCAGCTTTTATCCTATTAATTGCTATTCTATTATCCTCTCTTCCCTCCTGATCTGCAATCTCTTAATTATTGTAGGTAACAAAACTTTGTCTTAGGACTGCAATAAAGAATTAATGACAACCTTGTTGATGAACATCAAAATATTATGCTAGCAACTTCTACATCAAAGCTTCATCATTGTCTTAGCTATTTTCTACAGACCCATATACAGAACTCACATGTAATATACCTCAGCTATCTGCACTACTTGGGTGATGTCTGAGGTAAGCATATACCAAGCACAACCATTACATTACTTATGTGGACATACATTTCTTAGAAAACTTGGAAAACCTGATATGCAGATAATAGTATCACATCTCTCCATAAATGTGCTGTTCAAGTATTGGGTGATACCAGTTTTCCATCAATGAGTTGGTCATTGGATGTGATCAAGGTGTGACAACGGCAATTAGTGCAGCTACAGACAACCTGGTAGGGTGGGGTGGCAGCATAGCTGCAATAGCAGAGCGTGACTGCGTGACAAATCTACTTGACACGTGAGGTGACGTGATACTGACACGATACTTACAGGTCACTTGACATCTGATGGGGCGACTTGACATCAGAATGTGGATTTCTATTCTGCAACAAGCAAATTATTGCTAAGACACAGAGTTAAACAGAGACTGACAATCTGAAAAAGGCACGAGGGCAGAGGAAGAAGGCTGGGTAGTCAATCCACTTGATTCCGACTAATTGTCTTTCGAATTGAATCACCTGACATACTTTATTGTGCCAGAAATATCGCTTTCTTATAAAATGGCATAGAGTGGGTCCTTTGCTCAAGATCTTCGTCTTTGCTCCCCAGTACAACTCAGTCCTTCTTAATATCATCATGAACCTTTATTCGTTATTCGCAGAGATCTTCTCACAAGACGAGGATCCCTTTGATTCCGTCCCCGTTGACGATGATATAGATCAATTCCACGGGAAGTGTATGATCATATGAGTCGTTTCTGATATACCGTGGTGAGAACCCTTCTCTCATGTCTACTAAATTGACTCAGTGGACCACTAGCCTGTCACTATTTGCATCGTATCACCACCATCTACATTTCTTTCTTGAAGGAGACAATCTGTTAATGATTTTTTGCGATGGGTTTTTTGACTTGGGTCACGAGTCGTTATTGTATCATGTGTACACACATTTTCAAATTCTCAATCAAATGATGGATGTGCTTTCTTTCGTCCTTGACATTGTAGAGGAATGGTGTAGATACTCTGTCAACAATGGAAAGTCGATCCCAGACCAGTGGGCCCTCTATTGATGATAATGAGAACCTTTATGTTCTTGTTGCTCTCAGAAAGTGAGTCTCAGCCAGTCACTGACTTGATTATCAACTCATTAGGTATAAGGAACACTATGAAACTATTTCCCATTGTGTCATCTTAGTGACAGTTGATAATTCATCCTGCCATCGTGGATTGATTGTGATGTTTACCTACGAAGAGGCCAAATTGGCGATGTCAGGATTAATGCGCACGTGAATTAAGTCAGTGTCCAGTCGTGCTTTAAGTAATGGAGCTGGGCTGATTGAAATTGGTGAGGTCGAGGGTCATACAGTAGACGTGTCTTGGGCTGTCATTCAATGTTCGCAAGGTGAATATTGGATCTAGTGAAGCACTGAGGAAATTCAGGATTTCTTGATGGGGGAGATAGGACTATGTTATCCGGCTCTCGTTCTATCGCTGCATATTCTAGGGATGAGACTGGCCTTGACTGTCCTAAAGAGATATCGGTCACATCCGTTGATAGTTTGGATCCAGATTTTGGTTCCTAAACGGTTACTCCTGACTCTGCGGCGACATCACTTGCCTCGAAGCTCCTTGTCATTCTTTTCTCACAGATCCGCGACTTGGAACCGCTCTTTAATCCTTTCATGTTGAGGTCTCTTCAAAGAGACACTCAAATTCTCAAACGTCATCCCGATATCACAGATTTAGATGAGAGCATCAGCAAAAACCCAAAATACTGATTCTTACTTTTGTGGGATAAATCAGTCATGAATTAGTAAAGAGCTTACTGATTGAAATTATCTTTACGAATCATCCAAAAATCAGTGATCAATAAGTACAAACAAGTATGAATAAGTTTGAATATGGATTACTAATTTTATCTGGCATAATATATGGAATATATGGTGAGTGAGCTTTGAATTCATATGATCTATTGCCTCTGAATGGCTTGGTCTCTTATAAAACATTATCTCTTTCTTGTTGGGCAGCACACATGTTGTTGGTATGCATCATTTCCACCTCTCTTGGTGAAACTCAGCTTGGGTTTCTCCAATTGTAGTATTTTATATTCATTGCCAGTGTACTCTCATTTTTATTGATATCAATGAGACAGTATAATAATAAATATACAGTAGAATAGGTAAAATGGTCTGTAAATGAATTTACATAAAATACCTGAGCTTAATCCAGAACTATTGATTGCTTCTAGTCAGATGGTACTGTAGTACCAAATTTTGGAATAAGGTACAAGCTCTGTCTAATAAGACTAATAGGAACTATACTAGCCTGTCATTCATGATCTTTGATCAAGGGTACAACTTGATATAATTTGCTATCAGGATGTAGATGTGCATGAGAGAATTTGGTGAA
>Ga0153961_1000443_pt1 | contig 10924 bp, 4 predicted proteins | sample TSFL045MetaG_FD_104748 | JGI IMG/M metagenome (GOLD analysis project Ga0153961, IMG submission 104748) | Attine ant fungus gardens microbial communities from Florida, USA - TSFL045 MetaG | ecosystem: Host-associated > Fungi > Mycelium > Unclassified | place: USA: Florida, Withalacochee...
GAGCTACCCTAGCCTGTTTACTAGTGATACTTAAACACACTAGTTTAGCTCCGATCACAGAGACCCTGAATGCAGAACTAGTATATAGTGTAGAACATCCCTCCAGGAGCCTCATCCTAATCTCTGAGGATTCTCCTGGAGGTGAGTTGTATTATAACCACAGACTGTAATATAACTAAGGATTCTCCTGGAGTTTTGTGCCCCAGTCGCCCTTACAATCTCTGCCTTAGAACAAAACCAATAAGGTAGGCTCCAGTAGGCAAATTGTACCCTCTCTGGATTCCAGACTCGCAATGGGACACACTTAGTATGGATTTCATTGTGGAACTCCCCTTCTCCTCCAGACATGATGCAGTGATGACAGTGATGGATTTAGTATTGAAACGGGTACACTTTGTTCTGACACACATAACAGTGACAGCAGAGGGAGCAGCTAGGCTTTTCCTGTATCAGATCTGGAAGCTCCACAGTCTTCCAACACGCATAGTCTCAGACCGTGGACCTCAGTTTGTAGCTCGTTTCACTAGGGAACTTTACTGCCTGCTCAGAATAAAGTTAGTATCTTCCATAGCCTGACACCCTCAAACCAACAGACAGATGGAGCATATCAACCAAGAGTTGGACCAGTACCTCTGGCTTTTTGTGAACGAGCAGCAAAATGATTGGTACAATCTCTTACCCCTGGCGGAGTTCCAGCACAACAATCACGTCTACTCCACTACTCAATAGCCTCCATTCCTGCTCGACACTAGAAGGCTTCTTTGCATGGGCTTTTAACCCCAGCAGAACCCTTCCAGTCTGGAGACAGTCAATGAATTCATGGAACGGATGAGAATGGTAATCGAAGAAGCAAAATCCATGATCCACAAGGCACAGGACAATATGAAAAGATACTATGACTGACAAAGGACTCCAGCTCTGGTGTTCAACCCTGATGACAAAGTCTTTCTTGACACATTAGATATCTGGACCATACACCCTTTGCAGAAACTCTTGCATCGATGGCTTGGTCCCTTTGTAGTAGAACAGTGGATCGGACCTATGGCCTATTGCTTAAAACTGCCATACTGGATGAAGTAACTCTATCCAGTGTTCAATATAGTGAAGTTTACTCCAGCTCTGGATGACCTGATTACAGGACAGAAAACAGCAGACTACCCACTGCCTATAGTCATCAATGGAAAAGCAGAGTGGGAAGTAAAAGAAATACTCAATAGTTACTAGCACCAGAGAAGATTCCAGTACCTCATCAGATGGAAAGAATATAGCCGTGAACACAATTCCTGGGAGTCAGCCTCCGAAGTTTCCACTCCAGAACTGATAGTGGAGTTCCACCACAAACACTCTGGGGCTCCGAGACATATCTGGCATGCAGAGTTTGACAACATCTTTCATTCAGAGTCCATTGCTTCAAGATGTAACAATCTTGAAGAAAAGGTGAATGTAAGGGAACAGCTCTATTTCCACCCCTAAACTGCACAGCAACACTCCAGAGCAGCCTAAGCCTGTTCAAGTATTACTAAAGTAATACTTAAACACACTAGTATAGCTCTGATCACACTGACCCTGACACTAAAGAATGTAAACCTAATATATAATGTAGAAGATTCCTTTAGGAGCTTCATCCTAATCTCTGAGGATTCTCCTGGAGGTGAGTTGTATTATAATTACAAACTGTAATATAACTGAAGATTCTCCTGGAGTCTTGTGCCCCAGTTGCCCTTATATCACAGTTGAAGATGTGTGTCAACTTGAAGCCTATATCTAACACTTGATATCTTCATGCTTCTCGTTAAAGAATCCAGTTAAGGTTTTCAGTGAAGTTATATTGGAGAAGAGATATCAACAAGACTTTGAGTAGCACCCTTGAGATTGTCCTAAGACAAGTAAGAGTACCAATTCCTCAGAGTAGGATTTTACAAAGGGAATACAAAAAGAGAAAACTTGCTATTCCCTTTTCTTTCTGGTTTGTATTTATCCTAACTAGGAATATAACAACTGTTACAATGTGGTAACACTACTTGTAACTAAAAGTGACTAGTTAAGTGACAAATCAGTGACAAGGTGACAAGTGAGTCAGAGTCAAGTCAAAGTCTATAAATGGGTTAGTCTAATGTTGTCCCATTTAGATAAAGTAAGTCTAGAGATAGAAGATAGGAAGAGGAAATAGTCTAAGATTTCTCTGAAGAGTCTTATCTGTACTATGAGTCCATTGTCTCTTAGAGTCCTCAGACATTCAATGCATTACTGCATTATAATGTTCTCATCTAGCATTGCCAATATCTCATCCACTAGCCATTCGTTATTAGACTATAGCTGATAATAACTGTAGTTCCACTCGATGTTCATAACACTTTTGGTATAGTGGTAAACCATACAGTATGTATTTACTGGTCCATAGCACAACTGTGACAGTGACTAAAAGTCTTGATACTCTCACTTACAATATAACTTTACTAAAAACCTTAACTGGACCCTTTGTGAAGGGGTGTAAAGATACCAAGTATTGATATAACCTTTGAGTTGAAATACATATTCAACTTCAAGGTTTAGAGTCTTAACAGTGTATCCACTTCTTGACTGAGTCTAGCAGTAATGGGATCACTAATTACTGATAGACTTTTAATCTGTTGTCTTGGTATGATATTAGTCTAAGTCTGCTCTAGATTGAAATTATATTGCATTTGCAAAGATATCCTTCAACTTCTGAGTTCTAGAGTATCAACATTGATAGTCTGTCTCTGAGAAACCTGGTGCTAGCTCATTAGTCTTGTCTCCCAAGGTATATGCTATTCTAGCATATAGTAGCTTAGCAACTATCTAATAAAAGTACCCAATCTTGGGTCTAGATTATGTCTGGGACTTGTAGGAGGTTTTTAGAATAGGTTCCAATAGTAAAATCCAGGGGTATAATTTGTATCCTATGCTATATTTCTGCAGAAAATTCACTAGTGGCATAACATCACTACATCTAACTGGCATGGAAGAAGCTTAATAGATCTAAAAGATAGGAACAATGAGGACATTGTCCCTATCTATACTAAAGGCAGCTCATAACTAAAAATATGTATGTTAAAATAACAACAACCCATTAATGGATCGTTACTATTAATGTTATATATTAATAGACTAGTATATAAGAAACATGTCTCATACCTAGTGATAATAAATTGATTTTACCTCTACTCTATTATTGCTTCTCTCATACAACTAACAGATGAGTTAGTATAAGGGGGCACTTGGAGACGTCCCAGAATACACTCGTCGTTAGTGGAGGAGGTGTCTTAAGTAAGAGCAATGAATAGCCCAGGAGCTCTAATCAATGTTAAGGTAAGGTATTCTACCGTACATTACTAGCTATATATACTAGACTAGCCTGGTCTGTGCACCAGTCACTATAGCTACATATATCAGGACACTAATAACTACCATACCTAATAAGGCTATGTAGTACTGATGGGGCAGACCCGAACTAGAGAAATAGAGAACTGTGGACTGCAGACTCCAAGGATCCGAGGACAAGCTAGACGATACTCATCCTACCAAGTTATCCAAGCGATCCTAGTGCTGTCCCCTTACAGTCAGCTGGTGCCTTCACCACTATGCCATGCTTGCTGGCCACTCTGAAACAGGTTATGGGCCCTGAGGGGTAAGTACTGTGTACTCAGTACAAGCATAAGTACTTTTCACACCTTGCTCTTACCTAATTGTCATAGAACAATTACTAATGCTACATACTTTCCCTCTATCTAACAGAAAATATAACATCCTAGACCTTAGGCCTCCTCCGCTCCTTTGATGGTCACGACTTCCTAGACTGGAAAGCCACTACTTGTTATGTTATCAATGCTACTGGCTACTGCTTGGTGCTAAGCACTCAACCATCATCAATTTTAGTAAATGGTGTAGAAACAGACAAATTGTAAGGGGACATCTAGGGTAATGCTTAGTAAGCTCCAAGGGTCTGAATCTATTTATGGCCCATTGACAAATTGTGTATTGCGTTCCTATTATTCCTTACTTCTCCTATTTGTGTCATGTGGGACAATGCCTTCTATCTATTATTAGGACTATTGTGATTACTGATCCATGTATATGTGACTGCCCATGTAATTGTCTGGTGTAGTATATATACTAGCAATGTGTTGTAGATCTACTTCACTTGAATCTCAACTTAGCTTCCGGGACTATCCATTAGCTTGAAGAGTGATCGCCTCTGAGTAGTTCTCTTACACGAATCTTGCAGAACCTGGACCCTTTGGGAAGACCAAGATGCCCAAGTATATGGTAACTTAATATTGCACATTTCTGCCAATGTAAGGAAACTTGCTATAAAAGCAAAAATGAACAATACTAGAGAATTACTTAACTGGCTAAAGACACAGTATGGTATAACTAGTATATCTGCCACTTATGCTGACATCGTCACTGTCAACAAACTCCAGATATCTGGAGATTGTGACCTTACTCCCTCCTTAGACAGGCTCTTGGCTCTTTTTATGCACTTAGAGGACAACAAACTTGCCTATCCAGAACCTATTCGTGCAGTAACCCTCCTTTCAAAGTTACCTTCACAGATAGAGAAAATTGCATACAGCTACAACTGAAAGACTGAAGACATTATCTCCTTGACTTTTGCAATGATCTGTAATGACACCATATTAAATTGGCAGCAATAGTCATCAAAAGGAAAACAGAAACCATTGTAGCATACTATAGACGTAAGGAAGCTATCAAATATTTAGTACAAAGGCAAGAATCCTACCTTTCAGCAGCAGCAGAATGCACAGCCAAGTCAAAGATCCAGCAAGCCATGCAGTAAGCATAGTAGTCAATATTGACACAGGCACAAGCAACAGAAGGAGTAGCAGACTCATTAGTGCTCCCATGCACACACTGTGCAAATAGCTGTACCTGCTGGAACAAACTTGATCCTAGTCCATATGGTTAGCTTCTAGTGCCAAATATGCTTGGGATACTTCCAGCATTTTGGTGCCTTTATTAATGCTATAAGCTTCTACCCTTTGAATTGTGCAACTAATGCTTAACTAGACACTCTCGATCCTACAAAAATGCATAGAGACAATGAGCCTCAAGTTACCCAGAGTGCAGAACACACTGTAAAGTGATTCTATAACCCAGGTGATGATGCCATTGTAATGCCCACCAATAGTACACTATCTCCCATGCCTCCTGAGAATACCCCACTCACCTCAAGTGCTATGATAATTGCAGATTCCGCTGCTCCTACCTCTACTGATTACCTAGCAAAGTGCACTTGCCTTGCCAAGTCTACTGAGAAGATCAACAAAAATATGTGCGACTCTATAATCTCAAACTCACTAGCTTCTCAAATTGGGGACAGGACCCTCTGGGAAAACAATATGGTCTTCTTAGGATCCCTATTCCAGAAACCACTCAATGAGGATGTGAAGGTTTCTCCTGGTGCTCCATTTGATGATATAAGTATTGATAACACCTACCTTGCCGAAAGCAATATTAGATGCACTGCCTCTCTTAAAGAGTGCAGGATTGCTACTAATATACTGCTAGCTTCGAACTGCTTAATCTCAGCTTTGGGCTGTAGTAGTACACAATGTAGCCTACTCAATATATTAACAAATGTGCAAATAAATCACTATATGCATGGTTTAGCCTACTCTACTTGTAAAGCCTGCAAAGGGAAGACACATCAAATAGAAGTAATTACTCCTTTCTGGATCCTTGACTCAGGGGCATTGCTGCACTTTACAGGAGGGAGAAATGATTTTGCAATGTTTGAGAGACTACCTGAACCACTCCCAATACACACTGCAAATGGTTCCACACTAATTACAGACAAAGGATCTGTGGTATTAAGGTATCTCAATGCTTGCAATAACACTGTAACAACAAGGATTAACAATGTCTTCTATTGCAAGGATCTGACTTACCAACTACTATCCCTTGGGACCTTCCTCCAGGATAGGTTTATTGTCACAGAAGATAAGGGATTCATCAGGATTAATACTCCTGATGGTGCTGAATTTATGATTTATATACCAAGATTCCTAAATAACACAATTTTTGTGTTACAAATACTGAACTTTACAATGTAGTATCCCAGTACTCACCTAGCTAGAACAGTCAATTTTGACACTATTCACAAACGCTTTGGGCATCCATCAAGAGAAGTTCTCAGACGAGCAAGAAAACACACCAGAAACTTCTTTTATATTGAGATTTCAACCAACAATCCTATTTGTCCAGAATGTGTGCAAGGAAAAATAACAAACTGTCATTTTCCTCCCTCCAACTACTGTTCCACTTGCCCTTTCCAACTAATCCATTCAGATCTGAAGACTTTCCCTGTAATCAGTTACTATCAATAAAAGTACATCATCACATTCTATGATAATTTCACATCATATAAATGGATATCAGCACTCACTACCAAAGACAAAGCCATTCAAGCCACAAAACATTTCCTTGCATTTGTAGAAAACCAATTTCATACTGCAGTTCAAATGTGGATGTCAGACAGCAAGGATAAATATAAGTCGACAGTCTTTAATGACCTTCTAAAGAACAGAGGCATCAGAATCCTTCAAAGTGCATCTTACATACCTCAACAGAATGGCTGCACAGAATGATTTATGCATGCCCTGAAGCACATACATACCTTGGAGCTGGTGGAATTTCTCGTATAATCAAGCTTGCCATGTATACAACCACACATCTCAAATGTGACTAAATTAGTGCACTCCTTATAAGGTACTTGAGGGAGAGAAACCTCGTATTGAACATCTATGAGTTTTTGGTTGTGGGACCTATGTTCATATTCCCCAAGCAGTGTGAAAGAATAAATTATGTTCAAAATCTGAATTGATGATGTACATTGGTATAGCACCTGGAGACCATAGAAATATATTCATGCACTTACCAGAAAATATGGTTTTTACTTCTGTCCATGTAAATTTCAATAAGAATCTCTTTCTCCAATGCCCAGCAAACAAGAAGCAGGATCAAATACCATCAAGACCTGCCAAAACACCCTTATTAAATCTAGATAGTCTAAGTGATGATGATGAAGACGTTTACCATTATACTCTCTATTCTTCCCCCAATAGGAAATATGAAAAGGATCAAGGCAGACCTGATGATAATCAGTGTTCACATACAACTGCACAAGTGCCAGATCCACTGCTCTTGATTTAGGATAAGGAAGAGCACTATCAGATGAAAGAAGATACACTCTTATCCAGACATAATTCTCCACAAGTGCAGACAGTGCCACGTTGACCTAGGAACATCTATGGGGAACAAAGGCATCTTATAGACCAACTAAACATAGAAAGACAAAGTAAATGGTCTCAAAATCAGGAACGTACCTGTCACATAGAAAGTACAGATACAACAGAGCAACAGCAGGTTTCTATAAGGGGATCACTCAGAGGCAACCTGAATCACACTCAGTATTAGTGACTGAGGTGAACTTAAGTTAGATCGATGAATAGCCCAGGAGATCAAACTAATATTGAGGTAAGGTATTCTACCATATATCACTAGCTACTTATACTAGACTAGCTTGGTCTGTGTGCTGGTCGCTATGGGAACCCAGATCAAGACACTAATAACTATATTACCTAATAAGGCTATGTAGTATGTACCATGGTGACAAGAACAAGAGGGAAGGGAACTATTAATAGCGGACTCTGAGGATCCAAGGGCAAGCTAGATAATGCTTACCCATACCAGGTTATCTAAGCTACTATAGGCTGTCCCCTTACAGTTCCCAGACCTAACCATGCTACTCTTCCTGATGAACAGCCATCTGGCAATAACTCTATCCCAATCCCTGTTGATGAAAACCCTCCAAACAATGTTGATGAAGGGGAACTAGCATATCTATGCTGAGAAAGGGGAGTGTAAGGGGACAACCCTGAGATCGCTTAGATAACCTGGTAGGGTTTGCATCATCTAGTGTTCTCATGGATCTTCGGAGTCCACAGTCTATAGTTCCCTTCTCTCTAGTTTGGGTCTCTATTATAGTACTACATAGCTATATCTGGTAGTGTAGTTATTATTGTCCTGATGTATGTGTTCATAGCGACTGGCGCACAGACCAGGCTAGTCTAGTATAAGTAGCTAGTGATGTATGGTAGAATACCTTACCTCAACAATAGTTTGAGCTCCTGGGCTATCTATTGCTCTGACTTAAGACATCTTCTTTACTATACTAGAGTGTGTTCTGGGACATCTCTGAGTGCCCCCTTACAGGGAGTAAAGTTGTTCAATCACCTCATTAAATTTGTATACTCACTAAATGATGACAAAAATGAGAGCATATCATTAGAACATAGGCCTGACCTCTTCCAAGTCCAGGAGTGGCAATTCAAGGATATTGTGAAAATAAAAAACCCAAATATTTGCAAAGAATTTGAATATGCTTGCCAAGAGGAACTAGAGACTCTATGGTACAGAGGATCCTTCAAAAGGGTGAAAAAATACCTCATAAACAAGTTACCAATAAAATACAAATAAGTTTTTCATGTGAAACCTGATGGTTGAAAGAAAGCATACCTTGTTGCGAAGGGATTCTCCCAGCATGTAGGCGCAGACTATACAGACATTTACTCACCTGTAGTCCACTTTGAAACTGTCAGACTGATGTTAGGCTCTGCTACACTCAAGAAATGGCATATAACAGATCTTGACGTCAGGAATACATACCTTTATAGGGAACTTGATGAGGAAATTTACATGGAGCAACTAGAAGAGTTTACTAAGAACCCAAATGTAGTCCTAAGACTTTAATATACTATATATGGCCTCAAGCAAGCAGGATTTGCCTGGTGGTGCAAACTGGATGCATCTATAAAAGACCTTGGCTTTGAATAATTAAAGTCAGAGGCTGGAATCTTTAGATACTGAAAACTTGGCATAAACATTACTGTTGCTATTATCTACATTGATGACACTTTCTTCTGTGGCCCTGATCTAACCATCCTTAATGATCTAAAACAGAAATTTATGAAGCAATAGGAATACAGGGATTTAGGGAAACTTATGGAATTTTTGCATATGTGTATTATTCATTGAAATCAGCAGATACTCATCAATCAAGCTAATTACCTAAGAACAATTTTTCAAAGGTTTCAAATACAGGATGCACGTCCTGTACCTACTCCACTTCCCTCTGGATACTACTCTATGAAATACACTGGCCCTATTGATCATGTACTCCAAAAAAGATTCTAAATAGTCATAGGCTCTCTCTTATACTTGATGCTAGGAACACACCCAGATATCGCCTTTACAGTCACTTAACTAGCCTGGCATACTACAAACCCATCCCTAGATTACTTAAGCAAGGCACTGTACATATGTCAATACTTAGTGGGAACCCAGGACTATGCTCTAATTTATAAAGGAGAATCTAGACTCAGAGTATATGTGTCATATAACAGAAAATACCTATTAAATAATATAATTTCTTTTATATTTTATATTATTACTAATTTTTTGCTCCTAAACTCCTGTTGTCTACTCCTATAGAATCACAATGTAGACTAGTTACTTGTACTCCTCCTATTCCAGACTTAGTATAAGTACTCTAGTAGTTACATCTGAGTTCCTTAGTTCGTAGATTAAAGTCATTTACGTCTTCTCCTTGTCCTATCCTCACTCCTATCAATCTATACCACTCCTCTCTGAAACTTCTGGCAACAATTCAGTCCTCCTGAAATACGCAACCACACACGCGATAGCAGATTGAGGCACAGTGCACAAGCTAAGGCCAAGGTTGTTCCCCCACTTTGTTGTCAACTCCCTCCCACTCCGGAATAATTCCACTTTACTCCGGGTCACTCCGCTCCTGCTCCGCACATCCTTGACAATATGCATGCACAGATTCAGATTGGGCCTCTAATTCTGAAGATCATTGATTGCAAACAGGGTACTTCATTACAGTAGCAGGAGGCGCTTTCAGTTGGGTTTCAAAGGCTCAAAGGACAGTAGTGCTATCCTCCACTGAAGCAGAATATATAGCACTTTCTGATTGTGTTCGACAATGTGTATGGATCTGCTCAATACTACTCGAGATCAGCTATAGTTTTGGGCCTATCCCCATAAGCAGAAATAACCAAGGCTCCATTTTCATGGCAAGTAATTCAATAACCAAATCACAAAACAAACATATTAATGTTTGCTTTCATACTGTTTGAGATTTCATAACTCAGGAAAAGATAAAACTATTCTATATAGAAGGAAGTCAGAACCCAGCTGACATGTTTACAAAGAATCTCCCTCAGGCAAAATTCTCAAAATTTAGGAGCCAACTTAGGCTGACTTTTTATTAGAACGCTGCAACATGCATGATTATCTATACTTACATATATGCTTACTCATGCACTCAGCGAGGGGAAGTGTTAAAATAGCAATAATCTATTAATGGATAGTCACCATTAATGTCATATATTAATAGACTAGTATATAAGAAATGTGTCTCATACCTAGTGATAATAGATCACTTTCACCTCTACTCTATCATCGCTTCTCTCATACAACTAACAGGTGAGTTAGCTGGTGCCTTCACCACTACACTATGCTCACTGGCCACTCTGAAACAATGTAGATGCTCAAACACATTGAAAGCTTGCCTTACTAGACTCATCACCAATCATATACCAATAGGTGAATACAGACTAAGGTTCTTCTTCAATGAACCCTGTAGCTGCCCTTGCAAAAAGGCAGAAATCAAGATGAGACAATACTTATTATTCAATTGCAAAAGATTCAAAAAGGCATGGAACCCAAAAATATAATCAATCTTTGACATCCTGACATTCCTAGAGCTTAACCCAGGGGCATTTTCCTTTCAAGATGGCATCACATAGTGTACCCTCTTACTTCTCTCATAACATACAATCAATATAGCCAGAAC
>Ga0153961_1000444_pt1 | contig 10913 bp, 10 predicted proteins | sample TSFL045MetaG_FD_104748 | JGI IMG/M metagenome (GOLD analysis project Ga0153961, IMG submission 104748) | Attine ant fungus gardens microbial communities from Florida, USA - TSFL045 MetaG | ecosystem: Host-associated > Fungi > Mycelium > Unclassified | place: USA: Florida, Withalacochee...
AGAACCACATACCAAGGTACCATTGAACCTGTCATGTGGCCGTTATCACTAACCTTAATATGTATAGCCCAAAGACACCAGCAATGTTGCATTACAAACAATGGACTATGAAAGGGTTGACTCGATCGACAGCCATGTCAATGGCATTCTTTCGTCAAATCCATCTTCTGATGCCGACCTGTGGGGTCAGCTCAATGACAAGATCAATGGTGACGTACTTCAAGAAATTTTGGCCAAAATGTCACAGAATGCAGCAGCCAAGGCTTCACCAAAAGTGCAGGTACGGTTTTCATATAGATGTGTGCATTATGCGTAACTTATACTATGCCCAGTCTCCACCTGATACTAGTTATGACGTTCTTGGTGCACTGAGAGAAATGTTGCGATTGCCTGATTGTGAGTGGACTTCGGATGAGCAACGCAAGGCCACTCTATTTGCTATTCGAAGAAAGACAGATCTACTTGTTGCGCTGCCAACAGGGAGCGGCAAGTCTGTCATACCCATGCTGGCTGCCAGAGTTGTGAATAAAACCTTTGCTGTGATCGTGCCCTTTATATCGTTACTGGAGGATTGGGAGCGTCGCCTCAAATTGGCAAGACTATTTTACAGTGTGTTCAAGCCTGGGATGCGCACCTTTGCCGATACTCCTATAATCCTTGCAACGACAGATATGGCAGTAACTCCTGGCTTTTCTGAGGCTATCGGACGTTCTTTTGCAAACCATACATTCAGAGGGTTGGTTATTGATGAAGTTCATGAAGTTTTTGTGTCGAGAGAGTTCAGGAACTGCATGAGGAACATATGGCATATACGACGACTACCGTTTCCCATTATAGCCATGTCTGGAACGATCCCTGTTAACATGGAGAGCTCTCTGAGGAGAGAGCTATGCCTAGCACCTGACACCATTGTGTGCCGCCGGTCCTGTAATCGACCCGAACTCATCTACAACATAGAACCCCCTGTTACCAGCAATGACCACCTTGGCAAGCGTGTACTGGACATTGTTGGGAAGCATGATCTTGGACCAACAGAGAGGGGACTGGTATTTGTAACGACAGTAGGAGATGGCATGCAGTTGGCTTCCCATCTCAGATGCGAGTTTTATTGGTCAATGAAGACCAAGGTATCAGGTGCTGATAGTGCAGATACCAACAAAAAACAAGCAAATCTTCGGAGAGAGACAGTTGAAAATTGGAGGAGAGGAATTCACAAGATCATGGTCGCCACCACTGCTTTTGCCACCGGTAACGACTTTCCTAATGTGCGGCTAGTGATTCTTGCAACCACACCGTTCGACATGTGTTCAGCAATTCAAGAGATGGGAAGGGCAGGAAGAGATAGAAATGCGGCTTGGTGCTACATCCTACCCAACAGGATCTTGTCGCTGCCTCCAGGTCAGGGCCATGATGACTTTCATGGTTGTAAACTGATGTCGAAGATGATATGGGAGTCATCTGAGTGCATTCGTTTATGTCTTACAAGATACGTGGATGGTGACATGGGTGTTTCATGCCATGATGACCACCAAAATCAAGTATGCAGTCGATGCCGCTCCTCTCAAAAGCGAAAAATTACCACCTGTGATTTTCTGGGTAGTCCACTTATTTTACATCAGCATTCCCAAGATCCAGATGCATCACCGTCTCTGCCTGCTAGGATCACAAATGCAATACGAGTTCCAGCACGTGGAAAAATGCTTGTGCCATCCTCTTCCTCAGGCACTGATGACGAACCTTTGGTATGTTAGTCACTCTCACTCTCTCAGCTGGTATCAATAATCTTTCACAGTCAAGTAATCCACACCGCAAACGAGTTGTACCTTTTGAAGAAGGTGTTCGCCTTGTGAAAAAGAGGAAGCTTTCCCAGGGAATTCAAGACGACGACTATATTGTGAGATTGAAGAGGGCAATGGCTGCAGTTGACGGGTTGTGTACAGTGTGCATGGTGTTGGAGCCTGAAGAAAAACATCCTGCCAGCCATACAGCAAATAATTGCACTTGCATTGATTTCTGACACTTCGTGCAATGGAAGAAGGCACTATGGTACAAGAACCACATTCATGGTCCTGTCTGCACTATCTGTAATGTGCCACAGATCGACGATACGCTTCACAAGCTAATCACCTCAGGTGCGAGGGCAATTGACGAATGCCCTTATCCAGATCGTGTTCTGCCTCTGATCTACACCATCTACCATGACTCAACGACTCGTGGGGCTGCCCAGGCCCATTTCAAGACTCGCTGGCCCACAGACATTGAATTTGCACGATGGCTTATTGCCCCTCCTATTGCCCCAAGCAGGACGAATACAATGCGAGTCTTCCTTTGGTTTATCGAAACTCGATGGTTTCAGTAGATACAATCACCGATGGTATAAAATGTAGTACTACATGCATAGTACTCTCAACAACTACGAATCTGACTTAATCGGGGGTAGAGGATAGTTGTATAGCCAATATAACTGCTTCATTTAGCAACATTTCGTTTGAGCTTAATGGTCACTTTCAATATTTGGTCCTTTTTGGACTACTCAATATGGTATTGGTCCTAGCCTGGACTACTCAATATGGTATTGGTCCCAGCCTGGATTACTCAATATGGTATTAGTCCCAGCCTGGATTACTCAATATGGTATTGGTCCCAGCCTGGATTACTCAATATGGTATTGGTCCCACCCTGGACTACTCACTTTGGTAATCTCATGTAATCACATCAATCCAGGAGGACTCGATTGGGTATCTCGCGGGTTTTTGTGATGTGACATGTCCATTTTTTATTCTTTCTACCCCTCTCTTTGGTTGCCACGTTCGTTCTCCCCTGTCTTTCCCTCTCTTTGTTTGCTATATCCGTTCCCTCCTGTTCTTCCAAGAAATCTCATGGGGAAAATATCATGAATTGATGGATTGATTGACCAGTTTTCCTCTGGCGAGTTTCTAATGACTAGCATCAATTGTCTGTTCCGTGAGTTCCTCTCTCCTCTTCTCTCTCAAGACAAGATGTTAACAACTCGTTTTGGTCAAAGCGTGCCATTGCTATTCCGTCACAGACCATAGGTTGCCCAGAAGATACTGTCTACATTGATCAACTTCGCTCATTGGTCTCACCACAATGCCGTCTGTCATATCTGACATTTTCTACCATAGACAAGCTGCGACAGGAGGAGGATATGTTTTCTAATGGAAAAGGAGAGTGACAGGGACATTGGAGTGAGTATTCGATGCTATCGCTGCAAGGAAAATAGCTAAACTTGAATCGCAATCTCAGTTCCAACGCTCATGCTCGATCGTCTACTCCTGCATCCGTCAATCTGCCCAATTCAGCCTCTTCCAGCCCACAATTGTAGATTCCGATTGTTCGCCCCTTCGACTTCTATCCGATCGTCAGACTTGTGATCTCAGCGTGGTTCAAGGCTGTAGAAACTTATCCTTTATTGATGGGTAGGGGCTCATATAAGGCTGAAACATCTAGATCAACATGGAAATCGCAAAGTACTTTGAAGCAAGAAGATGACAGTGCGACAAATGGATATCATGGTAGCTTCAAAACACTGCACCGTCACTTTTATGGCGCTCAGGAATTTTCATAGCATTCAGGTTTGCTGCCTTATTGGAAGGAATAGCGATTTGGGGGTCAGATTTCATGATATCGAACCATGTTGGTGCAGCCAAGGGGACATGCGGTATGTTTTTCATCTCTAGATCATATTGTCGCGTCTGATGATACTGTAGATCTGGAGAAGTGATAGTATCTGGTCGTTAGGCAGCAGCACCTCAACAAGATACATCGAGTTCCTCAACTTTCCTGTCCATGTCCTTTGCCTTCGGTCGTCTACGTCCTCATCGGTCGTCTCAGCCCCATGCTAGGTTACAACACCAAATGTAAAGTCATCGTACCTGCCTTCGTTCGAGCATTAAAGGATTCACTTATCCATGCTCGCGTCGCAGGTTTAATGGCTTTTATGGCTACAATTGACTGTTTCGAAATTGTGGATATTGCAACCAAGGTATGTTACATTCACGCTGATCGATAAGGGAGCACACATTAGGAGCTAGTCCTGTGTGCTGATAGTGGGCATAAGGCTGGTAAGGGATCAGGCGTTCAGGACTGTTGATTTATTCGTGAAAAAACTAGAAGAACATGCAAAGACAATGGTATTACTCTTCCCCTTGGACATCCTGCCCCTTTCACTGACACATCTTTTGCAGCCGGAAATGGTTGGACCAGGTCCATCAACACCATCAGGTGAACGACGTGCCAGTGCTCTCCTCCATGCCGACGACCCCGCAATACAACGGTTCAAAATTCCCAACTCCGATTTCGCCGAGTTCTAGAACAGGGACGAGGAAAGGGTTACAACTTGGTAGTTCCATGAAAAGACGTGTCAATGGCGATCCGATTGTTGATTTTGCGAGAAATTTAGAGGCTGAAATGAGGATGGCTGTTATTGCTGGAGGGAACAGCTCATGAGGGAATGATGATCTTATGGATATCAATGCTGATGAGGATTGGAGTATGCCTTTTTTCAGCTCGTCCAGAAATAAAATAATCAGTTTCACATGCAGGTGCATTCGAAACGGCACCAAGTCCGTCACCTTCACCTGGACCATTGATCCAACCTCAAATAACACTGCCAAGCAAGTCCATCCCTAACGGAACACAGAGAATATTACAAAATACGCTCTCGCTGTCTCCCAAAACAATGAAATCAAGTAAAAGAGCGCTCTCACCTGCGATTCTTCGTTCGACACCTGGACAGTCCTCTGTGTCTGTGACGACGGACTGGAAGACGATTGAATTGAAACGAAGCCTATGACGATGACGCTTAATACATTATCTCCTGTACAGAGCGTAACCCCAATTATGAAGGAGGACAAGGCAGCTGAATTGTCTAGGAGGAAAGAGGAAACAGGTAGGCTTGTTCATTGATTTCTTGTGAGAATTCGGATTCATTTCTCTCTCTCTCTCTCTCATATCAGTGTATTGCGATGCTAAAAGAATGGAAGAAAAATGCGGCAAAGGGTTCTCCGCAAATGTACAATTGAGAGCGTTATTTGTTATGAAACTTTTTTTTTGCTAATACGATGGTTGCTATACACAGGATCCTCGTGCCATCAACATATGCCATATCCAACATGGTCATTCTAAGCTATATACATTCGGACTTCGTCCACCCCTGTTCATTCCGTGTCCGGCAAATCCAATTCAAAAGGGAAGAGAATTCCTCCCATGAGGAATTTGAGGTACGAGAGGCGGATTCTGCCAAGGACTCTGCCCATAAGATATCTCTGTAGCTTCAAAATCAATTTCATCCTTGCGTCGAGAGTGCCAGATTGTGTCCTCTTTATTGTCGCGCCTCGCGTAATTTTTCTTCTTCAACCAAATAACTGCAGTCTTCACAGTCCGCGTGGAACCAACACAAACAAACAAATATAAGAAATATGCATAGCAGCTCTAGCGAGTCTGGAATGACTGAAACTGAGGCGATGGAACCAGGTCTTGCCTGCTACCAAAGACACCTTATTATCCAGTGAGCACACGTTGTATTTCAAAATGCCAGGTCTGAACAAATGCTAGTTTTCCCTCCATAACCCAAGCAATAGAGATAGCGAGCAGGGAGGTTGAAGAACGGGAGTTTAAAGCTCACACGTGCAAACAAAGCATCGGAGGTGGGCCTCGACTTGGACTCGTCATCGTTAAGCCAGAACAGTGACCCTGAAAGCCCCGATGCGATCATCAATGCGCTGAAGCCAGAGACTACTCGAGCAAGGCAGGCGTTGACACGTCAGGACGGGTTGGACAGCCAGCTGTTGCGAGCAGAAGCTACTATTGCAAAGCTCGAGGTAGGTGAACTATGGCAGTTTTCTTTGTTTTTCTATAGCTCAGGTATGGCTAAACACCCAGAACGAGATTCGTATCGACCTCTTCCACCGGATGAGCGAGCAAGAGCAACAGACGTCAACCATGTGGAAGGCAAGCAGTGCGCCCTTCGTCAACTTCTTTAATAAAATATTCGAGCCCTCGAAGAAGACGATGCCCTTGACGTCCAGCTGAGATGCAAGAATTCCTTCAGCCCAGAAGTACGATCGACTTGGGCTCTGGGAGAATGGCTGTTCTTCTTATTTCGGTTTTTAGTCCCCAGCCTACTCTGCATATCCGAAGCTTTGTACCTCACTCTGCTTCTAGTTTTTCATGGTGAGTTCGCATGCTAATGATTATATATTTTCTAATCCAGCTGGCTCAAGACCAACACATCTTCGACTACAAATGCACAGCTTATTTGTCGAGGTATGTCTGAAAGAAACCTCTATTTTTCTCCATAGCAAGTCGTCTGACCTACTCGACGACTATTGTTATTATAGCCTCGACTTTTCTAACAGTTCTTTTCTATTCTGTAGGTGCTCTGGAATCTGACACGGGTTTGATTGTCTATGTATGTATACTTGAAAACCCTTTTGAAGCCAACTCTGATATTCTCTGATGCCTAGCATCTAACTGATTTCATCTTCGCAGCACGATAGCCTCTGGTTCAGTCTAATCCGCCCCTGCCATCAAATCTTGGCTGCTTCCTATCCGGCCTGTGGACTGTTCTGCATAAAAGCCGCTGAACGTCATGTTCGCAGTCAGATTTTATTGTTTCAGGTTGCGCTCTCCAAAGTCGTGAATACGCGCCTATCTTGTTGAATTACTTATCTCTAATTCTTCCTTCCTTCCAGGTTTAACTAGCCTCGCAAGTTGGGACTTCCTTGTGGTAGACCATTTTCTTGAGCTTGCGTGGCTACGTATTGGCCAATTGCATGTTCTCGCAGTCAAAGTCCACATTCTATTTATCCGAAATCAGGTTAACGAGGTAAGTTACAAGCTATAACATATTACTAACATCTAACTCTTTTTGCTTCTATCGATCATCACCTAGCATATGCATTTATGTCACCTTTCAATCATCTAGTTAGCGAAATTCAATGTCTATTTCGCCTCTGTTCTCGAGGCCATTATTGTCCATACCATTCGTCGTATAGAGCAGACAAATGAATTTGTCCATCTCGTCGGTCTTTCCGCCACCCTTCTCAACTTCCAGGACATCGCCACTTCCCTCTGCATGGATGAAAACAGGATAATGAGTCGAAAACCGCAAGGATCGTGTCTATTCAGAGTGCGTGATTGAATTCTTCATGTCTTGAACCGTTTGATGACTTTGATCAAGCGAAATTATGCCAACGCTGGGTATGTCAAGAACAGTCGAGACCTTTCTCAAAACAGCTGCACACCATAATAACTATACTGTGATCGTTGTCAAAACTGCTCCCTCTTACGGGAGCTAGAGTCTCCACTTTTCTCGTCCCTGAGATTCATCCATCTTCGCCCTTATGTCACGAGTCAATAAATTCATACTCTGTGCACACGTCATCCTTGCTAATGGTGGTATGTTCGCGATCGCTGGTTCTCAGATTGCGGCAGCAGCAGCAATGGCACATAGCACGCCAGTTGTGGTATGCACTGGTCAATTTATTTTGACGTCGCTTTGGAATCTCTATCATGCTTATGATGCATTGGACTTTGGTAATCCCAGTGATATCTTAGGATTTGAGGAAGGGCATTTAGCGGACAAGGTAGACGTTCTCAATCCCTAATATGATTATGTAGGTTCTGAGCTGATCGCCGCATACATCACGAGTGAGTGAGTCCTGGATGACTGGTACTGGGATGTAGACTGATGTTCCCTTAAGTGGTGGCCATCCACCATCATCAATAAGCTTATATTTCCTACGGTCCCCCCTTACGCTGAGCCTTATCCCTCTCCATCCACTTCTTTCGCACATAGCTTGTTGAAAGAAGCATATGACGACGAAGATTTCGTATTATAGATTATATGCATGTATAGAATATGTTAATTCGAGGGCATCAGATCTCGTATAGTTCACTTTCTAAGGATATCGAAGAAGGCTTCCTGTGGTAATTCCACTTTTCTAAGCTTCTTCATCAGTCGTTTTCCCTCTTTGGTTCTCAAGATGTTTGAGTTTGCGCTCATAGTGTCCACCATACAAACCGACAGTAACATCGGCACGGAGCGCTTTCAGAGTTTCACGGGCTATGACTTTTTTCCCTACTGCAGGTTAGATAGACACTTCAAAGAGTTGCCGAGGGTTGACTTTATCTGGGTCACGCATCAGAAATTCGGACATTTAAACTGTTTGCCTTGGTAACCTACGGAGTTTTTCACCCACTGCCTCCCAACAGTATCCTGGGCAGATATGTGAATGATGAGGACTAGTGCATCAACTGGCTTTCTGTTCAAAAGGAAGACCATCTTAGCGAGGTCACTTTTTCTGTAGCTTGCATCCTCATAGACGACAGAGTGTAAATAAGGGTGTCAAGACCCACTTTTGGCCGATATGTATAGGTTTGAAATGATTCTCATTTGTTTGGATTGGTGCGAGAGCGTTGACGTCAAACCTTGGGACCAGAGGAAAGACAAGCTTCCCAAGGATTTATTTGATGGGTGCGAGGAGTTCGAGGAACAGGTGAGGGTTTCTGCTCCCCTTTGTATAGACCTCGACACATTACTCTTCAATTAACATACTAATGTATGTATCCCTTCTGTCTGTACTCGCACTGACATTGATTTAGTGCCTTTGTGAACATAAATCGCTTCCTATAGGTCCCTCATCGACCCCATATTGTGAGAGTCAATTACTTCTGTAGGTTGGCTGTCATGTTGAAGGTTATATTTTTGCTCAATCTTTGCCGCTAAGGCAAAGCCTGCGAGTGCAAGTCGTTGCATTGGAAGTTTAGCGACAAACGGTACGATCGGCCCTGGCAAGACTATGTTCAAAAAGCTGAAAATCTTACTTGACCGGATGATGCTCTGTCGAACAAAGGTATGCTTTTTTTTCCAATTTTACCATTGATTTCCTCCCTAAAGGCTGAAAGAGCAGATGATCTATGTTTGCCACCGAGAACAATTGGTACGTTCAGCCCAGTCTTCCGATTCCGACTGTGCTCACGGTTTTGAATCTAGTTTATTTAGCCAAAATAATTGTCTATTCGATGGCTCCTGATGGCATTCCAGTTTCAGCGTCGAAGTGTCTGGCGACGCGTTACTGGCACGAACGTCTCATCGAAATCAATCCCAGGGATCTGTGAAAATCCCTGGGCCACAAGTCTAGCTTTGTAGCGCTCGATCTGCCCCTCCGCGCCGAGTTTTGTTTTGAAAACCCATTTACAGCCTATCACCTTCCATCCGATTGGCCTTGGTACGGTGCTGAAAAGATATTGCCTCACAAACTCTTCGAGTTCCTCTGCGCACGCTCTTTTCCAGTGCCTAGCGTCCCCCCTCGGCATCGCTTCTTCGTAGGTGGTTGGGTCCTTCAAAATTTCGATGGCCTTGTTCACCCGTTCGAGGCCTCCAGGACCCTTTTGTCGCACATAAGAGGTCTTCGAAAAACGTTTGTCATCATCACGAGCAGGGGCACGTCTTAGCCTCCGTGATTGGCGTCCATCGGTGGGTTGGTTGTCTTTTCTTTCTTCAACCCTTGCTGACTCTACTTCCTCTTTTCTCTCGACTTCGACTTCAACGTCGGTTCGCTCCTCGAGTAGCTGAGGTCCTGTCATCTCGTTTTTTTGTATCTCTCTATCTGGTGTTTTGTCAATAAATAGCCAATTCAGAGGTCGGCACAGGGCTGTATATTGCGCCTGAGGTCCAATCGAGAAAGAAAGGGCCGAGAAACCATTCCAAGGGTGACATGTATTCTCTTGGCGTATGACTTGTTGCTTTTGCTTTTTTGAAGTCCAGCTAATAAATTGCGATCTAGATTGTGTTTTTTGAGATGAACTATATGTTCTCAACAGGCTCGGAATGAATTGTAGTCATTGAAGATTTACGCAAACCCGGTATATTCTTTCCTGCTTCTTGGGATCCTCGTCGTTCTCGTCAACAACAAAGTAAGCCAGTCAAGATAGAAAGATTCAGGATATCGTTGTTACACACTTTCATTAGTCATTGCCTAGCTGCTCCAACATGAGTTGGATCATAGGCCTACTGCTCTAGAGCTCTCCGAGAGCCCGTCCATGCCACTGAAATTAGAGGATGAGAGTTTTCGAGGTGCACTCAACCTCATGCGTACGTCTTGATGCAGGTGTCAGACAATTGTACCTGACATGTTCTTTTTCAAATAGCCAAACAAGACTCACCTTGGCGTCAGGCAGTCATCTCCTCCCTCTTTACTCAAAAGCCCAAGCCTTCTCGCTCCTTTCTCTATGATTCACAGGCTGACACGTCTGAACAACCCTATGCTCTCAATCCAACCGTTCATGATCATCTTGCTGCTATCTTCAGACTCCATGGGGCAGTAGACATGGAACCACCCTTGTTAATGCCTGTAGTAGACCTACAAGAAGATCAGAAAAACCACGCAACATTCATTGATCGTTGTGGTGATCTTGTGAGTTTACCGAATAACCTCTTGGTACCATTTGCGAGGATGGCCGCGAGGACTGGTATCAAGAGGATCAAGAGGTATCATATTACAAACGCGTATCGGCCTAGGTAACGGTAGCTCTACAAGGTCCCCAGGGCGTGTGAACTGATTGGGAGTCTTGTTTGTAGTCCGGTTGCAGGGCGCCCGAAGACGACGAAAGCAGCAGTGTTTGACATCATAACCCAGGACCTGTCATCAGGATCGACAGCGGCTGGCGGAGAAATTGTTTCCGTACTCAATGATATCCTCAATTCCTGATACTCATAGAAGTGCTGTTGTGGAGATAATCAATCAAACAAAGAGTTCGCTATTGCAGAAGAGGGCTTTGCTTTTAAGGAAGGGTCTACTAAGGAGTACTACAGATGAATTGGAGATATTATCCGAAATCGGTGAGTCATCTTCATTTGTGTGAATCGCAGTCTATCCAATTCATCT
>Ga0153961_1000451_pt1 | contig 10795 bp, 9 predicted proteins | sample TSFL045MetaG_FD_104748 | JGI IMG/M metagenome (GOLD analysis project Ga0153961, IMG submission 104748) | Attine ant fungus gardens microbial communities from Florida, USA - TSFL045 MetaG | ecosystem: Host-associated > Fungi > Mycelium > Unclassified | place: USA: Florida, Withalacochee...
AACTTAGTACATAAACTATGTAGAAATAGTATAAGTAGTGTACAAAATATAATAAAGAACTCTATTAAGTTCTTTCTTAACCTGCATCTATTATAGGAGCTTTGAGTCATCAAGACTTGTGCTAATAACCACTCAATTGCAAGGTTTTATACAATAAGTCTTAGTAGTCAATAAGTAGATTGATGACTAACTATCTTTTATACAATAATTTTATGATACCACTATCAGATATGTAAGTAACTAGTAGATGAAGAGTATCTCACCTCAATAGTTAACAAGTAGATTGACAACTGAGGTACAGTAGAAGACATAGACATATTGTTACAAACTTTATTTGGCCATATCTCTATCAGTTCTTCGACGATTCCCATGGTCTTAATGGCACCCAAAAGCCCTTGAAAAGACCTTTCGATTGATACTAGTCACGTTTTAAAGCAATCAATAGTGGCTGAGATATTAGGCAGATCAACAGATAACCACTATGATACCATTTATTAAATCACCAATATCTCGGAAACTACCATGATCTAAGCTTTGCTTTTAGGCATCAGAGAAGCCCTTTTCATACCGCTCAGAATGAGCCTAAAACAGCACCAAGGCAATTAATATTAGTGGAGATATGAAGGCCTCAATGTTTGTACATGGACTTTATTAATTACTCATAGATGGTCATCTGTCCTTTTCTTAGAACAAAGGACAGCCTCCATACAGTTAGGTTATCACTATTTCTAGCACAAAGACACTACCATATGTAGAACAATAGATAGTAGCATGTGATAATCTGTCCTAGTGCACAGACCATCACTTTTCTGTATATGAGGACTTCCTGTCTAAGGATTAGACCTCAGACTTAACAACATCTTTTGTCACTTGTCTAACTTTGCATTTTTGAACTATTTAAAGTATCAAAGTACCCATCACAAATAGTAAGTGACTATTTGTGATAGTTTGTTAAGTCTACTGTTTTCTGTCCCTCTTGATTCTGTAAAGAACTTGGGGGTTGTGTTCATTCCAGATGAGGGTCTAGGGGGCTATGAGGGTGTCTCTGTTTCTGTAAAAGGACAGAAAACTTACTGAGGGCTCAGAGTAAGTTTCTGTCAAGGACCTATCTCTATAGTAGGCTGGACCCCAGGCATAAAGAGAAAGGTCTGTCTCTCAGAATAATGGGAGCAGGCTGGCTTGTATATCACAGCTAGTCCTAAAAGACTTCAGATTTGTGTAAACATTTCTAAAAAACCCTTGCAGGTGGCTAGAACCACTCTGAGATCCCTATTCCTCCTCTATAAGCCAGTAAGAGAGACTAGATATGACATCAACTCTCCCCTCTCAAGACAGGACCTATTATTGATGTTAGAATGACACTTTTAGAGTAGTATAGTGTAGTTTCTACCCACACACTTCATCCACTAAAATAGGGATGTTGTGCTTACTTTTGCCCCCCAACTATGCTTATCATTAGAAACACCAAAAAGACTTTTGCTGAATGCCTCTTGCTAAACTAGGAGAGTGCACCAAACAAGTCATTGCTAAAGAGAATAGAAATCCCCACTCTATCTACAAAAAATTCTACAAACAAAAGCTTGTTAAAGCAGACCTCTACTAGTACAAGAATTCAACTTCTACTTCATATCCTATTCCCCAGAATTACATTTTCAAAAAAACAAAGAAGTTATTATACATAAAGGAGTACAAAGAACTCCTGAAACTCACCTTGGATCGTATATCACCATTTTACCAAGATGAGTAAAAACAAGACCTGGGTAGAGAATTCATAGTATAACTCTCTGTAGAAATGGTTCAATAGACTATAGGATGTAATTATAAAGGCTAGATAAAATTGGTTACAAACTCATAGCTTAAAAAAGTAGAAAATATTAAAAAGGTGCTTGTAAGTATCTTAAGAATGTAGATTTTCCAAACCAGCTAGTAGAGTACCAGAAATGGTGAAGTTCTCCTAGAGCTTAACACTATGCTTTCATAGACATAATATGACTGGGATAGTACTTGGTGTAACATGATGGCATTAAGAGGCTAAAATTAGGCGTTTTTATTCTTTTACCCTCTTGAAAACCATACTCAAGAACTGTAAACTATAAACAAGTCAACAAACACCAATATCACTGCTGCTATACTTTGCTATATATGACAAGGTGCAGGGTTGGATATTAGTTCCTAGAGCGACCATACCTAGGGACTCATAAAATAATACCGAAGAAGAGATAACAAGAAGGGAAATAAGAAAGAATTAACAAGTGTTCTGGGTCAACAAAAAACCTAGTAAAGCAGAACTTTATCAAGTTCATATAAACAAAAAGAAGTTATCCCTGATAAGTGGCAAAATGTGCTTATCACTCATAACAAATCAATTATCAAAAACATAGGACAACTACCTTAAAAACTATTAATAAAAGTATATAAGGCCTTACAAGGCTCAGGGCACAATATTTGGTACAGAGGCAAAAGGAGAGAAAGTGGAAGAGAAAAAGACCTGGATATAGTGGAAAATAGATGAGATTTAGAAAAAGAAAGAACTTATGATACTGTCAAAATAAAGTGCTGAAAAAGGCTTTAAACAAAATCACTGGACAGTTATGACAAATATGGTAATAAGGACAAGTGTCCTTAAAAAGAACCTCTTCTAGAAACCATCTCCACCAGGTTCAAGCATGATAAATCAGTTATGGCTGATAAAACTATTAGAGGAATAAAATAATAACCCAGACTCCCTCCCTGAGGTCGTCAATATAAAACAGCACATCAATTGAGGAAATCCTTAATCCTATTCTCCCAAGAGGGAAGGGAAAGAGGACTCCCAAATTGGATTATACCTTGGGACTATAGAGTATAATGTCTGTGATCTACAGTCAGAGGACAGTGTACCCTCTATTAGTCTGCAAAGTCAGAAGTAGTACTGGAATCTTATAACATGCAACAAGACTACCTCCATTAGAATATTTTAGTTATACTTTGGGTATACAACACAAAAGAACAGACCAAGGCTTTAGTTGATTTAGGAGCTACCATGAACTTTGTCGACAGAGTTGTCATGGAAAATAATAACCTGGAAATGCATAAACTAGAAAATCCATATTATGTAATTAATGTGGATAACACCCCTAACAAGACAGGACAGATAACAGAATATGTCCAAGCTTATGTAGAAATTGGATCTCACAAGACAGCCTAACATCTCTTTGTTATTAACCTAGGGAATAAGGAGAAGATAATTGGTTACAAGTACTTGTATAAAGTATAATCCAAATATGGATTGGCAAAAAAAGGTCAATGGGAGGTTACCAGGTGCCTAGATATATGTGCTAGTAAAGTCTGTAAAATACGAGATATAGAAGTAGGAGCTAATAAGCTTCACCTCGAAATGGATGTCAGTGGATTCCCCTCATTGGACAACATAGGAGATGAGGACCCCAACAACCACATTCTTAGCTAGGCAGACATGACTGACCCAGGCAGTCATCAACAGGCAATGATGATCGCAACTATACTCAACAATCGAGACCAATATAGAGACTCAGATTGTGAAGACACAAAGACCTAGAAAGCTCATATGCCAGAATGGTTACACAAGTATAAAAACATGTTTTCAAAACATAAGTCAGAGAGAATGCTATTACAGAAACCGTATGACCATACTATTGACTTTATGGAAGGCATAAAGCTTCCCAAGCCAACAAAGGTCTATCTACTATCTCTAGTGAAAAGAAACTCTCTTGATATATGGATTGATGAGGAACTTAAAAAAGGATACATCTGTTCATCTACTAGCCTGATAGCAGCTCTATTCTTCTTTGTAAAGAAACACAATAGAAGCTTACGACCTGTTATGGATTATAGAGCCCTCAATGCAATTACCATCAAAAATTGCTATCTAATCCCCAGGATAGCAGACTTGATTGAATCACTCAGCAAAGCCTCAATCTTTACCAAAATTGACTTGAGGTGGTAATACAACAATGTTTGCATCAGAGAAGGGAATGAATAGAAAATGGTATTTACCACAAGACAAGGCCTCTTTAAGGCAACTGTTATGTATTTTGGGTTCTCCAATGCACCAGCAACATTCCAAAGTATAATAAATGATATACTTGGAGACTTGATTCGCATTAGACTAGTAATGATATATTTAGATGACATTTTGATATTTGGGACATGTTTGAAGGAACATAGGTGATTGATCAAGGAAGTGCTGAAAAGACTCCAATCTAATGACCTCTACACTAAAGCAGAGAAATGTTTCTATCACAAAAAGTGACTACTAATTAGTATCATGGAGGTATAACAAAATACCTGTTCAAATAAACTATATAAATAGCTGGACCCTTGTTAGCAAATAGTCTTGCTAATGTCGCCCTTTTGGTGTAGTAGTAAACCATACAGTATATGACTACTGGTCTATAGTACAACTGTGACAGTTTCTTTGAGCAAAGTAGTATCAAATATTTGGGTGTAATAATATTGGAAAATAAAGTACAGATGGATAAGAAAAAACTTTCAGGAGTTCTAGAGTGGCCAATACTGACTAAAGTCAAGCAAGTACAAGCATTCTTAGGCTTTGCGAATTTCTATCGTAGGTTCATTGAGAACTTTGCCAAGATGTCAAAGCCACTCTCTGACTTGACCAAAAAGGATTGTACCTAGAATTGGGGCGTTGAGCAACAAAATGCTTTTGAGGTGCTGAAAAAGGCCTTTACCATGGCCCCAGTCCTGAGAATACCAAATGACAAAGATCTCTTTAAGTTATCCACCAATGCTAGTGACTTTGCAATAGGTACAGTCTTATCACAAAAAGATATACAAACTAACCTGTGGTACCCAGTGGCTTTCTTTTCCAAGTTATTAGATATCCATAGAAGGAACTATGAAATTTACGACAAAGAGCTACTTGCAGTAATTCCAGGACTAGAGGAATACAAATATTATCTGGAGGGACATCCACATAAAATTGAGATCTGGTTAGATCATCAGAACCTCACATTTTTAGGACAGCTCAAAAGCTGACCAGGAGGCAAGTAAGATGGGCATTATTCATGACTTGTTTTGACTTTGTACTCTATCATAAACTGGGAAAGACGATGCAGGTAGAAGACCCTTTGTCCAGACGAGCAGATCGTGAGATGGGGATAGACCTCAATAATACAAACCAGGTATTGCTAAAACCTGAGTTCTTTGCTATCAATGCACTAGAGACTACTCATGAATCACCAATAAATGACAAGATAATCCTAAAGAAGGTCAAAGCTGCACTCTTGTTGGATGAAGTCACTAAAGACTATAAGTTATTACTCAAGTCTAGTCCTAGAGAATTCGAAAAATCCTTACAAGACTGGAACTATGAGAATAGACTACTCCTGTACAGAGGGAAGATATATATTCCTTATAGCATAGAAGACACTTCGCAACAACAGATCATTCAGATGCACCACAATTTGCTATCCACCAGACACCCAGATCAGTGAAAGACCTATGAGTTGGTCTCCAGAAATTATTGATAGCCTGGGATGACTACATTTGTCAAGAAATACGTTACGGGTTGTGATATGTATCAGCAAATGAAAAATCACCCATAGCAACCTTTTGGACCACTCATGCCTAACAAGGTGCCTAACGGGCCTTGGAAAATAATCTCTATGGACTTAATCACTCAATTATCAGAGTCAAATGGTTACAATGCTATCTGTGTTATTGCTGACAGGCTCACTAAAAGGGCTCACTTCATTTCTATCAATAATCAGTTTTTATTCAAGGATATAGTGCAGTTACTATATGACAAGGTTTATCCATTGCATAGACTGCCCCTACAAATCATTTCAAATAGAAGAGTACAATACTCAGCTGAGCTATTCCAAGAATGGTGCAAAATTTTAGGAATAGAATCCACTATGTCAACAGCATACCATCTACAAACAGATAGACAAATGGAATATGTAAACCAGGTGCTAGAACAAAGAATTACTTGCAATATTCAAAGCCTTTAAAATTTAGCAACACTATTTAGAGAGGTTTGCTTTACCAATCGACATTGTCATAGATCACAAGAACTTGGAGTATTTCTCAACAACCAAGATTCTAACGTGCTGACAAGCAAGATGGTTGGAGTACCTCTCTCAATTCAACCTTATAATTTGCTTCCATCCTGGACATCTTGGCACCAAACTGGATACACTCACTAGATGATGGGACGTCTACCCAAAAGGGGGAGATAATGGCTACACTTCAGTAAACTCTCATAACTTCTGTTCAGTCTTTACTCATGAACAAATTGCAGCATCTCTCTAAGCAACCATCCTCACTCCTCTGACACTTTGTGCAGCCACAATATTGGATCAAAACTAACTCCACTCCAATATTCCAGCAGCACTTCTCTCTGACTCTTCTATTTCTGAACATTTACTTCGTCCAAAAGGACATTGGTCAAAAGACAATGCAAGTTTTCTCAGATTTGACGACAGAATGTATGTTCTGGATCATGCCAACTTACGCCTCTGAGTTCTCCAGTATCACCACAACCATGTTCTAGCAGGACATCTGGGCCAAAATAAAACACTAGGACTTATACAGAGACATTATACCTGGTTAAACATCTGCAATGACATACAAAAGTTCTGTAAGTCTTGTGTTACCTGTATGAGGTCCAAACCACAGTGTCACAGACCATATGGATCCCTCCAACAACTTCCTGTCCCAGAGCACCCATAGAATTCAATTTCAATGGATTTCATCAAGAAACTCCCTTCCTCCTCTAGTTCGACACTATTCTAGTTATAGTGGATCACCTGTTGAAACAAGCCATATTCATTTCTACTCATGACACCATCACTTCAGTGGAACTAGCACGCCTTTTTGTTGTCCATGTCTTTTCAAAACACAGAGTTCCATCTCATATTACGTCCAACTGTGGCTCTGAGTTTGTCTTTTACTTCTTTTGCTCCCTAGGTACTGTACTAGATATGAGACTTCACTTTACTAGTGGCTACCGTCCAGAGGCAAACGGTCAAGTGGAACGGACCAACCAGATGTTGGAAAAATACCTCCATGTATACTGCAACTACTAACAAGACAACTAGTCCAAACTGTTACCCCTGGCTGAGTTTGCTTACAACAATGCTTCTAGTGCTACCACTGGTGTCTCCCCATTCTTTGCCAACAAAGGGTACCATCCTAATCTCAGTGTATACCCAGAATGAGATATAGCTTCCTTTTGTGCCTGTGACTTTATAATTGACCTTAATGAACTACAAGGCATGCTCAAAGAGGAAATCGCCAAAGCCCAAAGACAATATCAATCCTCTGCTGACTCTCATCAATGCTAACCACCAGACTTCCAAGTTGGACAATCAGTATTCGTCAGATCCCAGTACTTCCAGATAACTTGCCTATCAAAGAAACTCTTCAAAAAGTATCTCAGACCATACAAAATAATTGCTCAACCCAGTCCGCAATCCTTTACACTCTACCTTCTGGACACCATAAGAGCTGTTTATCTTGTGTTTTATGTCTCTATGCTTAAACCAGCTACACCCAACACCTTTCTGCAGCATTCTGAACCTCTGCCAGCACCTGTAATTATCGATGGAGAACCAGAATACAAAATCTCCAAAATAGTCAACTCCAAAATTGACCACCAGAGGGCATGCAAGCTGCTCTACAAGGTTATATGGCTGGAATACGAAGATACTGACAACAACTCTGAATAGTTACCAGCAACAGAACTAGAACATGCCAAAGAATTAGTAAACAACTTTCATCTCAAGTATTCCTCTAAACTAGGACCATCACGACCATAAAAAACTCATTCTACTTTCTAGCCTCTGTTTCTCCACATTCACTCTGTTTCAAAAAGAAAGAAAAAATATTGAGTACTTATATATATTTCGGAGTGCAGTTTCCTTTGTACTAAATTGCTTACTTGTATTCCACTCTGTAGTTTCCGTTGTAATCTGATACTTGTATTCAGAAATAGTCTCCATTGCAAAGAAATTTACACACTTGTATTCCCCTGCAGTTTTCCCTTGCAGTAGTCAAATACTTGTATTCTTGCTTCCTCAATTGTCATCACTCACATCTATTTTTTACCCATAGACAAAAAATAATATTCAAGAAAAAAGAAATTACAAAACTTCAGTGCCAACAGAATACATGACTGGAGAGAAACTACTACTTCTTTTTTTTACACTCTCTATTCTGTTTTCCTTTTCCTGCTTTCTAACTTCTTCTTTCTCCTCCACTCCGTCTATCCTCTCTCACAGACTCCAGCCACAAAAATTGTTCCTCTTCGGAATCCTGGCCTCCTATGCCAGCCAACTTCTCCAATGCCAGCACAATCCTCCAGACATCCTTTCTTAACCCTTGTAACTCACTCAAGTCTTCTAACTTCTTCGAAGCCTCTGCCTTCCACTTCGCGTCTGTCTGTTATTTTATCTTCCTGGCCTGAGTGTCATGACTTGGCAAAAACGGCTAAGTCATTATCTATATTTCTTTTCTTTTCCTTTTCTTTTCTTTTATCTTGGACTTACTACACAGAAGAAAGTACAGGAAAGTGTCACGTCACAAGCATCACACAGTCACAGTCACATGACAAAAGTCACAGTGTCACATCACATGATGTCACATGATAGGCATGGGAAAATAGTGCACAGACCATGTAGTAGTTGTATAAGTAGTATAGAAAATCTAACAAGAACTCTATCAAGTTCTCCTTGTCAAACGCTGATAAAGGAGCAGTTGGCTTAATTCTGGCTTTGGAGTTAGCTAGTCTGACACTGGGACCTCCAGACCGCTTTTGCCCTGGTCTGTGTCAAAAGGCTTACAGACAGCCTTAGCCTTAGTACAGGGAGCACAGGACTTCATGTGACTATAAAACTTAGTGAAGGAACAAAATTCAAGTGAAAGACTTACAGCAAATTTTGAGAAATACAGAGTATTCCAAAGTCCACACACTGCTTGCATGGATTTCCCCCACCAACAGCTGATACTTTCATCTCCTTTGCCAACTTCTCATGTTATTGACATGTCTCTAGAGTTTCTTGAGGCAAATATCGGATATGTTGCCTCTTAGTCAGAGGCAGAAGGTCAATTAAATTTATGTTCTTGTTGGAAGGAGGACTCGAAGGCAAGAACATCTTGGACCAATTCTTGTGCTGTTGTTATTCCATGGCAGCTACGCAATCTGCCTCAAGACAATGAGCTAGATCTCTCTGGTGTTTCTTCTCTTTTCTCTATGCCTCTTTCTTCTCCGTTTTCCTTCGTGCCTTTTTCTTCTCCACTTGCCTTCTCACTTCCTCCTCCTGTCTCCTTTTCTCTGCTGCCCTTGCCTCTGTAAGGGGACACTCTAGAGTAGCTTAGGTAACCTGGTATGGGTGAGTATTATCTAGCTTGCCCTCAGATCCTCAGAGCCCGCTATTCATAGTTCCCTTCCCTCTTGTTCTCGTTGCCATGGTTAGTACTACATAGCCTTATTAGGTATAGTAGTTATTAGTGTCCTAATCTGTGTTCCCTTAGTGACTGGCACACAGACTGGCTAGTCTAGTATATATAGCTAGTGATATATGGTAGAATACCTTACCTCAACATTGATTAGAGCTCCTGGGCTATTCATTGCTCTTACTTGAGACGCCTCCTCCACTAACATCGAGTGTGTTCTGGGATGCCTCCGAGTGCCCCCTTACAGCCTCTTTTCTTGCTCTCCACTCTGCCTGTTGTTGCTTCTCTTTCTCCTAGAGCCTTTTCTCTACTTTCTGTCTCTGTTTTATGAGCTTCTGCTCATACTTTTCATTATCAAAATCTGACAACAGAGCAGAGTTGATGGTAAATTGCAACAACATTGTAGTTCAAGGTTAAGAGAGAAAATTTCACGGAGCTGGTTTTTTTAAACCTTTGGATCAGGTGATAATTATATTGCTTATTTATTAGGGCTTCGAAGGCTCAGCCTTAAGGGGGGGATACTGTCATATGATGGAAAATGATAATTTAATTTCTTTTATATATTATATTATTACTAAATTCTGCTCCTAAACTCCTGTTGTCTACTCCTATAGGATCATGATTTAGACTAGTTACTTGTACTCCTCCTATTCCGGACTTAGTATAAGTACTCCACTAGTTACATCCTAGTTCCTTAGTTCGTAGATTAACATCTATAACATCTTTTACATGTTCTATCCTCACTTTTATCAATATACCACTTCTCTCCTGAGCTCCTGGCAACAATTCATTCCTCCTGAAATATGCAACCACACATATGACAGCAGATTAAGGTACAGTGCACATATCACAAAAGGTCACTTACTTGTTTTGTGATGAACTGGATATAGATTCAAAGAGCTTATAAGCAGAGTTAGGTAAGCAACAAAAGATGTTGTTAAGTCTGAGATCTAATCCTCAGACTATGGGTCCTTATATACAGAAAAGTGATGGTCTGTGCACTAGGACAGATCATCACATGCTACTACCTATTATTTTACATATGGTAGTGCCTTTGTACTTAAAATAGTGATAACTTAACCATATGGAGGCTGTTCTTTGTTCTAAGAAAAGGACAGATGACCATCTATGGGTAATTAATGAAGTCCATATGCAAACATTGAGGCCTTCATATCTCCACTAATATTAATTGCCTCAGTGCCATTTTAGGCTCATTCTGAGCAGTATGAAAAGGGCTTCTCTGATGCCTAAAAGCAAAGCTTAGATCGTGGCGGTTTCCGAGATATTGGTGATTTAATAAACAGTACCATGGTGGTTACCAGTTGATCTGCCTAATATCTCGGCCATTATTGATCGC
>Ga0153961_1000452_pt1 | contig 10794 bp, 17 predicted proteins | sample TSFL045MetaG_FD_104748 | JGI IMG/M metagenome (GOLD analysis project Ga0153961, IMG submission 104748) | Attine ant fungus gardens microbial communities from Florida, USA - TSFL045 MetaG | ecosystem: Host-associated > Fungi > Mycelium > Unclassified | place: USA: Florida, Withalacochee...
GCCCAGGGGGAAATACGCAGCCAAGAGGAGGCTTTGGAGGAGGGTCATATGGAGGGAAAGGAGGACAAATAACCTGGCAGGCAGGAGTTCTGCAGACAGGGGGAAATAGGAGAGAAGGAGGAAATACATTCAACAGAGGAGAATATCAAATGGGTCCATGGAGAGACCCAAATGCAATGGATGTCAATAGAGGAAGAGGGGGGGATAGGACATGCTATTACTATGGGAAGTTTGGTCATATGGCCTGAAACTGTTAGGAGAAAAACAAAGCAAGAGTAGTAGAGATGCCACAGGAGTCGGCAAAAGAAAATGGAGGACAGTGAGCTCTCGGCTAGCCTCCAATAATTTGTACAGTGTATTGCGCCCAGAAAAACTGGGCAATAAATTAAATTGTTCAAAAGGCACTGAGAGAGCAAGAGATATGCAGTGCACATTATGGCCACTAAGAGAAGTATGGATGAAGGTGGGGTTGGAAAAACTAGAAAGTCATGAAGGAGTAGCAGTAAAAGCTCTACTAGATAGTGGGGCAACAGGTCTATTCATGGATACGACCTTTGCAAGAAAGAAGGGGTTTAAAATGGAAAGAATGAAGAACCCTTTACTAGTTAAAAATGTGGATGGAACAGTAAATGTGAGGGGAGTAATAACGCACCAAGTCGAGTGCAATATGTTCTTCAAGGAACATGTGGAAAGAGTCAGGATAGACGTGTGCAATTTGGGAAAAACCAAGGTTATCTTAGGGATGCTGTGGCTAGCAGCCCATAACCCAGAAATAGATTGGGAAAAGGGGGAGGTAAAGATGACGAGGTACCCACCTATATGTGGAAAGAGGAAGCAGGAGGAAAAGAAAAAAGAAGTAAAAAAAGTAGAAAAGGATGAGGACGAAGAAACACTAAGGAAGTTGGTGCCCAAAAGATTTTGGAAGTGGAAAAAGGTCTTTGGAAAAAGGGAGTCAGAAAGGATGCCAGTGCGAAAGGCCTAGAACCACGCGATAGAGTTGAAAGAGGGGTTTACGCCAAAGAAAGAGAAAGTGTATTCGTTGTCAAGAGAGGAAAGAGAGGAAGTACAAGCATTTGTGGAGGATCAGTTGCAAAAAGGGTACATTCGTCCCTCCAAATCACCGCAAACGTCACCAGTACACTTTGTGGCAAAAAAGGATGGTAAAAGGAGGATGGTACAAGATTATCGACATATAAACCAATGGACAATAAAAAACGAATACCCACTACCACTTATTGCGGATATACTAGACAGAGTGGGAAAAAGGAAGGTGTTTACGAAGTTGGATCTAAGATGGGGTTATAACAATGTCAGGATCAAGGAAGGAGATGAATGGAAAGCAACATTCACCACACATATTGGAGCATACGAACCCACTGTAATGTATTTCGGATTAACAAACTCCCCCACTACTTTCCAAACAATAATGAACAATCTATTCCGGGACCTTATAAACCAGGGGGATACGGCAACCTTTATTGATGACATTCTAGTAGCAACTAACACAGAGGAAGGGCACGACGAGTTAGTGGAGGAAGTATTGAAAAGGTTAGAGGAGAATGACCTGTTTGTGAAGCCAGAAAAATACAAGTGGAAAGTAAGAGAGGTGGAATTTCTTGGAGTAGTAATTGGGCCAAGAGGGGTAGAAATGCAGAAAGAAAAGGTAGAAGGAGTACTAAACTGGCCAGTTCCCAAAAGCGTCAAAGAAGTGTAAAAATTCTTAGGCCTAGTCAACTATTACAGAAGGTTTATAAAGGACTTTGCAAAGATAGCGGCACTATTGCACATACTGGTCAGAAAAGAGCAAAAATGGAAGTGGGAAAAGGAGCAAGAAGAGGCGTTCGAAAGACTAAAAGAAGGGTTCACAACGGAACCCGTTTTAGCAATACCAGATATAGATAGAGAAATGAGGGTGGAGGCAGATGCTTCAGACTATGCGATGGGGGGTATTGTCGCTAAAAAGTGAAGATGGCAAGTGGAGGCCGGTGGCCTTCATCTCAAAGTCGTTAAACGCTACAAAGTGAAACTACGAAATTCACGACAAAGAGATGTTAGCAGTGATCAGATGCCTTGAAGCATAGAGGTACTACTTGGAAGGGGCGAAACTAGAATTCGAAATCTGGACAGACCACAAAAACCTCCAGTATTTCATGACAAGCCAAAAGTTGAATTGACGACAAGCGCGATGGGCCCTGTATCTATTGCGATTCAACTTCACCTTAAAGCATATTCCAGGAAAGAGTATGGGAAAGGCAGATGGATTAAGTAGAAGACCAGATTGGCAAGAAGGAGTGGAAAAGGACAACGAGGATCGAACGCTGATTAGGCCAGAGTGGGTTAGAGAGATAGAAATAGTAATAGAAGAAGGAAATTTAAAGGAAAAGATAAAGAAGGCACAAGAAGGAAACGAAAGGGTGGTAAAAGTAGTAGAAGAGCTGAAGAAGGCAAGGGTAAAAACATTGAGAAATGAGGAATGGGAAATAGAAGATGGAGTAGTGCTGAAGAAAGGAAGAATATACATACCAGAAGGGGAACTTAGGGGGGAGGTAATACAACTACATCACAATACCCTAGTAGGAGGGCACAGAGAAAGATGGAAGATGACAGAACTGGTTACCAGAAATTACTGGTGGCCAGGAATAATGAAAGAAGTAGGGAGATATGTGGATGGATATGATATCTGCCAAAGGTACAAGAACCAAAGCGAAGCACCAGCAGGAAAGTTGATGCCCAATGCGATCCCAGAGAAGCTATGGAGTCATATTTCAGCAGACTTCATTACCAAGCTACCACTAGCCCAGGGATATGATGCAATTTTGGTAGTATGTGACAGATTTAACAAAATGGTGCATTTTATAGCCACTATGGAAAAAACGTCAGCAGAAGGATTAGCAAAGCTGTTTCAGGACCAGGTATGGAGGCTGCATGGCCTCCCAGAAAGCATCATATCAGACAGGGAAGTACAGTTTGCAGCAGGAATGATGAAGGAGTTGAATAACTTGCTAGGAATTCAAACAAAACTTTCGACGGCCTATCACCCACAAATGGATGGGCAAACAGAAAGAATAAACTAGGAGTTAGAGCAATACCTAAGGGTCTTTATCGACCACAGACAAGAACAGTGGCCAGATTGGCTAGGAACAGCGGAATTTGCATATAATAACAAAATCCACACAGCAACAAAAAACTCATCATTCAAAGTAAATTACAGACAAGACCCGAGGATGGGATTTGAAGGCAGAAGGAAAGGGAAGTATGAGGCGGCGGGGAAATTTGTGGAAAAAATGAGGAAGATCCAGGAGGAGGTAAAAGCGGCATTAGGGAAGGCACAGGAGGAAATGAAGAAGTTTGCAGATAGGAAATGAGGAAAGAGAGAAGAATACAGAGTAAGGGACTTAGTGCTATCAAGTACAAAGGACTTGAAATGGCAGATGAAAGGGAGAAGATCGAAAAAGCTGATGGAGCACTTCGTAGGGCCCTATAAAATCAAGGGAATCATCTCTAGTAACGCAATAGAGCTAGAATTACCTAAAACTATTAAAATACATCCTGTAGTAAATGTAAGTAGAGTACGACTATATAAACCACAGGTAGAGGGACAGAAGAAGACACCGCCAAAACCAGTTATCATTGAAGAGAAGGAAGAATTTGAAGTAGAAAAAATTCTAAACAAACGAGTAGTATGGGGAAAGGAAAAGTTCTTGGTACAATGGAAAGGATATACGGCAGAAGGAGATACATGGGAAAGTAGGGAAAACCTGGAAAATGTGAATGAGTTGGTAGAAGAGTTCAAGAGGGAGTATGGGGAAGAGGCAGAAGAACTTAGGCGACAGGAGCTGGAAGATGAAGAGAAGGAATTTAGCCGGGAATTACCAAGGGAATTTACAGCTAAACTACTATATGATTGGGAAAAAAGAAGATATGAAAGGAAAAGGGAAAAGAGATGGGACGAGAACTGGAATCGATGGAAAAATTCCTTGGGACAAGGAATCTTGAAAAGGGGGCTATGTTATAAGAGCCCCAAAAAGGAACAAGTTTCCCATATGTTCAAACACTTAATCGCAAACATCAAGTCATACAATGAAGACAAGATATAAATAGTGTGGGAACTTAAGTAATCATATCATGTGACAAGGGCATGTAATTGTAGAACATTCTAGAAAGACATGTGATTGTGGACTAGTAGTGTACAGCCACTTATAAAAGTAGTATAAGTAGGTAGTTAATCCAACGAGGAACTCTATTAAGTTCTTCCTGAACACTCATCCCGAGTGATTCTTGAGTCGTCAAGACTTAGCAATAACAACCAATTTATTAATCACAAGTCAAGTAAGTGACCATTTGTGATAGTGTATAAGGAGTGTAGAAAGTAAGAGTGTCATATAGAAAAGAATAAAGGACAATGTTATAAGAGTCCCAAAAAGGAAATAACTTCCTGTACTTTTGAACAGTTAATCTATAATCTCAAGACATATAACAGGATAAAACTATAAATAGCATGGAAAACTTAAGTAAGTCACATCATGTGATTAGGTCAGGTAATTGTAGAACATTCTAGAAAGAACATGTGACTGTGAGACTTTTGTGTATAGACTATGTAAAAGTAGTATAAGTAGTATATAGAATATAATGGGGAACTCTATCAAATTCTTTCTGAACATCTACCTAGGGTAAACTCTAAGTCTTCATGACTCAATGTTAATATCATGACTTGGCAAAATAGCTAAGTCATTTTCTATTTTTCTTTTGTTTTGTTTTGTTTTGTTTAGTTAGATTATTACTAAGGTAAAGCATGGAAAAGCATTATGTGACAGTCAAAAAGTCACAAAGTATGACATTGGTCATGTCACAGTCACAACATATGATGAGGTAGACATATGACAGAAATAACATGAGGACCATAGAAGGATATTACACAGCCACTATAGTAAAATGTATAAGTAGTGTACAAAATCAAATAGGAACTCTATCAAGTTCTCCTTGTCAACTCTGACTTGGAGTGGACTTAAGTCATCACAGCTAGAGCCTTACAGTTAACAGACAAGGGGTAATTTCCTAGAAGCAGATAGAGGAACTGAAGTAGTGTGGATGTTGAAAGAAAGAAGAGAGAAAAGTGGCATGCCCCAAAGAGAGAGAAGCATAGTAGAGTAGCACATAGGCAAGAGCCCTAGAAGGCACAACAAAAGAGGGGGGTAAGCAAAGGGTAGTTAGGCAAACCTTCAAAATACTGAGGGAAGTATAGTTGAACATTGGAATAAAAAAAACAGATACCCATGAGGGAGTCACAGTTAAAGCACTCTTGGATAGTGGCACAACTGGGGTTTTTATGGACAAAAGGTTAGCAGCAGAACAAGGGTTTAAACTGCAGAAGTTAAAAAGGTCACTAGTAGCCAAAAATATGGATGGGACTTACAACAGTAGGAAAGCAATTACACATTAGGTGAAAGTGAATGTGTATTATAAAAATCATATAGAAAGAATGAGGATAAATATATGTGACCTAGGAAAAACAGATATAATATTAGGAATGCTATGGCTATAGGCCTATAATTCGAAAATAAACTGGGAGACTGAGAAGGTCAAAATGATGAGATGCTCACTGTTATGACTTGGCAAAATGGCTAAGTCATTATTTAATATTTCTTTTCATTTTCTTTTCTTTTAGTCTCTAATTATTATTTTTCTTTTCTTTTCTTTTCTTTCTTATTGATGGGCATGTGAGAGGAAAGTGACTCATAGGGAAGCATGGGATAAAAGGAAGGGTTAGGGTTACTCTTCATGTATAAATAGTATACAGAATCTAATGGGAACTCTATTGAGTTCTCTTTGTTAATCGCTGAACAAAGAGTAGTTGGCTTTATTCTGGCTTGGAGTTTAGCTTTCTTATACTAGAACTCGATACCATATTGTGAGCACTGTCCACCTTGGACCTTGCTCATCTAACTCTTATCTTATCAACTCTTGGCTGCTGATCAACATGATCAGTAGCCACCTCTATACATAGCTGGGCCCTTGGCTTAAGGGGACTTTGCAATCAGTTAGGGATTGCAAGTGGAGACATAGTACCAAGCTCAGGTATTGTGTTTGAGACCTGACCTCGTAATTGAGTCATGTTGAGTAGTGTAGCCTTCTTAGTATAAACCTTATACTACACTCCATTGTAAGTGGTGCATACAGAGGAGTAACAGTTACCACTAGTGGGTTGTCTAGATTAGGGATCTCTTCTGCAGAGTGATAGTCTAATCATATTACTAGGACAGTAGTCAGTAGGGCAGTAGGTATCTAGTTGGGTAAAGATCTTGCGCCCCAACAGACATAACAATAAGTAAGATCAAACCATTATTAATTCCATACCCTTTTCAAGACATTACCATTATGTCTCAAGAACAATACAACACTTTATTGAGTAACCTACTCAGAGAGAAATGCACCCTTGCCAAACTGAGGATAGAATTAGAAGGAAGAAAGGGAAAGCTTTGTAGGAGCTATAGAGAGTTTAGGTACCTGGTCCAAAATTGCAAGAATAAGAGGAAAGGAGAAAAGGGGGTAGCAACACCCCAAAATAAATTTGAAGCTTTAAGTAGTAAAGTAATGCAGTGTGGGGTAGAAGAAAGGATAGTAAGAAATATGAGGACGGCAGCTGCAGAATGTTTTAAGTGTAGAGAAAAAGGGCACAAGTGTAGAGAATGCCTATTATAGAGAAAAAAGAAGAAGAAAGTAGAAAGGGTGGTATACCCTATAGAGGGAAAAGTGCACCAATAGGAGAAGAGGAAGCCGGCACATCTTGAAAGAGAAAAGGTGCAGGAACATGGTGAAAAGAGAGAGGTGAGAAAGATAGAGGAAGAAAAGGTGGTGTGCCCTACAAGGAAAGAAGCGCAGCAAGAGGAATGGAAGAGAAGTTCAATAGAAGAACTGAGAAAGAGAGTAAAGAAGCACTGTGGCAAAAAGGTGCCACAAGAAGCAAGGCTACTAGAGTTAGGGTAGTACACAGAAAAAGTAATAGTGACATATGTGCAGTATAAAAGGTATGGAGAAAAGGGATATCATGTGGAAGAGAATAGGAGACAGGGGGTAATTAAGGATAGGTAGAGATGGTGTGGATGTCAAAAGAAGGAGAAGAAGAAAGTGGTGCATGACCAATAGAGTTGGAAAGTGCAGCCAAAGAGGAGGGTACTCAAAAAAAGGTTAGGAGAACCTTCAAAATGCTAAAAGAAGTATGGATGAGTATTGGAGTAGAAAAGCTAGATATGTATAAAGGCATAATCATAAAGGCGCTCTTAGATAGCAGTGCTACTGGGATGTTCATAGACAAAAGGATGGTAGTTAGACATGGGTTTAAGCTACAGAAATTAGAAAGACCAATAATAGTTAGAAACATGGATGGGACAAATAATAGTAGAGGGGCCATTACACACCAAGTAGAGTGCAATGTGTATTACAAAGGCCATATAGAAAGAATGAGGATAGATGTGTGTGACTTAGGGAAGACAAAAGTAATTCTGGGAATGCCATGGTTGGCAGCACACAACCCCAAGATAAATTAGGAAACTAGAGAAGTTAAGATGACAAGATGCCCACTCCTGTGTGGTGGAAGGAGTCAAAAGAGAGAAAAGGTTAAAAGGGTAGCAACAGAAGAAGAAGAGAAAATTGTTAGATAGGCAATAGATGATAAAGAGGACTGGGGAAAAGAGAAAAAAATAAAAGAGAACCATAGGAAGATCGAAGAAATGGTCCCAAAGAAATTTTTGAAGTGGAGAAAAGTGTTTAGGAAGATAAAATTGGAAAGAATGCCAATGAGGAAAATTTGGGATTATGCTATAGATCTCAAGGAAACATTTAAACCACGGAAAGAAAAGATCTATCCCCTATTCAAAAATGAAAGGGAAGAAGTTTAGGCATTTGTGGAAAACCAGTTAAGGAAAGAATATATCAGACCTTCAAAGTTGCCTCAAACATCGCCGGTGTTCTTTGTAGGCAAGAAGGATAGTAGTAAGAGAATAGTGATGGACTACCACAACTTAAATGATTAGACAATAAAGAACAACTATCTACTCCCATTAATTACAGAATTAATTGACAACATAGCAAGTAAGAAGATGTTCACCAAGATAGATCTTAGGTAAAGGTTCAACAATGTGAGAATAAAGGAAGGAAATGAGTGGAAGAAAGCATTTACAATGTATATAGGGTCCTTTAAGCCAATGATAATGTTCTTTGGGATGACAAATTCGCTAGCAACATTCCAAACAATGATAAACAAAATCCTGAGAGACCTGATAAACAAAGGAAAGGTAGCAGCATTCATAGACAACGTATTAGTAGGAACAGAAATAGAGGAGGGACATAACAAAATTATAGAGGAGATACTGAGGAGGTTAGAAGAGAATGACTTGTATATCAAGCCAGAGAAATACATGTGGAAGGCAAGGAAAATAGGGTTCCTGGGCATTATCATTGGACCCAATGGAATAGAGATAGAAGAGAAGAAGGTAGAAGAGATACTTAGTTAGCTAGTACCAAAAACTATGAAAGACGTCAGAAAGTTTCTAGGCCTTGCCAATTATTATAGGAGATTTATCAAGGACTTTGATTGAGTAGCAAGACCAATAAATGTGCTAATGAGAAAGAACGAGAAGTGACAGTGGGGAGATAAGTAGCAAAAGGCATTTAATGAATTGAAGAAAGTCTTTATGACCAAACCAGTACTAGTAGCACCAGACTTAGACAAAGAGTTCAGGGTGGAAGCCGATACTTCAAATTACACTACTGGAGGAGTACTGTTAATAAAGTGCTCAGATGAAAAGTGGAGACCAGTCGTTTTTATTTTTAAGTCTCTTAGTGATACAAAACAAAACTATGAGATACATGACAAAGAAATGTTAGCAGTCATTAGATGTCTAAAGGCATGGAGACTGTTATGACCTTGAGGAGTAACTCAGGTTGCAACTTCAAGTAAAGACTTGAGGATGATATAAGAGTTGAGGAAGAAAGAGAACGATACAATTGGTAAAGCATAAGGAATACAGGAGAGTATCTACTGCATATATACCTATGTACCATGAGGAGTGAATGAGGAATACATGTAGCAGACATGAGGTCTGCTAAGTATAGCAGTATTTTGAATCCTCTTCATATTGTTTCAGAGTTTTGCTTTGATTCGAGCAATCCTTTAATAATCTAGTTCCAATATCTAGAACTGTTTTCTCCATTCCTGCTGATAGTATGATATCCTGCAGGTGGTAAAAAGCAAGTAACATTGGATAGAGCTTTGAATCGTTTTAAACTTGTGATAAGATTGTCGATTTCTTCTGATAACTGTATATTGGGATTTTTGGATGCTGAGACCATTGATTCATTGCTTGATAATGTGGTTGTGGATTTATCATTTGGTAGTGGAGAGAGATGTATTAAGATAACTTCTTCTTCTTCTTCTTTGTTTTCTCTTGGAGGAACTGTTGGTTTGACTTGTGGAAGTGAAGTGAATCGATTAGTATTAGCAAATGATTCTTGTAATCCTCGAATATGATTGTCAATTGCTGGATGTCCTTGACCCTGGCATGTTGTAAGTTCGTTGACTAGGTTGCATTGAATATTATGAAATTGTTGGGGCAAGGCATCATGCAGGATAAGCCTGAGTGTTTCTACTACTTCATAGAATTGTGTGGCGATGTCCGTGCGATATCCTTCTCCAGCAAGTAATATGCCAGTTTCTGTATCTGCCATAGTGTTGTTGATAATGTCCGCCGTCCTAATTAGTTCTTCTACTTTTTCTTCGAGTTCAGCCATAGCTTCAATGGCTTGAATGATGCAATCCATTTTGCTTGCCCAATCCTTGGTTTTGTTGTTACAACATATGATCTTGTTATATGTTTCTTGATTCCAGGTAAGGGAGGCAGCAGTAGTAGAGGCATTGGTAGCAGCATTAGTAAAAGAAGACATGTTTGAAAGTATTTCTCGAGTGCTGGTGTGCGTTTGAGATATTGAAAAATGACCTTTAGTCCTCTCTTTTATAGGTTTCGTCTCGAAAGCTATGTCCAATAATCTTGAATTGCTTCTTTTGCATGTGGTAGGTTTGCTTCTGCTATCCATTGGTTGTGTTCATTTCCATATCCTTTCCAGTATATTAGAAATTGAGTGCCTCTTCCTTTTTTGTGATGTCCCCTGATTTCTTCTACTTCATATTCTTCTTCCTCATTAATAATGTCAGGTAGTGGTGTTGGGTCCTTATATTGACTTGTAAACTTTGCCTTTCTGCAACGTGTTAATAGGTCTTCATTGAAAACATCATGTATGGCCCATCCTTCTGGAAGTTCTAGCCTGTATGCTCCCTGTCCTATTTCTTCTTTGATCGTAAAGGGTTTGTCACAAACTTCATTTGGTCATATCTCCACCAAATCTTTGACTATTCCCACAGTCTCAAAGCCAGCTTAAAGCCCTTAAGAAGACCTTTTGATCAATGCCAGTCATGTCTCGAGGCAATCAATAATGGCCAAGATATCAAGCAGATCAACTGGTAACCACCATATTACCGTTTATTAAATTGCTAATATCTCGGAAACCGCCATGATCAATGCTTCGGTTCTAGGCTCAGTAGAAGCCTTCTTCATAATGCTCAGAATGAGCCTAGAACAACCTCAAGGCAATTAATATTAGTGGAGATATGAAGACCTCAATGTTTGTATATGAATTTCATTAATTACCCATAGATAGTCATCTGTCCTTTTCTTAGAACAAAGGACAGCCTCCATATGGTTAGGTTATCATTATTTTAGCACAAAGACACTACCATATGTA
>Ga0153961_1000453_pt1 | contig 10790 bp, 9 predicted proteins | sample TSFL045MetaG_FD_104748 | JGI IMG/M metagenome (GOLD analysis project Ga0153961, IMG submission 104748) | Attine ant fungus gardens microbial communities from Florida, USA - TSFL045 MetaG | ecosystem: Host-associated > Fungi > Mycelium > Unclassified | place: USA: Florida, Withalacochee...
CTGTGCGGCAATGTAGAAATAGCTTTAAAATATATAAGGCTGTACGATTTTTTCTGTTTAACCTTTAGAACTGCCTTTGCAAAGAATAAATGCAGTGTTGTTGTATTGCCGCAGGTTTTTGATGTTTCAATTACGTCTGCCGGCTTTAACGAAAATTCAAACAGCCTTAATTATTCATACGACAGATCAGGCTTTGACATAGGCGAGATTTACGACTTACGAGATTATAAAAAAGGCGACAGCCCTAAAAGCATACATTGGAAGCTAAGCACAAAATATAACAGGCTTATTGTAAAAGAGGGCAGCCTGCCTGTGGAAAATTCGGCATTGCTTGTGTTTAATAATATTCAGCCCGACAGCCCGCAGGCTATGTCGACACTGGCAGAGGCGCTTGTGTCGGTAAGCCAGGCTCTGGCTGAAATGCACATTGTACATACCCTTGTGTGGTTTGACAGCAATGCAAGCCTTTCTGCACAGTCAATAGGGGGTGACGATGATATTGCCCCGGTTTTGCAAAAGCTACTTTCCTGTGCAGTAACAGACCGCAATATATTAAGCCTGCTGCAGCAGGAAAATTACATTAACTATTCAAGCGTTCTCTATTTTACAGAAAATGTCCTTAATACTGATGATACAGAGTACGATAATATTACCTGCATAACTCCAGCAGAGGTTAAAGCTAATAACGGCTGCCTGATGATATTAATGTAAATATTTATAGCTTTTTACCGGCTATTAGCATAAGTATTTTCAGCAATGCTGAAATGCAGAAAGAAGAGGTGAAATAATGGCACATATGCAAGGCTTTATAAAAGCCGCCGTAATAAAAACAGAATATGAGTATACGGCTGTAGAGCTAATGTGTGATGCTGTTATTACCTCAATTTTTACTATAGGTATAATTTTTCAGCTTTCACTTGTAGTAAATAACGGGGGCGGCTTGCCTGTGTGTGCGGCAGTAGCTGCAATGGTTTTTCTTATGTTTTTGGCTGTTAAGCTTTTTAAAAGGAGTATGCCCCTTTACGCAGTACCTTTGTCAGTATTTTTGCTAATGCTTTTACTGCTTAATGTAAATTTAGCTGCATCCTTTAACAGCTTTGTAAACGGCATACAGAATAGTATAGGTTTTGCTGCAGCTGCTATTACACCCCAACTCAGCTCGCAGGGTGCCGCACCGCTAAGCAACAGTTTGTTTATGCTTGCCCTTTCGTCAGTAATAGTGCTGGCGGCGGCATTATGCGTTAAAAATAATATTTTAACTGTGCCGGTAATAGTAGCTGCAGCTGTGGTTTTATTCTCTGTTTTTACCGATAAATTAAATATTACCTGTCTTGTATTGCTGATAATAAGCCTGCTTTTTATGCTGTACAGGGGCATAAAATACGGTAAATGCACTGTACGGTGCAGTGCAAACAAGGTAAATATCATTTTGGGTTTACTGCCCTTCGCAATTTTTGCGGCTGTTATAGTTACGGTAGGTTTGTTCAGCATAAACGGACTTGATACAGCCAAGGAGGAGCTTACAGCTGCAGCTGATAACACAATTTACGGCAATACACAGCCATTGCCGCAGGGCAACTTTAACAAGCTGTCAGGCTTTGCCCCAACAGGTCGGCCTCAGCTGAAGGTTGTTATGAGCAAGCCGCAGTCCTACTACCTGCGCGGCTATGTGGGCAGCATATACACAGAAACAGGCTGGCAGTCACTTGACAATGAAAATTTATATAAAAGCTCAAGCCTTTTCTATTGGCTGCACAAAAACAGCTTTTACGGCTATAATCAGCTGGCTGTATTAACGCACACCTTAAATGAAGAAGCAGCCGATAACCGCATTATAATAAGCAACATAGGAGCGTCAGGCAAATATATTTACACCCCCTACGAGGTAAATGCTTTTGTTGATAATATAATCAATACAAATAAAATTGACGATTCACGTCCCATAGGCAGCAATGTATTTGGCAGCAGGTCATACACTCTTACAGCTGTAGATAATCAGGTAAAGCAATATACCGTACTGCTGTCAGAGGTTAGCAAGGCATCAGATGACACTTCACTTTCAGCGTACATAAACAACGAGGCGCATTATAACGAATATGTTTATGGCAATTACCTGCAAATTACGCCAAAGGCGAAAACAACCCTTGAGAGCATTTTAGGTGAATATGAAAGCAGCGGGGAGCATCTTTCATACGCAGCGGCAAAGCAAAGCATATTAAACACCCTGACCTCGGGTATGCAGTACACAGCTGCACCGCAAGGCAACCTGAAGGGTGACTTTGTAACAGCATTTTTGCAGGAAAGCTGTCAGGGCTGCAGTGTACATTTTGCTACCGCTGCTACATTAATGCTAAGATATTACGGTATTCCTGCCCGCTATGTAGAGGGCTACCTTATTACGCCTGATGATGTTGAAAACGCTTTGTCAAATTCTGAAATTATAATTGACGATACCCACGCACACGCTTGGGCAGAATATTATCAGGACGGCATAGGCTGGCTGCCCTTTGAAACCACACCGCCTTATATGGAGGTAATGGAGAGTGCCGAGGATATTTCACCGATTAATAATGAAAGTAATAAAAATAATACTGCCGACAGCAGCTCTGCGAACGATAACCCCGACAGCGACAATGACGCTATACCTGACAGCCCAAGCGAGCAGGCAAACAGCAGCCTGGTGTATGTAATAACGACTTTGGCTGTAGTTATTATAGCAGCAGTGCTTCTTGTCTGTTTGTGTGTTATAATTAAGCGCAGGCTGAAGCTGAAAAGGCAATATAAATCCTTTAAGAGTAAAAATATTAATACTGCGGTGCTAAACCAATTTAATTATTGCATCCGGCTTTTAATTAAATTCGGCTTTATTAACAGCCAAAACGATATTTATTCAGTAAGTGAAATTGCCGGCAGCGACTGCACAGAGAAGTTTAAAAAGGCGTTTTTGGTTTTTCAGGAGGCAAGGTTTAGCAACCACAGCGTATCATCACAGCAGGCAATGGATGTAACAGAATTTTTAGAGTGTACTGTCAGCCTGATAAAAGAAAAGCGTAATTTTATTAAGGGCTTTTACGACAGGTTTATAGCCTGCACCTATAAATAACAAAATGAAAACTCAGTATATTGCAGCGGATAGGAGTGACAATATGAAAAAGGATATTTTACTAGTCTTTGCAGCCGTAATCTTAGTTGCCGTGCTTTTAATGGGTACTGAGTTTCAGTCAGTTGAAGATTACTATCTTACGCATATTGACGATATCACCGCTGACTCTGAAACAGTCACTCTTTCAATAGACTGCACCGATATTCTGAATAATTACGACCGGCTTACTCCGTCGCTTAAAAGCGAAAAGTACATTCCTTCTGACGGTTATATTTTAAAAGAAACCACCTATGTCCTTCGCAATGGTGACACAGCCTTTGATATTCTCAAGCGTGCTGCTCAGTATAATAAAATACAAATGGAATACCAGGGGGCAGAGGAAAATCCCTTTGGCAGTGCATATGTAAAGGGTATAAATTATATTTACGAATTTTCCTGCGGTGAAACCTCGGGGTGGATTTACAAGGTAAACGGTATTTCTCCCGGTTATGGCTGCTCCAGGTATGAGCTTAAGGACGGCGATAATCTGGAGTGGATATTCACCTGCAGTCTTGGCAGCAGCCCTGAATACACAGAAAAAGGGGGAGATAAGCAGTGAAAGCATTTTCTAAGGTTCATCCCTTTGTATTAATGGTGTATTTTCTGTCTGTACTGCTTGTGGCTATGTTTGTAAATAACCCTGCTGTACAGCTTACGGCTCTTGCAGGCGGCATTGCCTTTTGCGCTATGCTGACAACCTTAAAAGAAAAAGTAAGCGACCTTAAATTTTACCTGCCGCTTCTTATTCTTATTTCTGTAACAAACCCGCTTTTTTCATACAACGGTGAAACTCCGCTGTTTTTTATGAACGGCAATGCAGTTACTCTTGAGGCGATTATATACGGCGTAGCCATAGGCGTTATGATAATTGCCGTAATGCTGTGGTGCAAGGGCTACAGCTATATTATGACAAGCGATAAATTCCTTTTTTTATTCGGCAAGGCTGTACCAAAGCTGTCAATGGTAATTTCTACAGCCTTAAGGTACATTCCAATGCTGAGGCGGCAGGCAAAGGGTGTAAGCAGAGCACAGCGTGCTATGGGCTTGTATACTTCTGAAAGCTATTTTGACAAGCTGCGTTTTTCACTGCGTGTTTTTTCTGTGCTTGTCGGCTGGTCACTTGAAAGCGCTGTAGAAACCGGTAGAGCTATGAAGGCACGGGGCTTTGAGCTGAAACGCCACAGCAGCTACTCGGATTTTCGTATAACCAAATCGGATGTAACCCTTTTATTGCTTCACATTGCGCTTATGTGTATTACTCTGACGGGTACAGCCGCAGGCGCAGTTGATTTCAGCTATTACCCGTCAATTTCACAGCTGACTACTAAACCGCTTTCAATAGCTGTATATTCAGCGTTTTTTATAATTTCATTTATCCCATTTTTTATAGAGGTGGAGGAGAGAATAAAATGGAGCTGCTGCAAATCGAAAATCTCAGTTTTACATACCCAAAGACCGAGAAAAAAGCCTTGGACAATATTTCACTTTCTATAGAAAAGGGCAGCTTTAACCTGTTGTGCGGGGAATCAGGCTGTGGTAAAACCACGCTGCTTAAGCTTTTAAAAAAAGAAATTTCACCCTATGGCAGCAAGGAGGGTGAAATATTATACAATAATTTCCCCCTTAGCCGGCTTAATGAAAGGGCAAGTGCCTGCGAAATAGGCTTTGTAGGGCAAAGCCCTGACCAGCAAATTGTTACCGACAAGGTTTGGCACGAGCTGGCGTTCGGTCTTGAGAATATAGGCGAAAGCACGCAGGTTATTCGCCGCAGAGTAGGCGAGATGGCAAGCTACTTTGGCATACAAAACTGGTACCACCGGTCAACCGACAGCCTTTCAGGCGGGCAGAAGCAGCTGCTTAACCTGGCTTCGGTTATGGTAATGCAGCCCGAAATTTTACTTCTTGACGAGCCTACAGGTCAGCTTTACCCCATAGCAGCGGCGGATTTTTTTGCCACACTGCAAAAGCTGAACCGAGAGCTTGGGCTGACAATTTTGATTGTTGAGCACAGGCTTGAGGAGGTGTACCCCATAGCCGACAAAATAGCAGCAATGCAGCAGGGCAGAATAATAGCTCAGGGTACGCCTGCTGAGGCAGCAGAACAGTTAAGGTCAGGCAAGCTCTCGCATGGGCTGCCAAGTGCTGTAAGAATATGGGCAGGACTGCAAAGTACCGCTCCGCCTCCGCTGACAGTAAAAGAGGGCAGAGAATTTTTAGAAAGCAATTATGCCCATTGTGCAGGGCGTTGTATAAAAGAAAAGCCGTATAACGGCAGCGAACCTGTTTTACAGGCAAGCAATGTATATTTTCGCTACCAAAAGGATATGCCTGACATTCTTAGGGATTTTTCAATTTCTGTAAATAAAGGTGAGGTATTCAGCATACTCGGTGGTAACGGTACGGGCAAAACCACTACGCTTAATATTCTTGCCGGTTTAGACAAGCCCTACAAGGGCAAATCGAAAATATATGGCAAAAAAATCAGTCAATATAAGGGCGGCAGCCTTTATCGCAATATGCTTTCACTTCTGCCGCAAAATCCGGCAACGGTTTTTTTGCAGCCAACGGTACAGCAGGATTTTGAGGACCTGTTAAAAGCAACACAGTGCCCAAAGGAAGAAATAAGCATCAGGGTAGAGGCAACAGCCGCTAAATTCTCTGTAACCCACCTGCTGGGTAAGCACCATTACGACCTTAGCGGAGGTGAGCAGCAGAAATGTGCCCTTGCAAAGCTGATGCTGACAGAGCCAAAGATAATTTTGCTGGACGAGCCGACAAAGGGTATGGATGCATTTTATAAAAACAGTCTTGCAAAGGTAATAAGGGAGCTGCAAGCAGAGGGCAGAACAATCATAATGGTAACCCACGATATTGAATTTGCCGCAATGGTTTCAACAAGATGCGCCCTGTTTTTTGACGGTCAGCTTATTTCGCAGGGAACACCCAACGAATTTTTTGCAGGCAACAGCTTTTATACAACATCAGCTGGCAGAATTTCAAGGGGGTTGTTTAAAAATGCTGTTTTGTGCAGTCAGGTAATACAGCTTTGCACAGAAGAAAGTGGTGCAGAAAAATGAAAAAGCTATTGCCTTATTTGATATATTTTATATGCATACCCCTTATAATTTTACTGGGTAGGGTATTGTTTGGCGACAAGCAGTATGCCTTTACAGCTATTGCCGCCGCACTTCTTGCCTGCATACCGTTCTTTATTTCATTTGAGCGTAAAGAAAATAATACTACCAAGCTGATAATTATAGCAGTACTGGTAGCACTGGCTGTAATTGGCAGGCTTATATTTTACTATGTGCCTGGCTTTAAGCCTGTTACCGCCATGGTTATAATAACTGCTATGTATTTTGGCAGTGAGGCAGGATTTATGACGGGTGCGCTAACAGCACTTATTTCTAACTTTTTCTTCGGGCAGGGCTCGTGGACGCCATTTCAGATGCTTACGTGGGGGCTAATCGGCTTTGCGGCAGGCTTATTGGCGGAAAGACTCAAGAATAATAGAATTCTCCTTTGTGTGTATGGTGCTGTGTCCGGTATAGCATTTTCATTTTTACTGGATTTCTGGAGTGTGCTTTGGGTGGACTCCTCATTTAATTTTTCACGCTATGTAGCAATGGTACTGTCCTCAGCACCCTTTACGGCTGTTTATGCAGTGTCAAATGTAATATTTCTTCTGGTGCTTACCAAGCCTATAGGAAATAAAATCCAAAGAGTAAAGGACAAATATGGAATTTAACGTAACTGCCTCTTATGGTGTTAGCCTTGGTGAACAAGCTCCTAAATTAAATGAAGTCTGTCGCATTTACCTTGATGAATTTATTTTGGAAAATTCTCCTTTTTAAATTCTCAAAGTAAATGTAACCTGAAATTCTACTGTTGAATTAACTTTGAGAATTAATTTTGCTCATAAGCTTGACAACTTATTGTTATTATGTTAAAATACCAATGCTATATGCGAGTATGCTGGAATAGGCAGACAGGCACGTTTGAGGGGCGTGTGTCATTGACGTATGGGTTCAAGTCCCATTACTCGCACCAAAACTGTTACCGTAGTTGATACAATTTATGGACTACGGTAATTTTTTATGCACAAACTGCCGAAGAATTAGGGATTTTCGGGTGGTTTGAGGTATTTACTATAGTCTTGCTACTGAAATTGATGGTATTTCCCCACTGGTGATGACTGTCCTCGCAAGTGAAATCGTTATTTTATCAATCGTTATATCACCAAAAATGCAGCAAGGGCTCAGGTCGAACTTCCATTCGACTTGAGCCTTTCGTGTTTCCAAACGCTGCATCACAGCTTTTCTGTGATTTCTATACCGTCCTTAAATCGGAATACCAGCTTTTCATCCGCATAGACCGTTACTCGGTCAATGGTGGCATCCCACAGTTTCTCATCAAAAAAGTTTCCAAAATCGTGTCTTTTTTGGTGAGAGGGCAAATTAGTTCTGCCCAGCCCAATAATTGTCCTCAGCCTCTGCCGGGGTTAGATTCCCCAATGGCCATGCGGTCTTCTGTCGTTGTATCGCTCTATGTATTTGAAGCAGGAAAGGCGGAATTCCTCTAACGAATGGAATGTGCGTCGGTTAAGCTCCTCCCGCTTCATCTGTTTGAAAAAACTCTCCAGGCAGGCATTGTCATAGGGGCATTCCTTTTTTGAAAATGACTGCAGGCAGTTGCACTCATCCATTAGCTGCCGGAATTTATAACCGGTGTACTCCGAACCTCTGTCCGAATGAAAAAGCATGTTCTGTGGACATCCCCGGTTTTTGTATGCCTTTTTGAAAGCGGTCATGGTAAGGTCTGCGTTGTGCCTTGAAGCTGTGTGCCAACCGATGACACGCCTTGAGAAAAGGTCGAGAACTACACACAGGTAGTTGTCCTGCCCATTAACCTTGACGTATGTGAAGTCGCTTGCCCATGCAACATTGGGAGCTTGCTGGCTGAAGTTCCGGTTAAGATGGTTCGCGCAGGAACCGTTGTCTTCGTGCCAAGCCACGTATTTATGCTTAACCGCAGACATCTTTGGCAGGTCCATTGTTTCCATCAGGCGGTACACTCTGCCTACGCTGATGTAAATGCCATAATCACGCTCCAGAACATGCCTGATTTTGTATGCCCCTATGCTTTTATCAAAGCTGGAGTAAATTTCAAGGATATGTACCTTGATTTGCTGGTTTTGCACAGTTCTGGGTGCCGGCTTTGAGAAGAAATATTTGTGACAGGTGCTCCTGTTGACATTCAGTACCCTGCAGAGGTTTTTTATGTCATGCTGGCAGCGAAGCCTGTACACAGCATTTAATCTTTGAATGATGATTTTAAGTTTATTGTATAAATTTTTACAAATAGTTTATTTTGTTTTGTTCGTATTGATGAAAAAATAGGGAGTGGAGAATTATTGATTTTCTCTACTCCCTATTTTGCTTTTTGACGATATCTTTTCTATCTTAGCTTAGAGCCTGTTTTTCAATTAGTTTATTTAAATATCACTTTTAATCTTTTGTGAAAAAAGCAGGCTCATAAGTAAATTACAACACTGGTTTTGCGCTGAAAGCTACTTTGGCGGTGTTTTGTAATTTATATGTGAAATAAAGTACATATACTGTTATTGCAAAGCAGTCGCAAATATGTTAAAATCAGTACAAATTTACTAAGGATGTAGATAATTATGGAGCAATATTTGGAGATAGGAAAAGTCGTAGGTACACACGGCTTAAAGGGTGAATTAAGAGTTGACCCATGGTGTGACTCGCCACAATTTTTTTGCAAATTTAAAACACTGTACTTAGCAAAGGGAAGTAACAAATTAAGTGTAGCATCTCGTCCTCATAAAGCGCTTGCAATAGTTAAGGTAAAGGGTGTTGATACCATTGAGGACGCCGAAAAGCTAAGGGGCAAAATTCTATATATGGACAGAAATGATGCAAAATTAAACGAGGGAGAGTATTTTATACAGGACCTTTTAGGACTAAGGGTAATTGATATTGACAATGACACTGAATATGGCACTTTGACCGATGTATTTAAAACAGGTGCAAATGATGTTTACCAAGTGACTGACAACAAAAAAAAGGACTATTTGATACCCGTTGTTGATGATGTGGTAAAAGAGGTAAATATTGACGAGGGTAAAGTGCTGATAAAACCGCTGAAGGGAATTTTTGATGATGAGGATTGATATTATTACCCTGTTTCCGGAAATGTGTCAGTCTGTGCTTGGTGAAAGCATTATAGGCAGAGCAATAAGCAAGGGCTTTGTGAAAATTGTTTATCATCAGCTGCGTGACTATGCCTTTGACAGGCACAAAAGAGTTGATGACACACCCTATGGCGGGGGTATGGGAATGGTTATGAAAACCGAGCCTATAGCGTTATGCTTTGAGGATATCTGCAAACAACTTGGCAAAAAGCCACACTTAATTTATATGTCGCCTGTGGGCAAGGTTCTCAACCAAAACGTAGTAAAAAAAATGTCTGTCGAGTATGAAAACATTTGTATATTATGCGGGCATTACGAAGGGGTTGACCAACGTGTGCTTGACCTTTTAGTGGATGAGGAAATTTCTATTGGTGACTATGTGCTGACAGGTGGCGAGCTGCCTGCTATGGTACTTACTGACGCCATTTGCAGGATGCTGCCGGGAGTTCTTTCCAATGATGAATGTTTTACTGAGGAGAGCCACTACAGCGGTTTATTGGAGTACCCTCAGTACACAAAGCCTGCTGTTTGGCGTAATATGGAGGTACCGGAGATTTTACTTTCGGGTCACCACGCAAATGTTGATAAGTGGCGACGACAGCAGTCGCTGCTGCGTACGAAGGAATTAAGACCTGATATGTTTGAGAAATTAACTCTTAGTGATGAGGATTTAAAGCTTATAGACGGTTTTATTCTGTAAGCTGATTAAGCAATAGGGTGAGTTATCGTATTCCATATTCAGTTGATGGGTGAATAATTTAGATATTAATAACCAATATGATTTTGTAATATTTTTACCACGGAAAACGTTAATCAAAAAGCCCCTGATGCACGAACAGGCTTAGGCTGTAGAATAGGTATTTGTCCAAAACTTAAAATTATAATTATGTTTTAACTTGGCAAAAATTATGAATAAAGGTTTGTCATTTGTATTTGTTCTGTTGAATATCAAAATTGCTACCTAATGGTTTTTGATAAATAAATTATAAGCGTAGTATGGGTGGCTTATAATGGTAGAGACAGGACAATAAAAAATGTTGCAAGACTAATATGCTAAAAATTATTTGGTAGATACTTATTTTGACTATTTTTTATTTTAAATTTTAATGTGATTACAAATAAAAAGAAAGTCTGAAGTAGGTTTGAGATTTGTTATCCATGTAATAATTAAAAACGTGATGAACACATTATAAGTAGAGCAGTACCTAACCCTTAGGTAGCTATTGTTTTCAGAACTCGGGAAATAAAATCGGCGGACCGCATATAATTTAAATTAAAAATTTCTGATAGGTTCGCCTGATAATCAACCTGCTTATGACTTAATTAGCTATTGAAATCATTCTGATTTTAAAAATTGTCCGTCTCATGTTGTGGTGATTACCGCATAAAATACTATATTTTGCAGTCACACCTCGCAAGAGGCGTGTGAGTAGA
>Ga0153961_1000454_pt1 | contig 10766 bp, 13 predicted proteins | sample TSFL045MetaG_FD_104748 | JGI IMG/M metagenome (GOLD analysis project Ga0153961, IMG submission 104748) | Attine ant fungus gardens microbial communities from Florida, USA - TSFL045 MetaG | ecosystem: Host-associated > Fungi > Mycelium > Unclassified | place: USA: Florida, Withalacochee...
CGGACTACTGCGAGGTATTCAATTAGCCATTTCTTGATTTTTTGGTCGATGTCAAGCTGACTTCGGGCTGTTGTGAGGAGCCAAATAACGGAGGAGGGAGTAGGGAATGATGATCGTGATGAGCTGGGTCGAGCTGCATAGTATATATGAGTGGAGTTGTCGATGGAAAGGATGAGAGGGCATACATAGCTTCGACACCATTTTCCTTGGGGGATTATCTGAAGCCTTCTCCATCACCCGATGCCCAATTTCCTCTCCTTGGCGCCAGATTAGTTTAGCGAAATCATCTGCTTCACTTTGGTCATTGTTGTCCAATTTACGCGCAATACTGTTATTGACTCTACGAGGGCTGGGGCGGCGCTGTTGAATGGTGGAAAGAGGAAGACGAGTAGTCGACGAGGTCAACGAGAGCATTGCCGATGTCGTTGTTGATGGGGATGGGGAGATGCAGACGAGGTCTGGTTTGCAATTTCCTTCTACCGCACACTATGACACCTGAGATTTCACAAACAGTCGCCTGTGATCTGGCTCACGTGACAGGCGAACAATACACGACCAAGGCGAGGGTAGAACAAGCTCACTCGAAATCCAGTGAATTCAAAGGAACGGCAGCCGAATAAGGAACAGAGCAGGCTTTGTAGTAAGCTCACGACAGACTAATCTGATCCCGTTAACCCTTCCCATTTCTTCCTTCCCAACAGGAACAACGGACAATTCATTCCAATTACTTCGATAGAGGTTTTGGTATAGTAATCGCCAAAGCAAATATGTTTTGAGAGGGACGAGCAAGAACTCGAATAGGGTAGCTCATGGGACTCGTCCTACTTTCTAGCTCATCTACCCATTTGAACATCTCCAAATACTTGGGCTGAGGGCAAGACGCACTTTTCCAATAGGTTTGCCACCTCTTTCTCCTTTCGCTCGAGTTCTCTCAACCGCTCTTTGTCAATGCATTCCGTCCACTTTCTCCCAAGTCTTGAGTTAGAGAGGTCCACCCTTGTTGTCTCCTCTTCGGGTATCTCGAGTACTACTCTAGGCGATGGCACGTATAGATTGTCCCTATGCTCGACTGGGACCCAAAATAGTGGCTCATTGTCCCGACCCACTACCCATCCATCTTGCATGTCTTGTAGTATAGGCTTATATCCATGAGCAGAATGCCAGTGCTCATCCATGAGATCTGCTATGTCCCACATCCTCAAGCCAAAGTCAGGGGAATAACTTGCCAACTTTGTTCCATCTTGTATGAACGCCATGTCTGCGCTTCCTTGACCCAAAATCTTAGCGTACAGATGGCCGGTATCTACATCAAGGAGATGTATTGTGTTTTTAAATTCAAACCAAAGAGCGATGAGTCTGTTGCCAGGGGTATGTTCAATTAGAGTAGGTGAGAGGGCCATTGCATCCACCCGGGACGTTCGAAACTTGGAAATGAGTCGGCCGGTTCGTGTGTCCGAGACTCGGACGTGAGAGTCTTTGTGAGACCAACATGCAAAGAGTCTCCCGTTGGGTGAGTGCACAGGTAAGCGGAAGAGAAAAGGTGAGGTATCGCAGCAAATATGCGCTTGATCGTCAAAGTCGACAGGATGGAACTGGGCAGTGTCGTGATTCCACGAATAACATGCGGCAGAGGAAAATATAGGCACGATGACGACGGTCAAGCCATCGGGTGCCAGGAGTGGGTGCAAATATTCTTTGGGCTTGATGTCTAAAGAATACATGCATTCGAAACCTGCGGGACCCTGCCGATGCCAAACTTGCAGTAATGCTGAGTCAACATCTGAGGCCCATATAACCAGGTCGTTGCATGTTTGGAAGGCGATCTTCCAAATCCGGATATTATTTCTCGGCCAGGGGTTGAATGAGACGCAATTTTTTGGGTGCATTATGTCGCATATGATGACGCGACAACCAGACCAAAATGCTACCTGATCTTCATTGGAAAATGCGATCTCCATGTCATCGGCGAAATTCATATGCGATATGACTTCCCCAGTAGTTGTACTCAAGAATTCAATACTGTGAGATTGCTTTGATTTTGTAGCCACCATCTTTCCAGATCGTGAGAATGCAGCAAATTGTGGTATATCGGCATCAGCTTGAGCGTCCATAGTGTCAGTCCGATTCATCGCCAAATTCTCCAGGTCCAGTTCCAGCATCCTCACACTTCCATCCCAACATCCAACTAAAAGCCTGTGGCCATCCTGTGATGGCCGAGTACTGCATATAGGTGAAGTGGTTGGAGGATTTGTCTCCCAGATCAGTTTTGAGCCAGTCATGCAGACGTCCCATATCTCTACTGTGTATCCTTGTTGTATAAATACGTAATTGGTGAGAGGTGAATGAATAACATGTGAATCATGGGTGAAATCATGGTTGAGGGATGCCATTTCTTGTGCGTTCAGTCGCCAAAGGTAGATATCATTTCTCAAAGATACGGCCACCAAAGAGTCACTGGTCGGAGAAAAGAAGAGTGATTTCAGATGTCCAGGAGGATACGAGAATCGTCTGGGATCCTTGCCATCTCCCAAATTCCATAATTCGATGACACTCTCAGACTTCCTTGCTACGGCCAGCAAACGCCCATCAGGAGAAAATCGGGTGTGGAAGACATCGTTCACCTCGAACAACCTGTTGCATGCTAGGGCACCACTACTAGCATCCCATAACTCGACCACAATCCGAGTTGGATATCCACCTTCATCTTCAGAGCATTGCCATGCAATGGGGTTGCCATATTTACCTATCCAATGGATTGACGCGATTCTTCTGTCATGATGGATGAAGACAAAATCCCAGCCCTCAATCCGAAACTGCTCCTCACCCGTCTCAATATCCAATACTACTGCATAAGATGTTAATTTGAGAAGAATATATCTCCCATCAGGGCTGAAGCAGGCATCATATACAAACTCATCTTGAGGCAGCTGAAATGGGCTTGAAATGCAATGACCGGTTTCAGAGTCACAGACACACATAATTCTATCACCGTATGCTGATATGGAAGCAAAGGTGCTTTCATCAGGTGAAAAGACCATGCGGTGCACACGATCCTTGTGGTGCTCTGCAGTGAATACCACCATTGGCCATTGACTGGGTCTTCCTTCAGTGACCACAAGAGTATTAGGGAAACTTGAACGGAATATTTTGGCGACAAGAGACTGTTCAGGTGCAAAGGAGAGGGCAGTAACGTAGATTTGGGGGGCAGACTGAGAGATAGGAATGATAAATGCAGAAACAAATCGGAGGGCATCACGAATAAACAATGTCAGCTCATGATCAGGGTTCAGTGTCTGGCCAGCCAGCATCAGAGATGTATTACAGGGGATAAACTGGAGACCTACCCGTCTCAAAATCAAAGACGCTTCATAAGTCTTACCCAATAGACTCATCGCCTCCAACCAGAACAACAACTTCTCATATATCACAAATTTCACTGCTTCCATCAACGTTCCATCGGACGGAGTATTGACAAGGTGATCAGCCCATTATTGACACGAGTATGAAACAAGAGGAGGAATGGTGGTTTTCGCAGTAGCCTGAATATCCACATTCTTAATGATAGAAGATTCTAAGCTGCACATATTGAAGTGGAGCTTGGGTGAAACCAGAGTCTTCAAACATAACACAGTGAGCTGATATTCGTGATAGGCTTGATTCTGAATAGCCAAAAGGGTAGGGTGTTGTTGTAGGAAGGACGAAGATAAAAGAAAGTCTTCAAAAGACCGATGATGGAAATGAAGGATAGGGCCAGAATCAATGACCGACACAAGTCCTTTTCGGATGAGCCCTAACCTGTGCGCATTGAAACCAGGAACCTTAACTCCGGGAAGCATAATAAGCGCATCATCATCGAGCGGTTGCTTGGCAAAAATCATTGCACCCATAACGGAAATGACAGCCCTGGGCTCTTCCCCTTTGAGATCCTGTCCAAATGATGCTTCGACGATCGTTGAGTATAGGGAATGCAAGCCGTCCAACTCCATCCTATCATCCTTTTCAAGCATGGCAAATCGTCCTTCGGGATCTCGTTCAAGGAAATTGGCCACAGTTGTTGCCCAAATAAATATACCAGCAGCACGAGGAACCAGGTAATCGAGCGCCTTTCCAATCAATGTGCGTTTCATTCCCATACTCTCGAGGCGTGACTTGAGGAGTGCACGGACGTCTTTAAAAGCACTATCGCCAGGCTTGACATTGCTGCCAGAAGGAATCTCGTGGATACTAGCAGAATCAGGTAGGGTGATACGGTCCTCTGGACGGCTGGTAATGACTAACTTGAACTTCTTCAAATGTTCGGCCTGAATCCAACACTTGAGTGTATGCAAGAGGCTCTGGAGATCTTCCTTCCCAGATGCGTCATGCCTGAGACCACCACATTCATCTAATGCATCTATCACAATCACTGGAAGTTCCTCACGCGGAACATCATCGCCCAGCATGGATAGTGGTTCCTCAATGAGCAATTTGAACAGCCGATCAACGTCGGATGAACTGTGCCCCTGGATGCCTTGAGTTAGATGCGGCTGAAGGGAGGGGTACAGGTGGGCAAGATCACCGGCAACAGCACGCCAGAGCGCATTTGTGGTGATCGTTGTAGATTTTGTGCGGTCGAACCGGAATGGTATTACATGTCGTTTCTGGTTCTCTAGTCGAATGGCAATGCTAGCTGCCAAGGCTGATTTTCCAACACCAGGGGATCCTCTTATCCAAATCATATTGGGGCCATCAACATTCTTGATTTCGTTTTCAATCTTTTGTAAGATGGCGGCGCGTGTGCCTTCCATACATGGTTTATGTAGGGGAAGTCTATTTACCCCAAGGGTGCACATCAAATCCTCCAGCTCCTTCTTGTCAGTGGCTTTGGTTTGTGCTATGTGCACCTCCATAAGAAGATCGCGGTCGAATTTGTCCTTGAACGCGTCGAGTTTGTCCCGTAGATCAACCGCTTTTTCCTTTTGAGAGTCAACAAAGATGTACTTGACTGGAGCCAACTGATCAGTCACGAATGCATTCCAATGGATCAACACATACACATCTGACTTTTGAGCCATCTCTGAATGAAGTTGACCACTTCTTCCATGATCACAGGAAACTCTCTGATAGTACAACACAATTGATCTGAGGTTGGAACTCCCTTGAGCCTGTTGAGCTGACCAGCAAGCACTTGGATGCTGTTTGCAAGGCCTTTCATTGCCTCATGAGTTTCCTCTTGAGTCTTCAAATGCTGCCAAAAAAAATAAGTAATGTCATTGACGTTGAAAACACACAGAGAGCCAACTTTGTATACGGCCTGGATACAAGAGAATACGGCATGTGCAACAGGATTCAGCTGCCTCAAGTCAGACAACACACAGGCATACTAGTCAACGATCAATCACCTTGCTGATTGCCGTCCCTAGCTCAACAAACATGCCAGCAACATTGCTCGCAGAAGAAGAACGACGCAGAACAGAATGTAACTCGTTCAATTCTACCACCATCTCCTTGATCTGTGGATCCAGGGTGTTCATGTCAATGTCACAAACCTACCATTGTATCTTAGGAGGAAATAAACATAACAGCGATGATGATAGCGTACCTTGATGGCCAGCCACAGTTGTAATCCTTGAATTGGGTAATCAAATTTCACCTCGAAGTTTACTGAGGTCCTATAGGTAAATCAGGAGCGATCGGAGTAAAGATCCACCCACGATGCGTTCTTGTTGTAGAAGACAAATGTTTCCTCAAGTCGTCGAATTTGATATTGGCTTTACGTATTGGTCCCTCCTCTGAACCGGGTTCGCGAACAAGTTTTCTCCATCGATGAGAGTGTTTTTTGTGTATTTCAATATTCAGTTCACTTCCTTCCACGAGCATGCTGCACCACATGAACATGTACAACTGCTCAAGTATAATAACCTCAACTTACCACCTGTTTCGGGTAAGCGCCAAAGGCTGTTCATCCCTGATGCTTTTGTCCAGTTTTCTTTCAAGGCAACGATTGACGTTGTCAGAGCATTTGACAATCAGTGACTGTGGGAATTTGTTGAGCTTCCCGATGAATTCTGAATATCAATTTAGTCCCTGATCTACGCCGATCGGCGATCAACCAAAGTAGCACTCACTGACAACTTGGATGGCTGAAAACTGTTCGACTGGATTTCCCATTACTTCAAATACTTCAACTATTGGAGAGTAAGAGTGAGATGGGAGTGTGGGATGTTAACACGCTGAGAACACAGGCAATGATGGAAGCAGCTATCATTGTCCCAAGGTTTGGACTGGGTGGGAACTTGATCCAGATAGCGAAAAGCAGGAGCACTGGCACTGAAAATCCATTGAATTGAGTAGTTGTTCTGGTGACCTCCAGATTGTATCGTTCGATAATCATGGCAGGTAAATCTTGATAAGTATGATGAGATTTACCTTGCGATCACATGACAATAAACTATGTATCTCTCTCTTGAAATAAGACAGGATTGAGTATCTACATTTGTTAATCAATCTCGGCCAAGCCTCGTGCCAATAAATCACAATTTATCTCCATTCGAAAGTCCAAGCAACGCAATCCCCAACAATTCGTGCATGAGGTTGAATGTCCGTAATTGACTACATGAAGCTCAGGCATGTTTTCAGGGTTCGAGGTCAATTCTAAGTCTACAATCATATTTCCGTGAATGCAATTGCATGATCTTATAAACTGTTCAAAGGCATGATTGACAACCGAAGAGTGAAGGCCGTACCTTTGCTCGTACGATCACGGCAATCCAATCATATAACATACAGCTATACTACCTTTCTACCAGCAACTTCGTCCACACCCTGCTCCCTTGGTCACATGCCTCTTGCAGACACGCGCCTGACATTGGACCCTATTTAAGTCCTCTGCGTCTTAGTACTAGCTTGTTAAAGAATGCTGAATACAAAAAAATCTGATCACCTGGTTGCAGAAATTTAAATTCAAGCCCATTCCCATACAGAATAAAATATTAAAATCCTTGAGAGCGGTCAGCCGCGGCTGAGAGAGATGAAGGAGATAAATCGTCACACTTAATGGACTCATCGATATCATCCCCAGAGATCAGAATATTATCAAGTTTGATATCTTTCTTGCAATCAGAAACTAGAACCAAAACGCTGGAACGTCTTACCTGTATGGATGACGCGACATTGGCGTAGAAAATCAAGAGCCTCGAGCAATCGCCTTGATACGTGGAATAGTTTTTATCGTGTTGGAAGAGAGCCAGGAAAGTCCCCAACACTGAAGGAGGGCTTCTGGATCAGGATGTCCCCTGCGCAAGAGATATGCTCAAATTTTCGAGCGTGCAAACGTCCTCGTCTGTCACAGCGTGACAGTAACATTTATGAGCAACTGTCATGCCCAGTCGCCCCTGCCAGCTGTTCTGCAGTGCGACCTAGACGACGTGAAAATGAATGAACTGCATCTGCCATGACATTCATATGGAAGATGGCGATGCCCAGCTATCTACCCCTGCTCAACAATCTGACAGTGATCTCAGTGTCTCGCTTCGACCACGTTCAGAATTTCAGGCGAAGGATGAGAAGCCTCAGCCATATCCTGCAAAGCAACAGAGAGTGCATTCAGACGCATCTTAAACTCAGAATGTGAGTGTTTTCCTGTCGTGCGCCGTTTCAGGCACGCTAACCTCCTGCTACTCGCCATTCTCAAATTCGCAACACCACCTCCAGCCTCTGTTACCTCAAGTACTATGCCTCCCCTCAGCGCTACCACCCTATTTCTCTTCAACTCCTCTATATTTTTCAGCGCTTGGCTGGGATATGCCTAGTCGACTATCCAGAGTTTCACAAGATTCTAAGGATGTAGCTCCTTTCATGTGGCCTGTCGCACTTATCATTTCCACTCCAATGGAGTTTTCCACCATTGGATACCCGCTCGCAAGCTCTTATCCTCAAAATCCTAATACCAGGAAATCCTCGTTACAATAATGCTGGCGAATTTATCACCAATTTCTGTCTGATTGTTGAAAATGACAAAAAGGTTCCTTTCAAACATGCAACGATCTGGTTATGTGTGCTTGATGTGACAACTCAGCATTACTGCAAGTTTGGCATCGACGGGATCCTGCAGGTTTTGAATGCACGTATGCTTTAGAGATCGAGATTGAGAGATACCAGAACCCACTCCTGGCATCTGATGGCTCGGTCGTCGCCATCGTGCCTCAGTCTTCCTCCGCCAAAAGTTATGCATGGAATCACGACACGCCCACTTTCGTCCTGTCGACTTTGACTATCAAGTGTATATTCGCGGGTGTGAGAACTCATCCGACGGGAAACTCTTCACATGTTGGTCTTCACATCCGAGTCTGGGATTCACAAACTGGCCAACTTGCTTGCAAGTTTTCAGCGTCCTCGGTGGATGGAATTGCCCTCTCACCTACACTGATTCAACATCCTCCTGGTGTCAGACTCATCGCTCTTTGGTCAAAAAGCGGACAAAAATGCAATACGTCTATACCGGTCGTCTATACGCTCAAATTTTGGGTCGAACATGTACACACATGGCGTTTAACGAGGTGGATCAAAGTTGGTGTGTTATATGAGCTTATACTGCAAGGCATGCGAGATGGATGGGTGATGGGTCGGGACAATGAGCCACTGTTTTGGGTCTCAGTCGAGCGGAGATAATCGGTGCGTGCCCCAAAGCGAGAACAAGGTCAGTTGAGCTCTTCTTCCAAACAACAGGCAACCTGACAGCGCCTCACAGACTAGATAAGCTCAAACAAGTAATCACCAAAGTCCACAGCGGAAAGTACTGGTGGGCTTGGAAGAAGTTCCGTATTGCCATCGCCTAGAACAATATCCGGGATAAAGGCAACCAGTGTGGATCTCTTGCATAAAGTGGACGGCAAAGAGTGGTTGAGAGAACTCGAGCAAAAGGGGAAGGATGTAGGAGAGCTGCTGGAGTAAAACACCAAGTATGTCTTGTCCTCAGCTGAAGTACTTGGAGGTGTTGGAATGATCAGGTGAACTGGAAAGGAGGACGAGTTCCAGGAGCTCGTTGGTCTACTCCAGTTTGAGTAGGTATCGAATTACAAGTCTGGACGCGACTGGTGATTCGGAGCGATGACATGAACCTTTCCTTGACATAGTAACGGCTGCAGACGCATCACACCTTTGTTTTAGTCCCTAAAAACGTTAGTAATAAACCGTGGTTCTATCTCGTAGCTTGAAAAAAATTGGGCAATTTAATTGCGTTTTTTCTTCACGCACTATGACTTGGACTGCAACAGATTCTACCGTACCTGGACGGCAAGCCCAAAACTCATTCAATCAAACAGAGAAAAGAATTGGCCGTGCCAGTCAACTACATGTCCCTGTTCATGTCTATTGTTATGGCCAGCTTACAGCCCTCATAGAACAGCGTCTTATGCAGCTCCAGAAGCCACCAGACCATGCATCATGATAATCATGCATGTCGATGCACCAAGATCAATACAACGGCATCAAACTTCTGCAGAAAGACATTTTCCTGCATCTTTGATATTGTGAAAGAACGAGAGCCAATTAGCCACAACTACAAACTCATTACATATACTTTTCTTCGTCAATATCGTCTCAAGGCCAGTTATCCATAATTTCCGCCGACTCGGTCCCTACCAACTCCTTCTTCCTCTTCTTCAAAAACGCAACGGCATACCTATAGTCCCCAGGCTGCACCCAACCACCAGCCACCCAGCCATCCTGCCAGCTCTCGAAGACCCTTTCCGCTTGACTCAGTTCTCTACTCGTCTCGAATAAATCCTTAGTGTCGAATGCGGTGGGACACGGCACAACTCCTCCCACAAGCTCCTCCCATCTCTCCATCGCTTTAATGAGCACAATTTGCAGATCAAAACTCTTACTCTCCCAGGGAGACTCGCAGCTTATGGCACATCTGCATGAGTCCTTGGCATCACAAAGCCTCCAACGCGCAGCCCGAACTCGTCTCTCTCCATGGCCTCACCAATATCAAACCCGTTTACTCCCACCCTCACAATCCTCCTCCATCCTATCCTTTATTCTTTCAGACTCCAATATCTCCCCGCCGACAAAGTCCCTAACAGGGAAACAACAACTACAAAACAGGTCGCTCCAAGACTTATCGACAGACTTGCTCGAGATGCCCTGCAAACATCTAGGAAAGAAGGTCGCGATCATGCTTGATGCTCGCACCCGCTGGATGGTTGACGTCCTCGCCGGCAGTGCCGATACTGACTACAACAAGTTGGATGGATCTTTGTCCCCGTCCCTCCCTTTTCACCATTCGCTTAGCTATGCTCAACACGCCAGCTCATTTGTCCCTCGCCGCTGACACAATCCTCTAAGGAAACGTTGAAAACGGTGTCATCAAGAGCTATGTATGCCTTCTCATCCTTTTCATCGACACCTTCACTCGAATATACTATGCAGCTAACCCAACTCATCAACGCGATCATTCTCCATGATTCGTAACAAAATATTCCTCACAACAGCTCGGACTCAGCTTGACATGGATCAAAAATGGCTAATTGAGTACTTCGCAGTAGCTTGTCTCAAAGAACTCCATGCGGACAACGAAGCGCGGGGAGCAGCAGTCAGACTGACTGGACTGATTTCTCTGAGTTTTTCGAGTCACCAGGATTCACATAGAGGAGCGTGAGAGGAAGTTCAAAGCTGTCGAAGAACTGATATTACAGCCTCGGGCAGCAAGTGGTTTCTCGGATAATATGACGGTGCACAGCTCGAGTTTGTACGTGCCTACATTGCTCCCATACGCAGGCTCC
>Ga0153961_1000455_pt1 | contig 10765 bp, 8 predicted proteins | sample TSFL045MetaG_FD_104748 | JGI IMG/M metagenome (GOLD analysis project Ga0153961, IMG submission 104748) | Attine ant fungus gardens microbial communities from Florida, USA - TSFL045 MetaG | ecosystem: Host-associated > Fungi > Mycelium > Unclassified | place: USA: Florida, Withalacochee...
ATATAAGGACTCATAGTCTAAGGATTAGACCTCAGACTTAACAACATCTTTTGTCACTGTCTAAACTTCACATTTTTGAACCTTTCAAGATTCTAAAGCACCAATCACAAATAAGTAAGTGACTATTTGTGATAGGAGTTTTTGACCTAATGGTTGGATTTGATCAGTGTGCATTAGCACTCTAGTCTCGAGACCTTACCATGTTCCACTTGGGACCCTACAACTCATGTCTATCCCTATGGGTTATACCAATTCAATGCAGATTCAACATGGGGACCTAACCTTCCTCCTATAGGATAAGATTCCTGATACTGCTGTTCCTTTTGTTGATGACATTCTAGTCAAAGGTCCTCCTACATGCTACAAAACTAGGCTCAACTCCTTTGAGACAATACCCAAAAACCCAGGTATCCATTGCTTTGTCTGGGAACACCTTCAAAATGTCAACCATATTCTTCAATACATTCAATATGCAGATGGCACATTTTCAGTGGCTAAGTCTTATATTTGTACCTTCTCTGCAGTTGTTGTTGGATACCTGTGTACCTATAATGGTTGCCTCCCTGACACAGCTCAAGTTCAGAAGATTATAGACTGGCTAGTATGCAAATCACTTACCAAAGTCCAGGGTTTCCTAGAAATAGTTGGAATTATTCACATCTTTATCAAAAACTATGCTACCATTGCTTGTCCCTTAGTTCATCTCACTCGCAAGAATATAGAGTTTACCTTTGGAAAAGAAGAGTTAGTGGCTATGGAGAAGCTAAAGGGGTTAGTAAAAGATTCATCTGTGATTTGAGCAATTGACTATGCTAGTGGGCATGAAGTTGTCCTTGCTGTGAACACATCCTACATTGCTGTTGGGTACATCCTGTCTCAGATAGGAATAGACAGAAAGCAGTACCCTTCACGATTTGGGTCATTAACATTATCAGAAAGAGAGAGTAGGTACTCACAGGCAAAACTCGAGCTCTTTGGTCTTTTTCGTGCATTGAAGGATTGTCAGATATGAATTATTGGTGTAAAGAACTTAGTTGTTGAGGTCGATGCTAAGTAAATAAAAGATATGATCAACAATCCCGATATACAACCAAATGCTATGATCAACCATTGGATTTTGGCCATTCTTCTCTTTGATTTCTGACTTCGTCATGTTCCAGGACATGTTCATGGCCCAGATGGCCTGTCTTGGTGACCAAGTGCATCTGAGAGTCCTAGCAATAATGACAACTATGAGGACTGGATCGATACTGCAAATTCTTTTATAATCAACCTTTCTTTAACAAGCTTTTACTCTAACAAGGGGAATAATAATGTACCACACTTGCCAGCAACACAGCCATTTAGCATAATAGCTCCAGCTACAGAACCTACTCAGGCCTTGCCTCTCCTATTCAGTGCTACAGTAGTAGTCTACCCAATTGCCTCCTCACCATTGGCTACAATAACTCCCTAGTCCAACAAGGCAAAGGCAAAGGATAACAAGTTAAAAAGGATAGCGAATTTCCTAGTGGACCTAACGTATCACAAACTTCATTCGGCCATATCTCCATCAATTCTTAATCTATTCTCACGGTCTCAATGGCTATGGAAAGCCCTTGAAAAGACCTTTCGATAGATACCAGTCATGTCTCGAGGAGATCAATAATGGCCGAGATATTAGGCAGATCAACTGGTAACCACTATGGTACCGTTTATTAAATCGCCAATATCTTGGAAACCGCCATGATCTAAGCTTCGATTTTAGGCATCAGAGAAGCCCTTTTCATACTGCTTAGAATGAGCCTAAAACAGCGCCAAGGCAATTAATATTAGTGGAGATATGAAGGCCTCAATGTTTGTACATGGACTTCATTAATTACTCATAGATACTCATCTGTCCTTTTCTTAGAACAAAGGACAGCCTCCATATGGTTAAGTTATCACTATTCATAGCACAAAGGCACTACTATATGTAGAACAATAGGTAGTAGCATGTAATGATCTGTTCTAGTGCACAGACCATTACTTTTCTGTATATAAGGACTTCCTGTCTGAGGATTAGACCTCAGACTTAACAACATCTTTTGTCACTTGTCTAACTTTGCATTTTTGAACTATTTAAAGTATCAAAGCATCCATTACAAATAGTAAGTGACCATTTGTAATACAACACAACAAAAGAGAATGAGTTAAAGGTCTTAATCAGAAAAGCCTCTGGCTTCTTTGTTGTGGATGGATGGCTATGGAAAAAGGATTCTAGAATGAGGCATAAGTTAGTGGTTAAGGAAGGAAAGTGATTGGGAATACTCAGACAAGTTCACGATAAGCTTGGTCACAAAGGTATCTTTACAATCTATATACACATACTTGAATGCTTTTGGTGGCCATACCTGAAAACCTGCTATGAATGTCAAGTATAATTAATACAACATCTATATATACTACCTACTGTTCCCATTTCCTTTTCTTTATTTCGCAAGGTATATATTAACACAATGCTAATGCCTAGATCCAATGGTTTCTGCTATATCATATATAGCCATTACTCTCTTTCCTCCTATCCAGAATGGCATATGCTGTGATATGAGAACAGTTGCACCCTAGGATCTTTTGTCTTTGAGGATATCCTATGTCGTTGGGGTGCAGTTGAAGAGATAGTCACAGATAATGGCTCTGCATTTGTCCAAGCAGTTGAGTACCTCTCGAAGCAATACCATATAAACCATATCTATATCTCACCTTACAACTCTTGTGCCAACGGTCCTGTCGAACAATGCCATTTCGATGTCTGAAAATCCCTCATCAAAGCTAGTAATAGAAAAGAATCTTCATGGACTGTAGTCACACCCTCTGTATTTTGGGCTAAACAAGTCTCTATCTAGAAGTCTACTAGGTACTCACCCTACTTCTTGGCTTATGAAACTGAGCTTCTTTTTCCTTTTGACCTCTTCAAGGCCACCTATCTGGCCCCTGTTCTCACCAAGCCCATCTCATCTACCGATCTCATTGCATATTGCACAAGACAGCTGCAAAAGTGCCCAAAAGACCTTGCTGAAGCAAAACAGAGACTTCTGAAGGCACGCTGGGAGTCAGTTCGTCATTTTGAAGAAGCTCATAAGAACCAGATCAAAAACTTCAACTTCAAAAAAGGGACATTGGTACTGGTTAGGAACTCATGTCATGATAATGACATTGGTGGGAAAACTAAGCCACAATACTTCAGGCCTATGGTAGTAGTACGACACATGACAGGAGACTCCTATGTCCTAGCAGAAATAGATAGAACAATGTCAAAGCTGCACTTTGCAGTATTCCGGTTAATTCCTTATTATGTACATGACTGCAGATCAGTTCCACTCACATGCTTAATCAGCGAGGACATTGACAAATTTATTGGTGAGACATATAAGCTTAGTGACTGTGCAGACATCTGGTATACTATTCCAGGACCCAATTATCCCCTTTCACTTTCAAGCTCTTGTAGCTGACTGATAAGAACATCAGTACTAAAAATACCCCCTAGTTGTAGAGATTGGACACTCATTAACACCAAGAAAGCATTCTCCTCAACTAAATTCTCATAACTCATTTACCTCTCTAAATTTACATTACTAAATATGGACTAGTTTAGCTGGTAGGAGTACCTATGTGATGAGGACCTCCCCAGTACTCTCTTTGGTTAAGGATAGTCTAAGTAACTATTTTGTATATAGAGCCTCCTTACTTTGGAGAGAAGGACAGTAAAAATTTTTATTAGAAAATCTCTTTTTTTTTTTAATCTGAGTACTTCGTCTTGAATTCTACTTGCTATAATCTTGGGTCAGTAAAGCCAACAACAGACGAATGCTGTTGTACTCACAAATCTTATCTCTTGGATGTTGCTATACATTCTCAATTCCTTCACTGCTATATCAAAAACAAAACTACTGGTAGAACGACGATTGTCCTGATCTTGTACCCAAGATAAACTAGTCCAGCTCACCAAGTCAAATATGTCTCTGCTGTGATGACCTAGTGCAAAATTGAAGTTCACAGTCCCTTTAAGGTAGCGCAAGATACATTTGGCAGCTATAAGGGAACATCTCCATTTCCACCTCTGAATGGCTTGACAACACTCCAGAGCTACCTTAGCCATTTACTAGTGATACTTAAACACACTAGTTTAGCTCTGATCCTGCTAACCCTGACACTAAGAGATGTATATAATGTAAAGGATCCCTCCAGGAGCCTTATCCTAATTTCTAAGGATTTTCCTGGAGGTGAGTTGTATCATAACCACAATCTGTAATATTACTGAGGATTCTCCTGGAGTCTTGTGCCCAGTCGCCCTTACAGCAGCCTCTAAGTATGCAACTCCTGAATTACTACCAAATTGGGCCACAAGACTAACCACAAACTGAATATTAGGTCGTGTCTGAGTAGCATAAAGGAGAGATCCTACTAGAGAAAGATAATGTATGCCATTAGCATAATCTCTATAAGTCTGCTTTTCGGTCTCAGTCTGAGATGAATTGGATAGGGTGAGATGTAAGGGGACCCCTTACAAATGACTCTGGAGCCCATATTACCCCTCCGGAGTAACCCTGCAGCTAATCAAATATTACTATATAATATTTAGTCTCACCCCCATTATTCCAAAAGCACTCCATTGCCTTCTAGCACACTTTCATTGTTCAGACCCTGGTTACCCAATGCAGGGATGTGAGGACACTGTAGTATATAATGTAGATTATTTCCTCCAGGAGTCTCATCTAATTCTCTGAGGAATCTCCTAGAGGTAGGTTGTAATATACTTCATAAACTATAATTGACTAAGAAATCTCCTGGAGTGTTCTCACTCCAGTCGCCCTTACAGCAGAATTAGATCTCATTACCAGAGCCCTGGAAATTCTCAGTGGACAGCCACCCTCCAGTCGCACTCTACTAATAGACTCTAGCCCTCTGAACACTCTACTCCAAATAAGATATCACTCCCTGCAGATACCCCCTGAGCTGTAGCCAATGCCTTGGACTACCTGCAGCACTATCTCCAAGAGCTCACCAAATACTAGAATGCTTCGGAACACACTATTAACGCTACCCTTGCAGGTCTGACAGCCCAACTACAACAACTCACTCAACTCATGACCAGCCCTCCTCCTGCTCCGACCATTGCTCCACCTCTGGTATCCATACCTCTCTTGCCTGTTAGTCCATCTCCCCCAGTCCCAACCACTCTGTCTAAACAGCGAGCAAGGCCGAAACTGTAAGAGGACCACTCAGTAGGCGATTACTCCTTAAGCTAGTAGATAGTCCCAGAAGCTAGTTTGAGATTCAAGTGGAAGTATATCTACACATACTTGCTAGTATATATACTACACTAGATAGTCAGGCACACAGTACCATGGCAACTGACCTATAATCACAGAATGTCCTAAAATAACTAATAATAGGCATTGTACTACATAACATAGACAAGAGAAGTCAGGAACAGTAGGAGTGTGATACACAATTTGTTACTGGGCCATTAATAGAACAGACCCTCAGAACTTACTAAGCATGACCCTAAATATCCCCTTACAGAAATTCCCCTCTCCCCCAGACTTCTTCGGTAAACAAAGTTCTGGTCGAGCTTTCTTTAACTCTTGTATGCTATATTTGTACCTGGCCCTGGAGCAGTTCAGTTGCGATAAGGAGAAAATCCTCTGGACTCTTGTTTTTTTCAAGGATGAAAGGGCTGCAAGGTGGTCCGAAAACCTCTTTCGCCAGAAAGTAGACATTGGCGTTTTTCCCATTCGATTCTGGGCTGACTTCAAACAGCAGTTCCAGAGTCAGTTCTTTCCAGTCAATGCAGAAGTGGATGTGGTCAATATCTTGGAAGGGTCCTCATACTATCAAGGAAACCGGACAGTGGACGACTACTTAGACAGCTTCCTGACCCTAGTCTCAGACGCCAGCTACATGGACCCTCAGACTCTGGTAGTAAAGTTCTACCGGTGACTCAAACTGAACATCCAAAGTCAGATCACCACAATGCCCTTTGGACGACCTGCAGACACCAATCTGGAGGTCTGGTATATAGCAGCCCGGAGGATCGACCAAGCATAATTGGCAAACAAAGCCTTCCAATCCACACTCTGTTCAACGACCTTGACTCCCACACACTCCGCCCTTCCTTAATTGACCCTGCTCTCAGTACTCCGTCCCCCTCTGGTAGCTCCACCCCCCATTTTGCTGAGGCCCCCTCTGCCTATGCTATTGGGAGGGATACCTATGGACATAGACGCAGTTTGAAAGACACGCTCCTTACCTCCACAGGGGTGCTATTGATGCAGAGAGGCCAATTATCTTGTGAAAGACTACCCCCACCACCTGGATGTCCAAAGGTTAACTGTGGAGCAGAGGGAGGAATTGATTGAAGACTTAATAGCTCTGAAGGATGCGGTAGAGGAAGAAGAAGTTTGCTCAACCCCAGAGGAGGATTTTACTTAGTGTGGCCAGTAAAAAGTGTGCCCCAGTCGCCATTAGTTAATAGGTTTGCTGTATTAGATGTAGAAGAGGTCAATACAGATATCTGTGAGCCTATAGACATACCCTCTCTCTCTCCCTCTGCTCTAGACAGGATAGTCCAATCACGTAGGCCAAAATAAGAAAGAAGGTTACCCAAACGACTCTCTGCCAACATCCTTGATGCTCATGGAACGTCAATCATCCTTCCGATAGAAATTAGTATCACAGATACCAATAAGGTATACTCTGTCAAGGCATTTTTGGACTCCAGAGCTATGAGTAACTTCATAGATCAAGACTTTGTCTGTATGAAAGGTATTAGTACCCAGAGCATCTCTTGCCCTATACCAGTGTACAATGTAGACAGCTCCTCCAATAAAGCTAGTCAGATCTTCGAAGTGGTGGACATAGTCCTCTATTACAAAACTCACTCCGAAAGGACACTCCTTGCTGTCTCCAGTCTTGGAAAGTAGAGCATGATCCTTGACTACACTTGGCTCAAGGACCACAACCTGGAGGTCAATTGGCAGACTGGAGAAGTATAGATGAACCAATGCCCCCCTCAATGTGAAGGATGCCACGTGATCCAAAAGGAATAAGTATTGTAGAGGAAAGTGGAGGCTAGAGCCGTCAACATCTGTTGATCCGGACCCCCTCTAGAGTATGCAGAAGACTCGAAAGAGGACGACACCCCCCACCAGACACATGAAATCGACTACAAACAAGGCAAACAAGGGAACAGACTCTTTGTGATGAGATTACTCCCAGAGTCCACTGTAGTAAACCTATGTGCTGCCTCCACAATCTCCCAGAAACTTGCAGAAGGAGCCCATCGAGCCTTAGAAATACAGAAAGGGCTTTTCACCTTACCTGACTGCGCCAAAGGATTCGAATCCATGTTCACAAAGGAAGACTTCAATATTTTCCTGGAGCATAGTGTCACAAAAAAGTGACTACTAAATAGTATCATGGAGGTATAACAAAATACCTGTTCAAATGAACTACATAAATAGCTAGACCCTCGTTAGCAAGTAGCCTTGCTAACGTCGCCCTTTTAGTGTAGTGGTAAACCATACAGTATGTGACTACTGGTCCATGGCACAACTGTGACACATAGGCAGTGGGATCATACTATCAAGCTTGTTCTGGGCTCGGAGCCTAAGTCGTTGAAGGTCTACCTCCTGTCTCCAGTGGAACAAAAGAAGTTAGACTTCTTCCTAGAGGAAAATCTGTACACCAGACAAATCCGCCCTTCCAAATCTCCTATAGCAGCTCTAGTGTTTTTTATCAAGAAGAAGGATGGCTTGCTCTGATTGGTTCAGGACTATCGTACACTCAATTCTATGATGGTCAAAAACAGATACCCCCTCCCACTGATCTCCGAACTTGTATCCCAACTCTGTGGAGCTAGATACTTTACCAAGCTGGATGTCTATTGGGATTTCAACAACATCTGCATCAAGCCTGGAGATGAGTGGAAGGCAGCCTTCCGAACCAACCAAGGCATGTTCGAGCCCCTAGTAATGTTCTTTGGGATGACTAACAGTCTGGCTACCTTCCAAACCATGATGAACGACATCTTCCATGACCTCATAGCAGAAGGCATCATGGTGGTTTACCTGGACGACATCCTGATCTTTACTAGGACGGAAAAGGAGCACACAAAGGCTATTCAGCAGGTGCTACAAGTCTTGCAGGAGAACAAACTTTTCCTCTGCCCAGAGAAATGCAAGTTTTGCAAAGAGCGAATCAAGTACTTAGAACTAGTTATCTCTGAGGACGAGGTTTCTATGGATCTAGTCAAGGTTGCAAGAGTCCGAGAGTGGCCTGCTCCAGAAAACAAGATGGACATCCAGGCTTTCCTAGGCTTCGTGAACTTCTATAGAAAGTTCATTCAAGACTTCTCCGCTAAAGTCTGGTTTCTCTTCAACCTAATATGCTCTGAACAAGTCTGGATGTGGAGTGGAAAGGAACAGGTGGCCTTTGAGGACCTCAAAACAGCAGTGACTACTACTCTGGTGTTAATGTCCCCTCAGGACTTGGAGCCTTTTCGGATTGAAGCAAATAGCTCAGACTTCGTTACAGAAGCAGTCTTGTCTCAGCAGTCAATGACAGATGGAAAATGGCATCCCATGGCATTCTACAGCAAGTCCTTGTCCCCTGTGGAATGAAACTATGAGATCCATGACAAGGAAATGCTGGCCATTATCCGCATGCTAGAAGAGTAGAGGCACTTTCTGGAAGGAGTGACCCATCTGGTAGAGATCTGAACTGATCACAAGAACCTCGAGTATTTCATGACAGCCAAGAAACTTAACCATCGTCAAGCCCGCTGGTCCTTGCATCTAGCTAGGTTCAACTTCTTCCTTCACCACTGTCCCAAATGTACTATGGGCAAACCAGACGTATTGTCGAAAAGAGCTGATTATGGAAATGGAGTGTTGGACAATGAGAACATAGTCCTCCTTCGACTAGAGTCTTTTGTGGTGCATGCCCTAGAAGGGGTGGAATTAACAGGCAAAGAGCAAAGGATCTTGTCAGATATCCACAAAGGGAACTATAACAGAGACCAAGAGGAATCTATAGTGAAGACAGCACGAGAACTCTAGGGCTCTGCCAATGGGACAGTACACTCCTCAGAGTGGTTGAGCATAAATGGCCTGCTCCAGTTCTGAGAGAAAATATACATACTACAGAGTCCAGACCTATGTAGACAGATTGTAGCCCTCTGCCACGACACCCCGGTCATAGGATACCCCAGACGCTAGAAGACACTAGAACTAGTGTCCCAGAACTACTGGTGGCCCCAGATGTCTAGGTATATCAGCCAGTATGTGAGTACCTGCAATCTCTGCCTCCAGATGAAACCTTGGCAACACTTTTCTGTTGGTAAGCTCTAACCACTCTCTGTTCCGGACGAACGGTAGAACATGCTCAGTGTCGATTTTGTGGTCGAACTCTCAGAGTCCTCTGGACATGATGCCATCATGACTATCATGGACTCTGTCTCCAAAAGAGTGCACTTTGTTCTGACACACACAATGGTCACAGTAGAAGGAGCAGCCTGACTTTTCCTCCATTATGTCTGGAAACTTCATGGCCTCCCGAAATGTGTTGTTTTAGACCATGGATCCCAATTCGTGACTTCATTCACTAAGGAACTGTATAGGCTACTAGGTATACGACTATCCTTCTCTATGGCTTAGCACCCCCAGACAGACAGACAAATGGAACGTGTCAACTAGGAGCTCGACTAGTTCCTCTACCTATTTATCAACGAATGACAGGATGACTGGTACGACCTCCTACCCATTGCGGAGTTCCAGCACAACAACCATGTCTACTCTGCGACACAACAAACTCTGTTCCTACTAGACATGGGATGAATTCCCTACATGGGTTTCAAGCTGAAACAAAACCCCTCAGGTCTGGAGACAGTCAACAAATTCATGAAGAAGATGTAGTCTGCCACCAAAGAAACCAAGTCTGCGATCTGCAAGGTGCAAGAGGACATAATATGCTACTACAATCAAAGAAGATCTCTGGCCTTCATGTTCAAACCTAGAGACCAGGTATACTTAGACACATTAGATATCAGGATGACACGTTGAAAGGGTGCAAAAGGGAATTGCACACTGGGACAAACAAAACCATACTGTGCCAGCTCCCAATTGCATGCTAAAGGTCCGAGGGGAGATAATCAAAGATGAAGGTTTATAAATAATTAGAAAATAGGAATTATATGCAGCTCCAATAAGATATATGTTGGTGGTTATGAAATGATTGTAAAGTCTCTCTAGATCATCGTCGCATAGCCTTCCTAAGATGTCAACCTTTACACACCGTGACAAAAGCTTCTCTGGAAAATACAGTTAGTTGATCACTCATGGACCTTCCACACTCAGTTGCCCCCTTGTCTGCACCTTCAACACTGAACCTTATGGGTGTGATGCAATCCAAGTGTGCACCTAGCCAAGCTTTCCTAGCCTGCTGTCCTCTCCGAAGCCTGCCCAAGTTGCATCTGCATCTTCTCTCTAGATCGAGTTCTGGGTATATTCAGTGTTCTTCTCAAGACACCCCACTAGTCCCAGTCTTCTTACTCTCAGTAGATTCGCATTTACGATTCCAGAAGCAGTGTAGATGGAGATAGGAGTCAAGAGGTTCCTCCCCTATCCAACTGTACACTGGATACTATATTAAAATGATTACAAAGCCCTGAAACTCAAGGAATAAAATATAAAAAGGAAACTATTACTACTTTTGATGTTCCTTCAACCTCTTCTCGTGCTAAGTC
>Ga0153961_1000456_pt1 | contig 10745 bp, 16 predicted proteins | sample TSFL045MetaG_FD_104748 | JGI IMG/M metagenome (GOLD analysis project Ga0153961, IMG submission 104748) | Attine ant fungus gardens microbial communities from Florida, USA - TSFL045 MetaG | ecosystem: Host-associated > Fungi > Mycelium > Unclassified | place: USA: Florida, Withalacochee...
AAAAGGACAGATGACTATCTATGGGTAATTAATAAAGTCCATGTACAAACATTGAGGCCTTCATATCTCCACTAATATTAATTGCCTTGAGATTGTTTTAGGCTCATTCTGAGCGTTATGAAGAAGGCTTTTGCTGAGCCTAGAACCAAAGCATCAATCATGGCGGTTTCCGAGATATTAGCAATTTAATAAATGGTAACATAATAGTTACTAGTTGATCTGCTTAATATCTCGGCCAATATTGATCACCTTTGAAAGGTCTTTTTGAGGGCTTTCTGTAGTCTTTGAGACTGTGAGAATTATTGAAGAATTGATAGAGATATGACCAAATGAAGTTTGTGATAGAAGGAGAGGAAGGTTGTGTTTTAGCTATAAAGAATTTGGGTACCTGGCCTGAAATTGCAGAAATAAAAAGAAGGAAGAAAAGAGGACAATTGTTCCCTAAAATAAATTTGAAATATTAAGGAGTAGAGTGATACAGTATAGAGTAGAAGAGAGGACAATAAGAAGGGTAGAGATAGCAGAAGTTAAGTGCTTCAAGTGTGGGAAGAAGGGGCACAAATGTAGAGAGTGCCCATTGTGGTGGAAGAAGGAGAAGGCAGTATATATAGTGAAACCACAAAAGGTGTAGCAAGAAAGGCTAGCATGTCCTGTGAAGGAAAAGGTGCAGGAAAAGGGGAAGGAGCTAAGAAGAGTAAAAGAAGGAGAGGTGGCGTGCATAGCTAAGCCACAAGAAGCACAGTAAGGAATGTGGAGGAGGAGTTTGGTAGTAGAATTAAGGAAGAAAGCAGAGGAATACTGTGGCAAAGAGGTGCCAGAGAAAGCACTCCTACTAGAGTTAGGATGGTGCACAAAAGAGGTGATAGTGATATATGTGCAGTGCAAAAGGTGTGGAGAAAAGGAATGCCATATAGAGAAAAACAAGAAATAGGGGGTAATCAAGGACTGACAAAGGTAGTGTGGATATACAGGGAAGGCAGCATGGCCCAGAGAGGCAAAAGTACAGCAAAGTGGCACATGACCAAAAGAGTTGGAAAGTGCAGCCAAAGAAGAGGGTAGTCAAAAGGAGGTCAGGAGAACCTTCAAATATTAAGAGAGATATAGCTAAATATCAGAATAGAAAAGATAGATACATATGAAGGTATAATAGTGAAAGTACTCTTGGACAGTGGCACAACAGGGATATTCATAGATAAAAGAACGGCAGCAAAACATGGGTTTAAGCTGCAGAAAATAGAGAGACCAATAGCCATTAGGAATATAGACAGAACAAACAATAGCAAAAGGGCTATTATATACCAAGTAGAGTGCAACGTATATTACAAAGACCATATTGAGAGGATGAGAATAGATATCTGTGACTTAGGGAAAACAGAAGTCATTTTGGGAATGCCATGGTTGGCGGCGCATAATCCAGAGATAAACTAGAAAACTGGAGAAGTTAAAATAATGAGATACCTGCTCTTGTATGGTAGAAGGAGTCTAAAGAAAAAAAAGGTCAAGAGGGTAGTAACTCTAGAGGAAGAGAAAATTATCAGATGGGCAATAGATGATAAGAAAGATTAGGGAAAAAAAGAAGAGATGGAGAAGAATCATAGAAAAATTGAGAAAATAGTCCCAAAAAGATTCTTGAAGTAGAAAAAGATGTTTGGAAAAGTAAAGTCAGAGAGAATGCTGACCAGGAAAACTTGGGATCACACTATAGATCTCAAGAAAACATTCAAACCACAAAAAAGAAGAATTTACCTGTTGTTAAAGAATGAAAGGGAAGAAGTCCAGAAATTTGTGGAGAACCAATTGAGGAAAGGATATATCAGACCTTCAAAATTGCCTTAAACATTGCTAGTATTTTTTGTAGGTAAGAAAGATAGTAGTAAAAGGATAGTGATAGACTACTATAACCTAAACAATCAAATAGTAAAGAATAACTACCCGCTCTCTTTAATCATAGAGTTAATTAATAACATATAGAGTAAGAAAGTGTTTACTAAAATGGATCTCAGGTGGGGGTTCAATAATGTGAGAATAAAAGAAAGAGATGAGTGGAAGGGGGTGTTCATAATGCACATAGGCTCCTTTGAGCCAACAGTAATATTCTTTGGGATGACAAACTTGCCAGTTACATTCTAGGTAATGATGAATGAGATACTAAGGAACTTGATTAACAAGGGAAAAGTAGCAGTGTTTATAAATGATGTGTTGGTAGGAATAAAAACAGAGGAAGAACACAATGAAATTGTAGAAGAAATATTAAGAAGGTTGGAGGAGAACAACTTGTATATCAAGTCTATCACAAATGGCCACTTACTGATTTGTGATTAGTTAAATTGATATTCAAAAAGCTCAAAAAAGCGAAGTTTAGACAAGCAGCAAAGATGTTGTTAAGTCTGAGGTCTAATTCTCAGACTATAAGTCCTTAAATACAGAAAAGTGATGGTCTATACACTAGGACAGATCATCACATGCTACTATCTATTGTTTCTACATATAGTAGTGCCTTTGTGCTAGAAATAGTGATAACCTAACTATATGGAGGCTGTCCTTTGTTCTAAGAAAAGGACAGATGACTATTGTAAGGGGTACACTTGGTGAGGTACCCAGTTACACTGTAGTAGAGTAAAGCAGGTGTCTTAAGAAGAAGTGATGGATAGCCCAGGAGCTTCAATCATTGTTGAGGTAAGGTATTCTACTATACACCACTAGCTACTTATACTAGACTAGCCGGTCTGTGCATCATTGCCATAGTCATATGCACCAGACAATAATAACTACACTACCAGATATAGCTATGTAGTATCTCTGATGGAGACCTGAACTAGAGGATAATAGGAACTATGTACCATGGACTCTGAGGATCCATGGGAACGCTAAATAATATGAACCCTACCAGGTTATCTAAGCGACACTAGATGTCCCCTTATAACTATCTATGGATAATTAATAAAGTCCATATACAAACATTGAGGTCTTCATATCCCCACTAATATTAATTGCCTTGAGGTCATTCTAGGCTCATTCTGAGCATTATGAAAAAGGCTTCTGCTGAGCCTCGATCACATCACAGCAGTTTCCGAGATATTAGTGATTTAATAAATAGTAACATAGTAGTTACCAGTTGATCTGCTTAATATCTTGGCCATTATTGATCGCCTCAAGACGTAACTGGTATTGATTGAAAGGTCTTCTTAAGGGCTTTGAGCTGGCATTAAGACCGTGGGAATCATTGAAGATTTGGTGGAGATATGACCAAATGAAGTTTGTGACAAAGTCAGAAAAATATATATAGAAAGCAAGAAAAATAGTATTCCTAGGGGTCTTCATAGGACCAAATAGAATAGAGATAGAGGCAGAGAAAGTGGATGAAGTACTTAGTTGGCTATAGCCAAAGAATGTAAAAGATGTTAGAAAATTCTTGGGCCTCACAAACTATTACAGAAGGTTCATTAAAGACTTTACTCAAGTAGTAGATGAGAAGTGGCAGTAGGAGGAAGCACAACAGAAAGCATTTGACAAGCTAAAAAGAATCTTTACTAGTAAACTAGTATTAGCAGCCCCAGATTTAGACAAGGAATTTAGGGTAGAAGTTGACACTTCAAATTATGCTACAGGAGGAGTACTCTCAATGAAGTGCTCAGACGAAAAGTGGAGACCAGTTGCTTTTATTTCTAAATCTCTAAGTGATACAGAAAGAAACTATGAGATACATAATAAAGAAATGCTAGCAGTTGTTAGGTACTTAGAGACATGGAGACACTTTCTAGAGGGAGTAGTAATTAAATTTGAGATCTGGACAGATCACAAAAATCTCGAATACTTTATGAAAGCATAGAAGTTGAATTGAAGACAAGCACAATGGGCTTTATACCTATCCAGATTTGACTTTATGTTAAAACATATTCTGGGAAGTAAGATGGGGAAAGCAGACAGTCTAAGCAAGAGGCTAGATTGGGAGGTTGGAGTAGAAAAGGACAATGAGGATAAAACATTAGTAAAACCAGAATAGTTAGAGATGAGAAGAACAGAGATAGTGGAAATTATAATAGATGGAGTAGATCTACTAAAGGAAGTTAGAAAGTCGAAAGTGAAAGATAATAAAGTAGTAAAAGCAGTGGAAGAAATGAAGTGGGTAAGGGTAAAAATATTGAAAGATAAAGAGTAGAGAGAGGTAAACAATATCATGTACAAAGAGAAAAAAGTTTATGTGCCTAAAGATGATAAATTATAGGCAAAAATTATTAGACTATACCATAATACACCAGTAGGAGGTCATGGGAGACAATGAAAAACAATAGAACTGGTCACCTGAAACTTTTGATGGCCAGGAGTTACAAAAGAAGTAAAGTGGTATGTGGAGAGATACAATGCTTGTCAGTGAAACAAAAATTGTACAGAATAGCTGACAAGAAAACTTATGTCCAATTTAATCCCAGAAAAACCCTGGACCCATATATCGGTAGATTTTATCATCAAATTGCTACTAGCTCAGAGATACAACTTAATTTTGGTAGTAGTTAATAGACTAACTAAAATAGTATATTTTATACCTACTATAGAGAAAATATTGGCAGAAGGATTGGCAAGATTGTTCAAGGACAATATGTGAAAATTGCATAGCCTACTAGAGAGCATTATTTCGGACAGAGGACCTCAATTCACAACAAGGTTAATACAAGAATTAAACAGAATATTGGGAATCAAGAGTAAATTATCAACAGTATTCTACCCTCAGACAGATAGATGGACAGAGAGAGTAAATTAGGAACTAGAACAATACTTGAGGATGTTTATTGACCACAGGCAGAAACAATGGCTAGAATGGTTAGGAACAATAGAATTTGCCTATAACAACAAGATGCACTTAAGTACTAGGATGTCGCTGTTTAAAGCAAATTATAAATAGAACCCAAGGATGGGGTTTGAGAGGAGAAAGAAAGGAAAATACATGAAGTGGAAAAATTTGTAGAAAAAATAAGAGAAATACAAGAAGAAGCAAAAGCAGCACTAGGAAAAGCACAGGAAGATATGAAGAAGTATATAGATTGTCAAAGACGGAATTTCGGAGGAACAGAAGTGGAGGATAATAGATAGAAACTACACTCCGTTCCAGAGTAATGTACAATGTTGGAGGGAAATATACTTAGCAATAAGAGAAAGAAGGCTCCGGCGGCAAGACAAGGATGTCGGGGCAGAGAGCAACTTATTGAATGACCTTGGCTTCAACTTATGTGTTGCGCCCCAGTCTCCGGTCGTGAAGTTGGTCGTGTATTTCAGAGTAAAGAAAGTCACCAAGACAGAGGTCCCAAAGAGTCAAGTGAAGGAGTTCGAGTGGACAAGATGGGCTTAGGACCAAATGACGTTAATTTACAGACTAAGGAATTACACTGTAACTACTCAGTACTTATAGTAAGTATAGAATAGGAGAAGAGTAGTCTACTATGCTATCCTACTATTATTAATTCTAGGAGAATTATTAGGAGAAAGAAATTACATAATTATCATATTTCCAGAATATGACAGTACCCCCCCTTTAAGGCTGAGCTCTCGAAGCTTCTGTGCATAAGCAATATAATATCACCTGACTTTAGTTATAAAAATCTCCTTTTGCGGACTTTTAATCCTGAAACTCTACTACCATGTCCTCACTTGATTATATCTCTGACTCCGACAATGAGCGCTACGAGGCCAACTTGGCCAAAAAACGTGCTGAGGCAGAGGCCCTGCTCTGAGAGCAGGAGCAGAAAGAACACGCAGAACGTCAAGCGAGAAAAAAAGCAAAAATCGCCGAGAGAGCGAGGTTGGAAGAGGAGGCCCAGAAATTGGCAGAAGAAGAGCAACGCCGGAAACAAGAGGAAGAGCAACGCCAGAAGGATCTGGCTCATCGACTTGAAGCGGACCGTGTTGCCGCTGTTGAGCAACAATGGCACAAAAACTAGATGAATAAATTTCAATTACCTTCGTTCCCCCCTTCCGATGAGGAGATAAACCTCCTCGATTATCCGCCTCTGACTAAGAGGCAATGTGTTCACTACCTTCTGAAAGAAACTCCGGAGGCTCGTCAACAACGTGAGGAGTTGGCAAGAAAGATGGATACATCCATTGTTGGTGGGGGCAGTCCATGCGAGAGATGTGCAGACTTCGGGATACTTTGCATTTCCCAAAATTTGCCGTAATTAATTTTCCTGAATTGTTGTTTTATTTGTTAAGTCTCTTCTTTTAGTAATGCAACCTCCTGCACTCCCTGCGCCAAAGCCAAGGCTGCCTGTAAGCCTTTTGATGCTGACAAGGTGCGAGCGAAAGCCAAGGCGGAAACGGCCAGGAGATCAAAAGCGAGAAGAGCAAAACAACAAATGAACGCGGAGTGGAAGGCGGAGGTATTGAGAAAACTGGACAGCTTAGACGAGCTGCACGGTTTGAGGAAGGACGTGCGGAGGGTCGCAGTGGCGTTGGAAAAATTAGCTAGTATCGAGAGTCAGGACTCCGATGAGGAGTTATTATCATGGCTGGAGTCCGAGGGAGAAGTCACAGAGATACAGGGGGTTGAGGAAAAAGGAAAACAGAGGGAGAAGAGGTTAGATGGAGAGGATAAGGAGGAAGAAGTGGAGAGACAAGAAGATAATAAAATGGAGGGTGTAGAAGAGGGAAGTAGCAGCTTTTCTCCAGTTACGTACTCTGTCAGCACTGGAAATTTGTAGTCTTTTTTGTTTTGATAAATTTTTGAATTTTATTTTGTCTTCTCTTTTCTATGAATAGAAAATGGGTGTGAGTAGTGGCAATGATGGAAAAAAGTACAAGTAATCGACAATCGCAAGAGAAACTATGGAGGAATACAAGTACTCAAATTTTGCAATGGGAACTGCCTTTGAATACAAGTACTAGATGGCAATGGGAACTGCGGAGCAGAATACAAGTAAGTAAGTTAGCGCACAGGAAACTGCACTCCGGAATGTGTACAAGTACTCAAGAAAGGATTTTTTTTTTTTTTTTTTTGAATTGGAGTGAATTTGAAAGAAACGGAGTCGAGGAAGTAGAATGATAGTATCAGGGTTGTAATGGTCCTGGTTTAGCAGGATACTTGAGATGGAAATCATTTACTAGTTCTTTGGCGTGTTCCAGTTCAGTTGCTGGCAACCATTCGGAGTCGTTGTTGGTGTCTTCATATCCCAACCATATAACTTTGTAGAGCAGCTTGTACACCCTCCGGCAGTCAATCTTGGAGTCAACTATCTTGGAGATTTCATATTCTAGTTCTCTGTCAACAATCACGGGTGCCGGCGGAGGTTCAAAATGCTGTTGGAAGGTGTTGGGTGTGACCGGTTCGAGCATAGAGACGTGGAACACAGGGTGAACGACTCTCATTGTTTCCGGAAGACAGAGTGTGAACGATTGTGGACCCGGCTGAGCAATTATTTTGTATGGTCCGAGGTACTTTTTGGAGAGTTTTTTCGATGGACGCATTGTATGGAAATACTGTGATTTGACAAATACTGATTGCCTGGCTTGGAAGTCCGGCGGTTGTTGTTAACAAAAGTCGGTAGAGGGTTTATATTGTCTTTGAGCGTTAGCAATTTCTCCTTTGAGTGTACTCTGTAGTTCATCAAGATCGATTATGAAGTCACGGGCTCGAGAGGAAGCTATATCTCGTTCCAGGTATACCAAGAGGTTAGGGTGGTACCCTTTGTTGGCGAAGAACGGAGAGACACCAGTGGTAGCACTAGGAGCATTGTTGTATGCAAATTCAGCCAGGGGCAGTAGCTCCAACCAGTTGTCCTGTTGGTAATTGCAATATATGCGGAGATACTGTTCCAATGTCTAGTTGGTCCGTTCCGCTTGACCGTTTGCCTCCGGATGATATCCACTGGCAAAGTGCAGCCTCATATCCAGGGCGGTACCTAGAGAGCAGAAGAAGTGAGAGACAAACTCGGAGCTGCGGTCGGACGTAACATGAGACGGGACTCTGTGCTTTGAAAAGACATGGGTAATGAAAAGGCGTGCTAGCTCCGCTGAAGTGATAGTGTCGTGGGTAGAAATGAATATGGCTTGTTTCGACAGTTGATCCACTATAACTAGGATGGTGTCGAAGCCGGAGGAGGAAGGGAGTTTCTCAATGAAGTCCATAGAAATTGAATTCCATGGACGTTCCGGGATAGGAAGTTGTTAGAGGGATCCGTATAGTCTGTGACGCTGTGGTTTGGATTGCATACAGGTAATGCAAGATTTACAGAACTTTTGTACGTCGTTGCGGATGGTTGGCCAGGTATAATATCACCAGATGAGTTCCAGTGTCTTGTTCTGTCCCAGATGTTCTGCTAGAACATGGTCGTAGTGATACTGGAGAACTCGGAGGCGTAAATTGGCGTTATCTGGAACGTACATTCTGTCGTCAAATCTGAGGAAACCTGCGTCGTCTTTTGACCAACGTCCTTCTGGATGGGATAAATGGTTGGAGATGGAAGAGTCGAAGGGAAGTGTTGCCAGGATATCGGAGTGGAGTTGGTTTTGATCCAATATTGTGGCTGCGCAAAGTGTCGGGGTGGTAAGGATAGTCGCTCGGAGAGATGCTGCGATTTGTTCGTGAGTAAAAACTGGATGGAAGTTATGAGGGTTTACTGAAGCGTAGCCATTATCTCCTCTTTTTGGGTAGACGTCCCATCGTCTAGTTAGGGCGTCCGGTTTGGTGCCAAGATGTCTGGGACGGAAACGAATTACGAGGTTAAACTGTGAGAGGTACTCCAACCATCTTGCTTGTCGGCGTGTTAGAATCTTGGTTGTTGAGAAATATTCCAAGTTTTTGTGGTCTGTTACGATGTCAATTGCTGAAGCAGACCCCTCTAAGTAGTGTCGCCACATTTTGAAGGCTTCGAATATCGCAAGTAATTCTTTGTTATGGACGTCGTAGTTGAGCTCCGGAGCGGAGAACATCCTGGAGTAGAAGGCTATGGGGTGAATCTCATTATCTTTAGTCATAATGGAAAGAATGGCAGTGAGAACGTAGTCTGAGGCATCAGTTTCCACGATGAGTTGTGCGTTCGGAACCCAATGCGTAAGGATAGGAGCGGAGGTGAAGGCTTGTTTCAGGGTATTAAATGCTTTTTTACAATCCTCGTCGAAATTCCAAGGAGTATCTTTTCTGGTAAGACAAGTGAGCGGAATGACTATGTCTGAATAGTTGAAAATGAAGCGTCTGTAGAAGTTGGCAAATCCTAAGAAGGACTGAATGTCCTTTACTTTCTTCGGTTCTGGCCACTCCTGAATTGTTTTCACTTTAGCGTTGGACATGGTCAAACCAGATGGAGATAGAACATAGCCTAGATACTCGACAGAGTCCGAGTGAAACTCGTATTTCTCTGCTTTCGTGTACAATCCCGCTTTCTGGAGTCTTTTTAGTACCTCTTTGATGTGTTTCCGGTGTTGCGTGATATCATCGGAGTAAATTAAGATGTCGTCCAAATAGACTACTACGCATACATCTAGGAGATCGGAGAACAAGTCGTTCATGAAGCGTTGAAATGCAGCTGAAGCATTAGTTAGTCTGAATGGCATTACTGACCATTCGAAGGCACCATAGCGAGTCTGGAAGGCAGTTTTCTATTTGTCTCCTTTGGCAATACAGACCAAGTGATACACATGCCGGAGGTCGATCTTGGTGTAGATATGAGCTTTGCGGGGGGAATCTAAGAGGTCGGAAATGAGGGGAAGTGGATATTGATCCTTTTTCGTGATCTTGTTAAGACCGCGAAAATCTACACAGAGCCGGAGGGAACCGTCTTTCTTTTTTACAAACAGGACTGGAGCTCCATGAGGTGAAGACGTTGAGTGGATGAATCCATTGGTAAGGTTCTCGTTGATGAATTCTTTCAGCGCTTCCTGTTCGAATTTGGATAACGAGTAGATGGTTCCTAGCAAAGGATGGGAATCTTTTTCTAAGTCGATTCAGAGGTCGTAAGGACGGTGGGGGGCGAGTGTTTCTGCTTTGGACTTGCTAAAAACATCGGCATACTCGTGGTATTCTTCTGGAATGGCAGAGAGGTCGACTTTCTCGGAGATAGTGGTGGATTTGGCTTGTATTGTGGAACGGAATTGGAGGGAGAATGTTTTCGAGCCTAAAAGGCGCGATGCCCAGAGTAGGGCTGGTGCACTGATAATCGCGATATGAGGTCGCTTGGGGTTAGACGGAGGTGTCTCAGATGGGGTGAACTGCAGAGGGTTTTCTGCTGGAGAGAACAGAGGATTTACCAAGGTTTCGACAGGAGGAACAGAAGCTGGACTTTGGAGTACAGATGGTGGTCGAAAGGATATTAACCCGGAAACCCAGTCAATCAACAGATTGTAGCAGGTGAGCCAAGAGTGACCTAATACCAGCGAATAGCAAGAATCAAGCGGGGTGACATAGAAGTCAAGAGTCATGCATTCACCGGAAAGGAATTTTACAGGCAACGATACTACCTTGGAGATAATATTATTCAAGGTTCCATCAAACAGGCATAATTCCACAGGAGGAGTAGGGGTAGTAGGCAGAGAATGTCCACGAGCAAAAACAGAGTCCAAGAAACAGTGTGTAGATCCGGAGTCTACCAGCGTTCGGATGGGTATAGGCTGGAGATGGTCCAAAGCACACACTAGGGGAGAGATGAGGGGTATACAGAGAGAATTCAGATTGGAAAGAGCGGACGCGTTGAGATGCATTGGACTCGTAGTTGCACAAACGAGTTCAACACGACTCCTAGTTTGTGCTGAGTCTTGGGAGC
>Ga0153961_1000457_pt1 | contig 10738 bp, 7 predicted proteins | sample TSFL045MetaG_FD_104748 | JGI IMG/M metagenome (GOLD analysis project Ga0153961, IMG submission 104748) | Attine ant fungus gardens microbial communities from Florida, USA - TSFL045 MetaG | ecosystem: Host-associated > Fungi > Mycelium > Unclassified | place: USA: Florida, Withalacochee...
GTCTGTGCACTAGGACAGATCATCACATGCTACTACCTATTGTTCTATATATGGTAGTGCCTTTGTACTTAAAATAGTGATAACTTAACCATATGGAGGCTGTCCTTTGTTCTAAGAAAAGGATAGATAACTATCTATGGGTAATTAATAAAGTCTATGTGCAAACATTGAGGCCTTCATATCTCCACTAATATTAATTGCCTTGAGGTCATTTTTGGCTCATTCTGAGTGTTATGAAAAAGGCTTCTGCTGAGCCTAGAACAGAAGCATCAATTGTGGCAGTTTCTAAGATATTAGCAATTTAATAAACAGTAGTATGGTGGTTACCAGTTGATCTGCTTAATATCTCAGCCAATATTGATCATCTTGAGACATGACTGGCATTGATCAAAAGGTCTTTTTGAGGGCTTTCTGTAGCCTTTGAGATTGTGAGAATCATTGAAGAATTGATGGAGATATGGCCAAATGAAGTTTGTGACAAAGCTTATATCTAACACTTGATATCTTCATGCTCCTTGTTAAAGGATCGAGTTAAGGTTTTCAGTGAAGTTATATCAGAGGAGAGATGTCAATGAGACTTTGAGTAGCATCCTTGAGGTTGTCCTAAGACAAGTAAGAGTACTGATTCCTCAGAGTAAGATTTTACAGAGGGAATACAGAAAGAGAGAACTTGCTGTTCCCTTCTTTTTCTGGTCTGTATTTATCCTAACTAGGTATTGTGACTATGTTACAATGTGGTAATACTAGTTATAACTTTGGGTGACTAGTTAAGTGACAGTCTAGTGACAGAAGTGATAAGGGCAACAAGTTGAGTCAATGTCTAATAATGGGTTAGTCCAATGTTGTCCTATTTAGCACAAGTCCAAAGATAGAAAAAGGAATAGTCTGAGATTTCTCTGAAGAGTCTTGTCCATTCTGTGAGTCCATTATCTCTTAGAGTCCTCAGACATATTATGCATTTACTGTATAATAATATCCTCATCTAGCATTGCCAACATCTCATCTACTAACTACTCATTATCAGACCATGGCTGATAATAGTTGTAGTCCCACTCGATGTTCATAACAAAGACCCCAAAAATGACCAAGGACCAATCAAATGACCATAACAAATAAAGCAGAACAAAAGTCCTACTAGTATGGCATACCTGCTCTGAGTAAAGGAGAAAGGGAAACATTCCCTTTTGACCTCACCTACCTAGGTAAGGAGCTCAAGTGGAGTTTGAAACCCAGGGAGGTTTTTAGTGGGTTGGCTTATCCAAGCCCACACTATGGGAGCAATCCCATGCTGGTTAACCAGTTTTTCTCCTACTGAGAAAAAAAAAAACAAGAGAACATATCCTCTATGACTGTAAATGGTACAAAAAATCATGGAACCCAAAGCAAGAGACCCTGAAAGATGTTCTTACATTCCTAGAATTCAATCCTGGCATGTTCTGCTTTCAAGAAGGCATCACTTAACACTAGTCTCGTAGCTAGCATCATGCTTCAAAATCCACATCTCCTAGTGAATTTCCATGTCTTTGCCTATTTCTTTCTTTATTCCCTCTTCTAAATTAAGTAGTCACTTTGTGTAGCTACCACGGCCTACCATGATAAATTGTTGAATTTAAAAAAAGGAGTGAGTGGCTGTGCAGAGATGGTTTTGGAGTGTAATATGATGGGGCGCAACTGATGCAGCACTCCCTATCAATATGTGCTATCGAATTTGTCAGATCATTAAAAATATAGTGATGATATATTGTTGTTCGAATCGGTGAGTATTGGTGGTAGGTTCCGTATTATTTCGAGTTGATGCAAAGTGTGGCTTTAATTCTGTGATAGTGTTTAGGGGCGAGGGCCCATAACTTGAAGGATGAATGTACTCAGAGGTCACATTAACGGGTAGGCAACTAGTTACCTAAAGGATGAATGTACCCCGAGACGACGGTAAGCTGATGATCAGTGAAACTACATGGAAGCACACTATCTCAGATCTACTCTGCAGTGCCAGATATAAATGCCAGCGAGAACAAGAATCTGAGATGGGAGTACTCAGACGAAGGAATGTTGGAGGGGTATATCTTTCACATTAATGGATCAGAATGTTCGGATGCCTAAGTTCATTTCAATAGCTCCAATAACAGTCCGTTCATCCATTTCTAATTTTGTGCTGGTCTCACCACTTTGAGTATACATGTACTCACTTTCGGTGTGTTTGTTCAGTAAAAGAAATCCTTCAAATACGGATCTGATTATGTCACCAATGTCCCACAGAACATTGTGATGCTGCTAACTCGATTCAACAACTTGATGCATTCAATACTTGGGCACTGCAGACTTCTGGAATACATCTTCATCGGCATAAACGGAAGCATACTGCCATACTACGTAATAAAAAATAGCCGACTTTCAATTTACAACAGATGTGAGCTTTCGTACGTTCAATTAGGGCAGCTACCACGGCAGCAGAAGACCTTTATGCCAGTGATGCAAGACGCTCCACAACCAGTGGGACTCCTGCCACAGTCCTGATATCCAGTGGGACAAGCACCAGCACAGAAGGGCGCAGTACCATCATAGTAACAATTTTCCGGCGGGGGGCAGATATCAGCTTTGGTCAAGGTGGTTAATTCGCCGGTAGTACTATCGACGCTGGAGACTTCATTGACAGATGCACCATTCGGAAGGGCAAAAGCCCCTGCAGCGAGCATAACGACAATGGTTGCGAGAAATTTCATCTGTCAAATCAATGAGTCGCTGCGTATCAAGGAGAATACCGATGACCAGCTTACAGTTACAAGCAATGTGTCACTAAGGACTATGATCAGGTCAAAGCATTGAATCCTACGAGAAGAGGACTTACAAGTTGATTCAATGAAGAGATTCTGGGAATAACTGGATGTTCTGCCAACCCTTTATAAAGATTCTACCACGACCATATCTTTAATCGGATGGCGCTGGTTTTTACACGCTTTGCTACATATTTCTAGTATGTGGGGTTCCAAGAGGAAAAAAATGGGGTGGCGTTAATAGAATGGGATGAAACTACGTAAATGAGCCTCCTAGAAAGACTAGAAGAATGGAAGGAGGGGTGGTGAGCTAGCTACACAAGCCAAGTGATAACTGATGTACGTGAATCGTTATACTTCAGACACTGGTCTAGCTCCGGTACCAATTGTTGTCTCTACCAGATATTCGTGAATTGAATAGATTTTATATTATATGACTGAATAGTTTGACTACTCACCGCTGGTCAATGATTACTGTAGAAGGGACCGTCTTCTCTTCACAAACCATTCTTGATCATCCAATATGGTCCCACCAGATACTAATTGATAGCCTAGTACAAGTGATCGTTACAAAAAAACCAAAGTGTCAAAAGTGCCAACTTAGACCGAGGCGCGGACCTCCTTTGCATAAAATAAAGAATTTTGTGACCCAATTGACTCCAACTTTGGCTGCAATAAGTGCATTCCTGGTCATATTTTAGCCGGACAGTACGAATCAATTGATACGGCTCATTACGTATTTGAATGAATTCACTTGTTTGCGAAAGATTTCTAACAGCAGAACCAAACTTTATTGCCAGAACAGTCCAAGAACCAAGTGAAGGTCGGGTAGACATCAGAATTCTCGATGGAACCAAGAGTGAGGTAGCACGTGAATACCTGGTAATAGTATTCCGTTCCCTTCTGGATCGCGGTGAGTTATCGTTCAGATAAGATCCTTTATCTCTCGTTAGCTCTTGAGCGTCGTTGATCCCGAAATAAGGCTATTTTCGGAGTAAGTGTCTGAAGACGCGGTGAATTAAAAATAAACTCGACGCACAGGCTAGCGGTTGCCATTCCATAACCATTATAACTGTATTCATATCAACAGCGTGTCCAGATCCTTGTTCAGACTACGGATCCTTCCTGTTGGATCAGAAGCTTTCGGTCATTGAGGCAGCCCCACTTTTGGTCATGTCATTTGAAATTGACCTATTCTATCAGCTAGTTAGTTGATCAGTACGTGTGGAACCAAGGACTTCTTATCCTGCACCTGTGCTGTATCCACTACCTTATCTGAACCGAACTAGGATGGCAGGTCAAGCAGGAGTTCTGAGAATTGTATTTCACTCGCGACCGCCGCATGTGTAACACATGTTTGTACATGTATATACTCGTAGCGTAGTATTCTTTAGTCTTGACTTGGTTTCAAATATCTTGAAATCCCTATCACAGAGTTCGAGATCGTAACAAGAATATCAATAGACGATTACTCGTGGCCTCACATGAAGGGAGAAGGATGCACTTAGAGTTTTGACGCTATCTCCTTCAGACCTTCCGCGTAGAACTCTAGTCAGACTCTCTTTCGAGAAGCAACGCTTTTTTCATATGATACTTCTAGAAGTTTCGTTAGCCACTGCGCCAAAACTCCCCCGTATACCACCTCGACCATTGAATTCCTATCGGTCTAACCTTTCTACGTGTCATTCTTTGTCTCTGCCGTCTGGGGTCCATCCAGTAATCCAAGAAGACCATAACGTGAACCAATGTATCTATCGTATTCTTGATTCTGCTGCTGTCGTAGCCTTATTTGGAATTTAGGTTATACATTTTTTGAAAGAATAGTTTCCTCCACGTGATAACGCACTTCCAGTAAATCGATGCTTCCGCAAAAGAGAACTGACCAATTAAGGCAGACTCTCGGGATGCAAAGGTTGGTCAAATACAAATAAATCAACCCTTCTGCCATCCACTCAGTAAAAACATGAAAAATATCAAGTTTCTTATAAGCGTAGAACGGTAGAGGAAATCGAGGGTGTTTGAAGATATGATTGGTAATAAATTTTGTTCACTGTTTTTGCTAGACAGCGTCCAGATAAACACTAACACATCTCTCTCAGAATGCTATGACCGACAAAGAGAAGTGTTGACGATTGCTAATCACATAAATGTACATCTGACCATTTTGAAGCAATCAGGGATCACTGGACAATTTGAATCAAGGAGTCTGGAAAGAGTACTGAAGTCGAAGCAAAAACAGCTTGCACGGTGGGTAAAACACAACAAAAAAGCCCAGAGCTGGGAAAGTGATTCAGGCCAGACCCGTAGATGACTTCTCATGCCGTATCCGTTGATCGCTGTCATTGTCACGGTGAGGTCCTTGTTTGCCATTTCACCTTTTCTTTTAAAAAATCATCAATTTACTACTTTGTGCTTGATTGCAGTCTGTGGTAGATAAGTTTACTTAGATACATGAGAGAGGTAGAGAAAGGAGAAGAAAGATATTTAGCTCGGATGTTGTGCAATGACATAGACAACTGTTGATTTTGCCTGAAAGATATTTAACTACGGTACAATTGTTTAGTGTGTGTTAAAGTAGTATGGCTCTCTCACACCTCATACATTGTGTGATCACATAGACAGCTGAGGGAGGTCTGTCTGTGTCTCTATGTTTAAATTACACCCCATACTCTAAGTCCATGTTGAGACAAACTCTAAGTAATATTTATAATGTCCCAGTAGCAAGCTACTAGACATCAATTAATATTGAACTACTGAGTAGATCAATCAATTACTATGTTATGAGAGAACTATAATGATATCTCATAATTAGTTTATCATTGTTATAAATATCTTATAGGGCAGTGCAACCATGTTAGCAGTTCTGTCCTCAAAAATAGCAAGAGAAAGTTCTTTGATGCATTGTGTTTCTCTCTCATACCACCATCTCATATGGTAGCACCCAATAGAGAACTAGCGAATATACAAAAGTTTCCCTTCTCTCATCCAATAAACAACACTCTGAACACTAACCACAACATACAAGATCCCTCATCTTCAATGGAAGTCAACAAAACCACTCAGAGAGGATGTTCCTCAAGCATCAACCACAATCAACAGAGGTTCTAATCTACAGAGTCAACCAAATCTAACATATCCAAAACCTCCTCCATGGATTATGCTAATAGGGTACGAGCCCATAGTCACCAGTCATGGGCTGACCAACTTGATGAGAGGGCACAAGAAGCCTCCTCTCAAACTAGTGTGCCTTATGATCACAATGAGACCTATCCATCTAACCCTGCACCTCAGAACAACAACATTAATTACTTGGCTACTCTCTTGGACCTAGAACCCTTGGCCATTCCATATCAGGCAAACCAACCTGTAGACCCACAACTATGGGACAGAAATTTTAGCTTGATTTCCTTATTTGGTACAGATGAATTCCTAGATGGTGATGCCAAGAACATTGCTTGCTCTCTTCAAAGGATTGCCACCTTCATTAAACAAAGACCCTTAGGTAACAAAGATGGCCAAGACATCTCCCAAATCTCTAGATTCAGCTTTGCAGCATGGGACCTCATATCTTCAATCTACAACTCTGGATGGGATAAGCTCCTAGTAGATGACAAGTCAAGGACCTTTTGACAATGTGTCACCTCATAGTTCAATAGGAAAGACATACCAAGCATGAAGGTAAACAACAAGACCAACCTAGTCAACATATCCAGGATTCCTCCTCCTATTCCTTCCAGGCCCAGTGTGAGTGTCCTAGCCAAATCTAAACACCACAGGAATACTAGATCTTTTGCACAAGCCACAAAAGGTGTTAGAAGGATGGAGAGCAGCAATTACAGTAGGGACAAATGATGGCCCACTCACTGAGTTATCCAACAGATAATAATAGACAACCTGATAGGGAAGAGAGATCTTAAGAGAAGCAGAAAGACTTCATGACATGGCAGTTGAGACAAAGAAGCACTGTGCTTAGGTAAGTGCAACTTGTATATTAAACTATAGTAATACACAATATAATAATTTATTTAACACTCCCCCTCATTCAAAGTAGTAGTCATTGAGTGACAATATAAATTAAAAGGAAAGTTCATAGAACCTCCAAACCAAGGAGTGGATAGAACTGGTGGAACAGTATCTGACCAAGATTCTTAGTCAAGATATCAGCAGGGTTCCTGGATCCATCAATGTGGTATGGTTTGATTTTGTTATTCTCTATTGTATTCCTGACATAGTAATATCAGATGTCAATGTGTTTGGACCTCTTTTCTTGTACTAGGTTGGTGCTCCAGAAGAGTGATCTAAGGTTATCACCATAGAGGTGAGGGACAGGAATATCAAAACCAATCTCACTCAGGAGATTTGATGTCTAGACAAGTTGGCGGCTGCAGTCAGAGAGCGCTATATACTCAGCCTCAGTGGAGGATAGGGCTACTGATTTCTGTTTGCGACTTAACCAGGAAGTGATTCCTTGAGCTAGCATAGTGAAATAGCCAGTAGTTGACTTGCAATGCTCATGATCTTGACCCCAATCAGAATCAGAGTATGCTACAAGCAATTCATTGCTTAATCCATTATAGATAAGCCGATATCTGCAAGTGGCAAGCAAGTATCTACAGAGGTGTAACCCAACTTGATAATGATCATTAGAAGGGTTTGCCATCTATTGAGCTAACTTGATAACTGCAAAGCCAATATCTGGTCTCAAGCCAATCATCAAGTACATTAGAGAACTAACCAGTTATTGGTACTTTTGGCAAAATTTGGGATCACACTGCTTTTTATTTGGTTTAAAGCTAAACTCAGATAGCAGTGGAGTATGAGTAGAATTAGTCACAACATTAAAGTGTGCCAGCACCTTCTCTAAATACTCACATTGATCAATAAATATCTTTCAATTTTTACGATCATGGCTTATGTGCATGTCTAGGAACTCTGTGGTTTCATCAAGGTCACAACATTCCCATCTAGCCATAAATTTCTACTTCAACTCATTGAGGAGCAGGGAACCTTTAGTACTCATAAAGCAAATATCATCAACATAGATAATGGCTATAACTAGTGCTTTAGTCTTTTTGTCATGATAGTAATATATACCAGCATCAGATTTACATCTCTTAAGTCCTAGGGCAAGTATTGACTTGGTTATTGTGCACCACCAGGGTAAGCCAGCTTGCTTAAGGCCATACAATGCTTTGTGAAGTCACTGTTAGGGCACTGGTTCACACACAAGGTGAATGACCCTCAAGCTAATATAGAGATCCTGAAGCTAAGGTGAGATTCAACTGAGGTATATCTACAACAGAAGACTAGTATTTATACTACTAGATAGTCAAGGCACCGCTCTCATGGTACCTGACATATATTCCCACAAAGTCCAATAATAGATTTAGAGGCTCACACAGTATGTCGTAAAAGGAAAAGCAGGAGAGAGTGAGAATGCGATCAGAGAGATAGCGGCTCTTTCCCAGGTAGTTTAAAACCTTCTGGTTGCTCTATATAGATTTCCTCATCCAGATTGCCATATAAGTAGGCTGTTTTGATGTCAACGCTTTGGATATCTAAATCCTCAAGTGCAGCAACAACAAGAAGCAGTTGTGCAGTTTCATAGCGGACAACTGGAGAGAATAATTCATCAAAGTTAATACCTTCGACTTGAGAAAATCCTTTGGCAATAAGACGAGATCGATAACAACCATCAGGCTTGATATTAAACACCCAGTAGTTCTTAACCACTTTTCTTCCCTTAGGGAGGTCCACAATTTCATAAACATCTCTGTCTTTGAGCAATTTCAACTCCTCAAGACAGGACTCAAGCCACCTTTTCTTAGAGTCAGCTGGTAGTTTAGTGACATCTTTCAAGGTTTTTGGTAGAACATGAGTCTCAGTTGCTCTGAGTGCCAAGAGAAAGCAAATATGCTCTGCTCCCCCTTCTCTTGCAAGGTATACCATGTGGTTGGTAATAGCTGTAGTAGCTGACTTGCCTGCTGGAGGTGGAGCATCTATTCTATTTTCCTCTATGTCAATTATGATAGGTTGTTGTCCTACCCAATCAACTTCATAGTGGATTCCATTAATTTCAACAGTATTATCCCATTGACTATATAGATAGTATACTCCTCCAATTGGAATAGTCTCAGGCTGTGCTTGAATATGTCTACAAGCATTCTCAAGCATTCTGCATGCCATATCTAGATTAGTCTTACCAGGATGTTGTTGCCACTTAGGGTGCCTTAAAACATCTGTGGGATAGCAATCCTCTTCATATATATTGCCTTCTCTGTAAGGGACTCTAGTTTCACAGGTTGATCTCCTCAAGCCATATCTCAGAGAAGAAACATCTTCTCCTGGCTGTGGGTCACTACCTTGTTTTTGAGGTATTACAGTTGGAACCTGAGAAGTAGTATACTGTGAGGGACCAGCTTCAGGAGGAGGAGGGCTTGGGAAATGCATCTCAACATCTTCATCTTCATTATCTTCAACCTCTTCAATTTTTACTAAGGACCATTTAGGTGGTGTCAGTAGAGGAGAGGGAGATGGAGATTCTGAGTGAGTTGGCAAATTAGGAGGGATTGGAGGAGTAAAGGGTCTAGAATATGCAGGTGTTGGTGAAAAGGGTGTTGGAGCAGGTTCATCTACACCAAAAGGTTCAGGTACTAACAGTTCTATCTCTTGGGTTAGTCTACCAGGAGGTATTTGCTCTCTGGAGTGAGAAGATGAATATCTAGGGAAGTGTCCTTCATCAAAGATAGCTTGGGTGGAGTGGAATATAACATTCTCTTGTGTGTGGTGAATAAATCTATAGCTATTATCCTTATACCCAATAAATATCATGAGTTCAGAGTGCGGTGTAAGTTTATTTGCATGAACTTCATTGGGGAGATACACATATGCTCCACAGCCAAAGACACAGAGGTGTGATATTTTAGGTTTTTCATCTGTGAAGATCTCCTGAGGTATTCTCCATTTGAGACATTTAGTAGAAGTACAGTTATAGACATGGGTAGCAGTTGCAAAAGAAAAATCTCACCAGGAATCAGGTAAGCATGCTTCAAGTCGCATAGATTGCACCTTTTCTAGCAGTGTCCAATTCAACCATTCTGCTCAACCATTTTGCTAATGTACATATGGTGTACTTGTCTCATAGACAATTCCTTGTTCACATAAAAAGGATTGCAATTCCAATGTCATATACTCTCCCCCATTATCAGTATACAGGCGTTTAACAGAGTGGGAAGTAGTATTCAACCACAGCCAGAAAACAGCTTTAATTGCTTCTACAGCATCTGATTTTTTGCACAAGAAAGCAACTCTGCAATAGGAGGAATAGTCATCAAGGAATGTAATCACCCACTTATACTTAGAGTATGATAAAGTAGGGAGCTCAAGGAGATCTGAATAGATCAATCCAAGAGTCTTACTAGAACGCTTAGGGTTTCCAGGGAAACTGTACTGGTGCAGCTTTCCTAAAGTGCAACCACGGCATATATGCTTCTTGTTAGGGAAGCAGATCTTCTCAGCACCTTCAACATTGTCTGAGATATGTCTCATGGCTTTATCAGAAATGTGCCCAAGTCGATAATGAATTGTCACATAATCTGGGTGCCTTGTAACAAGGCTTACAGAATTAGAAACATTGTTCTTAATGATACATGTTCTCACAACCTGGATACTCCCCCATAGATTAGGTAGGGCAAAGAGAACAGCATCACCAGATGAGTCACAAAAGGTTGAACCATCCATTGTACCTTCTATACCCAATCCAGATTGGAGTAACTGTCTAGTAGAGAGGAGGCGCATGGTCATACCAGAAACACAGTATACTAGCCATAGTTTAGAGATAGCAGTTCTGGTTGTCCTGTCTTTAGGGTCAATGATTTCATGTTCTATAAGGACAGTTCCTACAGCAACCATAAAAAGAGGTGCTTTAGAATTGGCTGTCTCAACGCGACCATAATTTCCTTGAGTCA